>ULSV01000479.1_pt1 | contig 152866 bp, 146 predicted proteins | sample 1956991 | NCBI WGS metagenome assembly ULSV01 (sample SAMEA4835717, study PRJEB28245) | human gut metagenome | biome: gut microbiome; material: fecal sample | place: Denmark | collected 2008 | reverse complement strand
CTGCCCCGGAAGCCGGGATTTTCGGACAATCCGAGAGAGAAAAAGCGCTTTTATGGGAGAGGATGACATTCAGTTAGTGGGCTTCATCAACTGCGGCGGCTGCCCCGGGAAAAAATCAGAAACATCTCAGAAGTAAAGTTTCTTTTCCCTCCGACCTATGGTAAGATAGACTTCAAGGAGGAGTGCTAAATGGTTCAGAACCACTTACCCCACGACCACGGACAAACTATCGAGCAGGAACTGGAACATATGCCCAGCGTAGAAAACTTTCAAACTGTAGCTGATATTTTCAAGCAGCTGGGGGATGGCAGCCGTATGTGTGGAGGCATATGAAACTTTTCCTGGAATAGAGGTATCCTTCAATGTTTTTCTTGCTTCAGAGGTCAAATTTCGGCACGATGCTTCGGATTCTGTTTTGGAAATTTACTATTGCCGCAGTGGTCGCGTGGGTTGGAATATGCAAGGCGGTACTGCCGTCTATTTAGGTGCAGGTGATGTGACTGCGCACAGTATGGCCTGCTGCGCGAATTCCGCCATGATGTTTCCCCTAGGATATTCAGAGGGGATTTCCATTTCCGTGGATCTGAAACAGCTCTCTTCCATTTGCCCGGAAGTTTTAAAGAATGCCGGTGTAGAGGCAGACCAGTTACGGGATCGATTTTGCTCCGGAAAGCCATCCGCAATCCCGTCCTGTTCCGATTTAGAGCATATTTTTGCCCCACTCTTTTCTGCTCCTGTGTCCGTTCGAATTTCCCTCTTGAAATTGAAGGTTCTGGAAATTTTGATTTATTTGAGCAACATGAAATCGGAGCATAAAGAACTGACTCAATACTTCTCCCAGCAAACCGAATTGATAAAAGAAATGCATCAACAATTGACAGAGCACTTGGATCAACGATTTACGATTGAAGAACTTTCTAAACAGTATTTGATAAATACCTCTACTCTAAAGGAGATATTCAAGGCAGTCTACGGCCAGCCTATCGCCACCTATATGAAGGAATTTCGGATGCGTCAGGCTATGAAATTATTACGGGAAACAAATGCCACTATCGCGGATATTGCTTCCCAGGTAGGCTACCAAACCCAGGGAAAGTTTTCAAGCGCTTTTCAGTCTATAGTCAAAATGTCGCCCAGAGAATACAGGAAAATCCAGGGTATAGCTCCATCTGATTCGTTTAGCAAAACACTGTAATGAAAAATTCTGGTAGACTACTGCCAGCAAAGCCTAACATAAATATAATTTTGTAGGTCACTTTTTCTTTGGGCTTGTACGCTTCGGCTCTTTTAGCAATACTATCTACCGGAATCTTGCCCTCGCCCTCTCCAAACTCCACATCAATGTGGATTTAACTGTCGGCTTTTTTGTGGGACAAAAGAACTACCGTCTCACAGTTTGCCGTTGCCGGGAACATGTCCACAGCGCAGGCCTTCTCCAGCTTGTAGCCACGCTCCTGCAGCACCACCAGGTCTCTGGTTAAGCTGGTCGGCTTACAGGAAATGTAGACCATGCGGTCCACGCCAAAGTCGATGATCTTGTCTAGTGCCTTCGGGTGGATGCCATCTCTCGGCGGATCCAAAATGATCAGATCCGGCTTATCCTTTAACTCTCCGATCACCTTCAGCACATCCCCGGCGATAAACTCGCAATTGTCCAGCCCGTTTCCGGCGGCGTTCTCTTTCGCTGCCTCTACGGCTTCCTCCACGATTTCTACGCCCACAACCTTCTCTGCCACCGGCGCAATGATCTGTGCGATGGTTCCGGTTCCGCTGTATAAGTCAAAGACAACCTTATCCTTCGTCTCACCCACGTAGCTGCGTGCCGTCTCATAAAGCACCTCTGCTCCCAGGGAATTGGTCTGGAAGAAGGAAAACGGGGTAATGCGGAATTTTAAGCCCAGAAGCTCTTCGTAGAAGAAGTCCTGACCGTAAAGAATGGTTGTCTCATCGCTCTGGACCACATCGGCAAGGCTGTCGTTGCGGATGTGAAGGATCCCGGCAAAGGTTCCCTCAAGCTGCAGCCCCTGCAGGCAGGAAAGCCAGCCCTCAAGAAGCTCCTTTTCGCTTACCGAAGTCGTATGCGCTTCGGTCACGCCAAGGTTTTCGGTCTGTCCGGAGGTAACCAGCGCAACCAGGATCTCACCGGTCTTCACTGCACGGCGCACCAGCAGATGACGCAGATAACCGGTATGCTGCATCTTTTTATGGTAGCTGATATGCTTTTTTGTAAAGTAATGCAAGGTTGCCGTCAGAATCTTGCAGAAATCCTCATGCACGATCTGGCACTCCGGTGTATTTACAATATCATAGAAGCTGCCGCGGCGGTGCATGCCGAGTGCCAGCGGTCCATCCTTATATTCATCTCCAAAGGAAAATTCCATCTTGTTGCGGTATCCGTCAGAAACCGGGCTTGCCTTGATTCCCTCAAATTCGTAGGAATCGCAGACTTCATCCAAAAGCGCTTTGATCTGACCTTCTTTGATTTTCAGCTGTTCTTCATAGGGAAGACTCTGGTACAGACAGCCACCGCAGATGCCAAAATGCGGACAGGTTCCCCCGCTCCGCTCCAGCGGAGATTTTTCCAGGACTTCCAGAAGGCGTGCCTCGCATTTTCCTTTCCGTTTTTTGTTTACGACAAACCGCACCTTCTGTCCCGGAATGGCATTCTTGACAATGACCCGTTCACCGTCTACATGTAAAATTCCCTTGTTCGGGAAATCTATGGTCTCTACGACCGCTTCGAACATATCTCCCTTTTTCACGTTTTTACTCCTGTTTTTCCTAAAAATTATGATGTTGGGGACAAAAGTTTGTTTTCCCCAATGGTTTCGGATTGCTTCCTGCCCTGTTCATGCCGATTTGCCTGACACATGCAAAACGTACATGAAACAGAGAAAAGGCGCATCCCGGTCTGCGAGACACGCCTGATTTTTCTTCTGCTAAATGATTGATCTTTATTATTTCTCTTTGGTGTCGTCCTCATCCTCGAAGAAGTCATCATCGAAGTCGTCGTCGAAATCATCTTCAAAGTCTTCCAGGTAATCCGGGGTGAAGAAACGGTATACGCCATATGCGATCGCTGCAACGGCTGCTACTACTCCGATGATTGCAAGAATCCAGAGAATACAGGTTTTCTTTTTCTCCTCTTCCTCTTTTCTGTGTAAGAACTCATTTAATTTGGTGGAATTCATGATTTCTTCCACGCGTGCCATTGCGTCTTTGCTCATGTTATCAAAACGGTTCATACTGTCACGTCCTTTCTATCATATTCCAGCCAGCTTTTTTGTAAAACCGGCTGACCCATTACTAGGATTATAGCATTCTTTTTCTCTTTTTACTATCCCATTTTATTCAAATTTATAAATTCTATGCGCTCCCGCGAACCTCACTTCTCCCGCTTTCCTGCCAGGCAAAACGGCTTCCGCCTGTTCCGGTCTTTCTTGCCGGGAGCCCCTGCCTATTCACCCAAGCTTCTGAAGCTTTGCGAAGGAAGCGAACATCTTCTTGACTCCGGCTGTGTCAAAGTTTACGGAGACCTCAAAATCCTTCGCTCCGTCCTTGACACTCAGAACGGTTCCATCGCCGAATTTCACATGATGCACCCGGTCGCCCACTCCATAGTCCAGAAATGCCGGCTTCTGCACGGTAAATGCCTTTCCAAAGCCCGGTCCGCCGGACTTTCCTGTCTGTCCTGCAAACGCCCCGGCGGCTCCTGCCGCGCTTTTTCCAGCCGGTTTCCGGTCGAAGATTCCGCTTAAGTCGCGGCCTGCCATCTGGCCCATACCGCCCTGACGGCCAAAGCCAGCAGACACGCCACCTTGTCCTCCGCCATATGCAGCACTGCCAAAGCTTCCCATTCCCGTATACCCACTTCCAGTCCCCGAAACATACGATGCGGTCGGCGATGCATAGGAATTCGATTTCATGCCGAACTTGCTGACTCCAAGACGGCTCTGGTTCTTATTCCACGGAAGATCATCATCGTCAAATTCATCCCGCGCTGCGCTGCGCCCCAGTCTCGGCTCCAGCTTTTCCATCTGGATGAGCTCCTCCGGGATTTCTTCCACAAAACGGCTGACCTTGGAATAATGGGTCTCCCCGTTGATCATGCGCATGCGGGATGCCGTGATCACCAGGCGTTCCTTTGCACGGGTAATGCCGACATAGCAGAGGCGTCGCTCCTCTTCCAGCTCCGTCCGGTCATCTGCTGTGACCGCCATGCGGCTTGGGAAAAGCCCATCCTCAAGACCACTCAAATATACCACCGGAAATTCCAGTCCTTTTGCACTGTGTAAGGTCATAAGCGTTACCCGGTTCTCGGAATCGTCCATCCGGTCGACATCGGCAACCAGCGCTACCTGCTCCAAAAATTCATCTAAAGACGGATGCTCTGCGTCCTCGCTGTAGCTGACTGCCTTATTCATGAGCTCTTCGATGTTCTCCAGACGCGTCTGGGACTCGACCTCTCCCTCTGCTTCCAGCTCTTCCCGGTAACCGGTATCGGAAAGGATCATTCCGATCAGCGCTTTGATGCTGGCCTCGTCCTCAGTCAGAGCCTCCCGGAAGTTCTCGATCTGGCCGGTAAACACAGCGACTTTTCCTGCAGCCTTGCCAAGCCCCGGCACGGCTGCCGCCCGGACACACGCATCGTAAAAGCTGATGCCCTGCTCCGACGCCCATGCTGTGATCTTCGCGATCGATGCTGCACCAATGCCCCTCTTCGGCACATTGATGATACGCTGAACTGCCAGGTCATCCCGCCCGTTTGCAATCGTCTTTAAGTAAGATAATACATCCTTGATCTCTTTTCTCTGGTAGAAGTTTACGCCTCCCACCAGACGGTACGGCACGTTATGCTCGATACATTTTTCCTCCAGAAGGCGGGACTGCGCATTCGTCCGGTAAAGGACCGCATAGTCCTGAAAATCCCGGCCATCCTTTAAAATGTCGCGCACAATGCCATCGGCCTCTTCGTAGGCCTGCTCGTACTGGTGGAAGATCACCGGCTCGCCCTCACCGTTGGCCGTCCAGAGGGTCTTGTCCTTCCGGCCCTGGTTATTGCGGATCACCGCATTGGCTGCATCCAGGATATGGCTGGTGGAACGGTAATTCTGCTCCAGCTTGATGACCTTCGCCCCCGGAAATGCACTCTCAAAGTCCAGGATATTGCTGATGTTAGCACCACGGAACTTATAGATGGACTGGTCATCATCGCCCACCACGCAGAGGTTTTTATATTTTCCGGCCAGAAGCTCGATCAGTCGGAACTGCGCTGTGTTAGTGTCCTGGTACTCATCCACCATGATATAACGGAAGCGCTCCTGATAATATTCCAGCACATCGGCATTTGTCTGGAACAGATCCACGGTCTTGAAAATAAGGTCATCGAAATCCAGCGCATTGTTTTTCTTTAATTCGTCCTGATATGTCTGGTAGATTTCCGCGATCTTCTTTGCCCGCCAGTCACCTTCCGCATTCAGCCGGAACTCCTCCGGGCTCATCAGCTCATTTTTTGCGCCGGAAATGGCAGAAAGCATGGCTCTGTCCCGAAACTGCTTCGAGTCTAAGTCCATCTTTTTTAAAATCTGCTTCATCAGCGTTTTCTGGTCATCCGCATCGTAAATGGAAAAGCTTGTGCTGTAGCCCAGGTTCTCGATAAAGCGGCGCAGGATCCGCACACAGGAGGAATGAAACGTCGAAACCCAGATGCTCTCAGAGCCAAAGCCGACCAGCTTGTCCACACGCTCGCGCATCTCCCCCGCTGCTTTGTTGGTAAAGGTGATCGCCATGATATTCCACGGGTTCACATCCTTTTCTTCGATCAGGTACGCGATGCGGTGTGTCAGGACACGGGTTTTTCCGGAGCCTGCTCCTGCGAGGACCAAAAGCGGGCCTTCGGTGCTAAACACTGCCTCCTTCTGTCTGTCATTTAAGGTATCATAAACTGCCATTGCGCTGTTATCCTTTCAAAATCTATTTTGATCACCCCATTCTACCACAAAACAGCAGGTACCGCAAACCTTTGTTCGCAGTACCTGCTGTTTTATTCATCGGGTATTTTCGTTCATACACGCATATCCGTTGACAGACATGACGCTTTGCCTCGCATTCAGGCTCTGTTTTTCCGCCGGATTACTCAGCGTATGCGATTGCCTCGATCTCTACCAGTGCTCCCTTCGGGATCGCTGCAACCTCGAAAGCTGCTCTTGCCGGGCATGCACCCTCAAAGAAGGTAGCATAAACCTCGTTCATAGCGCCGAAGTCAGAAATATTTTTCAGAAGGACCGTGGTCTTTACAACGTTGGCCATGCTCAGTCCGTCGCTCTCGAGAATGTTTTTGATGTTGGTTAAGGACTGCTTGGTCTGTGCTGCGATGTCTGCGCCTGCAAACTCGCCGGTAGCCGGGTCGATTGGAAGCTGGCCGGAAACGAATACAAATTTGTCTGCATGGATTGCCTGGGAATATGGTCCGATCGCAGCTGGAGCATTGTTGGTTGCTAATACTTTCTTCATAAGAAATCTCTCCTTTGTTCAATCTTTATAATTTTTATTATAGACATTCCCAGTGGAAAATTCAATCACTTTCAAAAATTTTATAAAACTTTTTGTTTTCATTTAATACTTTTTGTTTTTTCTTTTCCGCTTGCCATCTGGTTTTCAATACTATAATAGATAGGAACTTTTCAGCTCTTTTTTGCTGATATTTCCGTTGTTACAGGGTATTATTTGCCGATTTTTAATGCTGATTTTTGTGTTTCGTTCATTTTTTAGTATCATTTTAGTATCACAGAAAAAAGCACCGTTGCGATGTCGCAACACCTACAGTTCCAAGGCTACCTGCTCCGTTGAACTTGTCCAGGTCTGGTTGAAACGCTCCCAACCGTTCCCGACCAGGACGCTGCTGTAGATCTGTGCATAATCCGGAAGGAACGGACGCAGCAGCTTCCCGTTCTCGCCGCTTCTGAGGTTCCTCAGCGCCTTGTCATGCTGTTTCCTTGCCTCTGCTGCAGTTATCCCGCACGCATCCCCGCAGCCCTTTATTGTGAGGTTCTGGCCGTATCGGCTCAGGATCACGTCCGGCTGGATCCCTGGCAGACTGTCCACGTAGCGCCACAGGGTAGCGCAGAGGCTTTCCCGTTCCATCTGGTCCATAACATTCTCCTCCAGGTTGTCACCTGCTGCCACCAGGGTGCCCACGGTTGTATCTTCTGTGCCGTCATTCCCTACTACAGGTACGTCCAGGCTTCTCAGGATCACCATACAGGCATTTTCCTGTATCGCCCTGACTATCCCATAAACCAGGCTATTTCGACCGCTGAGGGCTCACGACCATACTTCTTTAAATAATCCGACTAGAATTTCTTCACCTTCCAGATCTATTCTGGAAACTGCACTTGGATATACTTACAAATGCCCTCATTCCGCGGATTGTCTAAATAACTACATAAGCACTTAAAAGACAAAACAATTTTTCATCACATGACTGCTGTAAAATGTAATATCATACAGGTGTCTGTTTATGCTAATATCTCAATCCGTAAAACTTCCAGTATTTATAGCACTAGACGATTTTTAAATATAATTCACATTAAAATAATCAATTAAATATCGTGCTGCAAAACGTATGTCTTTTTCAAATTGGATATCATCCTCTGACATTGTCCTACTTCTTTTTGGACTATTTTTCACCAACTTGCATTCTAACTCGTTAATTTTTTGCTTAAAATACAAATTTTCTGATCCTCCATACTTTTGAGCTGCTTCCATGCATGAAATTGCTTTTTCATATTCGTGTTCTGATTCGTAAACTTTAGCATAAGTTAAATGTATATTGAGTGGCTGAAAAGATGAAAATTTCATTAACGTTTCATCTGATACAAAAGGTTTTGATTTTTCAAAAAAATTTATCGCATATTTTCTAAAAAAGGCTCCTTTCGTTACATAAGCAATAGATTTTGAAAATTCGTCAAGCGGATTATCCGACAACTCTAAGAGTTGGATTATCATTTCAAACAAAACATATCTAGCCTTATACTTCACAATCCAGCTTTCGTTTGCAAGGCCGATCCCTCTTAAATCCATAGGATATTTATTTCGTGTTACCTTCAAAGCATGATAGATGGCTTCCACCTCATGCGTGGAATATCTTTGTGTGCAATACTTGCCATTTTCTACTACACTTTTCCTCGGATCTTGTATAAATGAAGAATCCGCTACATACATTGGTATATTTTTCATTTTTAGTAACTATTCTAAGCCGATTTGGGCTTTTTGATATAATTTTCCGTCCACAAAGTATAACTCTGCATTTGCTCCGCTGTATTCATCGGCGTACCACATATATGCTGTCATGTTTGTATCTATAATTTCGGACTCAGCAAGCGGAGTTCCCGCAGATCCAATTATTTTCTCACATTGCTCATATGTCATTCCAATTTCACACTGATTAAACGCTTCCAACGTAATTTTTTTGTCGTGCATAATGGAAGACATATTATTCATGTAGAAAAAGAATGAACCCAGCAGAATAATGAATGCAGATATCCAGCATAATGCTTTTTTTCTTCCTGGCATGTAATTATATGCTGATCGGCAATCAATTCTTTCATACTGTTCATTCAGTTTAACATCTGGATATCCTATTTGTATGGTATCCAAAAATTCTGATACCTGTTCATTTTTCTTTTTCCGAAACAAAAATGTCTCAACCGAACCGTTTTTTCCGTGGAACCTTAAATATCCAAAACTTCCATGATCCCCATAGCAATACGTTATTTCTTTTATTTTTCTAAAAGAATGTGCTTGTGATGGCATAAAAAACTCAGATAATAAAAAACTCTTATCAGAGTATAAAAGTTCCTGCCGGATTCCCTTTACCGTGGTATTCATTGAAAACCTCATTTTTCAAATATTCATACTTTTAATCACATATTATCACAAGTTTACGCAAAAGAAAAGCATCCGTCCCACATGACAGATGCTTTCAAAAAATAAACAACTTTAGATAATGCCGTCATCTTGAATCTATAATACCTTATCCTACACCAGTGATGCTATTGTAGGAAATATCCGTATAAAGGTAACGGTGGTTTTCCATTCTGACCACGCCTGGAACTGCAACCAAAATTTCAAATAACATCACACTGTCACCATCCTTACACCTACACGCTGTTTTTCCTCATTGTTTGCCTTGTACACTGCCTGTCCAAAACGCCGACCGTCCACTTCCATGATAACCGTTATGTCCCGACTACCTCCGCTTTCTGCCAGAGCTTCTTTCAATGCCTGTTTCATCGTGCTTAATGGAGAAACAACCTCTGTCTCGCGCTTGTTATCTCCAAGGATTGCGGCAAACTCTCCGGCACGTGGCGGTACTACAGTTCCAGTAGCAAGGCGTGGCATATTGTACATTGAAGCCGCAGAAGCGTATTTTGCAGATCTTCCACCTCCAGCATTGCTGTAGATAGACTGTGTCTGCCGTTTGCCTGCATTAATCGCAATCGTTGCCGCTCCTATTCCTGCCGCAATAGATGCTCCCATAGCCAACGCACCTGCAGCACCAGAAATCGCACCAAGGGCAACTGCAAGAATTCCGGCCGCAGAAGCTGCTGCCAACAGAAAGCTTATCATTCTTTCTGTCGGAGTCATTTTGTCCCAGCTATCGTATAAAATGGCTGCAAGTGTTATTATTGCCCATAATGCCAGTTTAACCGGTGTTATAGAATCCAGGACTTTGCCCATTACACTAATAAAGCCTTTTAATGCGACAAACAGCTTTCCAATATCAGATACCAACTTTATTATTGTCCAAGCCGCAAAAAAGCCAAGTATTGCATATGTTATAGTTCTTACAAGTTCTTTATTTTCACTAATCCAGTCAGAGAACTTTTTCAAAGCATCTGTAAGCAATTTCAGGGCGTTAATTATAATTTCCCCTGTCCATTCCCCAATAGGCTGCAAAAAGCTATTCCATAACCATTCTCCAACCGGTTCCAAAGCTTCTATTACTGCGCAAAGGGTATCAAGTGCCGCTGCTATAAGTTCAAACACACCGGTCAGAGCCTGTTCTAAACCCCATTTTGTGATAGGCAGCAAAACATTATTTAAAAGCCATAGCAGTAAATTTCCAATAGCCCTTACAACTGGATTTACGGATGTAAGCACCTTATCAAAGGATTTCAGCAGCGGAGAAAAGTCCAAGTTTGCAGCCCAATTCTTGATACTTTCTGATGCTGAGCGAAAAAATCCTGATAACGTAACCAAAATATCCCCCAGATGGCGTAATATCTTTGTCCCGGTATCGCCTGAGACCCAAGCTTTATCAAACTGCGTTATAAGATTCGCAACAGTTTGCGCCAGATTGGCAAATGTTATAAGCAGATTGTCCGTTATGGTCTTTCCGTACCCTTCAACATTCCAAACCTGCATGAATGATGCGCCTACGTCCTGTGCAAGCTGTTTTGCGGATGTAAACAGGTTTGTGAGAGACTGCATCACTTCCGGGCCATTATCAAGCCAGGATTCTTTCAGCGGAGCAAACAGGCCGGAGAATATCTCTTTCACTGCATCGGCACGGGCCTTTATGTCGTTTGATACCTCTTCCGTGGTAAACATCTGATCTGGTGTAGGTCCGACATATCCGGTCTTGTCCTGATCTGATTTGTTCCCGGCCTGGATAAGCTCATCAAACGAATACGTCAGCTTTTTATTCGCCTTTTCCTGTGCCTTTATCTGCTTGTTACTCTCTTTTAAGGCAGCGCCGTAGTCTTCCTCTACCTTCGTTGCTTTGGTATATGTATCTTTTCCGGTAAGAGCCGCAAAAAACTGAGAAGTCCACGTAACTGCTTCTGAAAGCAATGAGATGAACTCTACCAATGCAGGAGAAGCATATTCTGCAATAGGAGAAAATGAAGTAGCAAATGAATTTTTCAGCTGCGTAAGAGACGAAAGCACATTTGATATGGCCTTATTTGTCTCTGGAGAATACTGAGCAATGTTCTCCATTCCCTCGCGTGCCGAACGAAAAGCTGTGAATATAGCAGTGCGAAGAATCCGAAAAAGAATAAGCCTTTTCAAGAGTCCGGCCATATTGGATCCAAATTTCTTAGCGGATTTTCCGCCCTGATCCATGCTTGTCTTCATCTGCTTTGTGGATTTGCTTGCCTTTTTCGTATCTGACGCATAGGCATTAATCTGAGCACGCAAATTGCGGATTTTCGCCGCATTGCGGTTATATTCTTTGTATCCTACACCAACTCCAGCCTTTTGCAGATCCTTTTGTCGGTTTTCAAGAGCTTCCAGTTCCTGCCGGAGCTTGACGATATGAGCATTTGACACCTTGGCATTTTCGCCAATCTCCCTAAGCCTTTCGGATTCAGCGGCAGCGGCGGCTTCTTTTTCTTTTGCTTCTTGCAGCTTTTGGTTAAGCTTTTCCTGGGCTTCCTGCTGCTTCCTGACTGATTTCGCTTCTTTTTGACGCTGTTCATCAGTCTTGAAAAGCTCTGATTTATATGCTGCAAGGGCTTCCTGGGCACGCTTAAGAGCTACCGCGGTTGCATCATATTCAGAATCTCCAAAGCCTTTTCCTTTATCCTCCAGATGCAAAAGCTCTTTTGAGAGCTGACCTATCTTTCCAGACATTGTGGATACATCAACAACCTTTGGAGTTGCCGCAGGACTGACAAGTTCTTTTTTATAATCTTTTAATGCCTGAGTAACCTTCTGAAGCTTAATGTATGTATTGTCATAATCTTCATCACCAAAATACATACCATCTTGCTCCATGTCCTTTAAGGCCTTTGACAGGCTTTCAATTTCCCGCTTATAATCATTTGTCTGATCCTGTAATGACGAATCTAGTTTATTCAATACCTGTCCGGCTTGTTTCCCATACAGTTCTATCGCATCTACATAATTTTTAATATTTTGGGCAGCAGTCTTTCCAAACACCTTCTCCATAGCTTGAGGATCATAAGTGAAAGCACCAGCTTTAGCAAAAGCCTTTTTTACCTTATCCGCTGCTTTCTCCGCATTATCTATTACCCGGCCCAGTTCCTTTTGTAGTTTTCTCCCACCTACACCAGCGCCATCCGTATTGATCTGGGTATCAATAATAATTGATCCATCACTCTGCTGCATCATAAATCACCGCCTTATATAATACAAAAAGCCGATGATTCTCATTTCTGAAAGTCACCGGCACCATTTTGCCATTAACAGATACCATTCTATCTGCCTGAGCTGTATGCAATTTTTCTTATTACTTCAAGTACTACTATATCCTCCTTCCTCTTTTTAACCTCTGCTGTATTGCCTCGCCCCTGAATTTCTTCAATAACACGTAATATTTCTGTATCGATAGTTCGTCTCCAGTCTACTTTTTATATTTATCTGTGTATTTTCCAATACGGCTTTGAGTCGCTGCGCCAACCTCTTCATTCACCATCTCAAAAGCTGCCTCAAGAAATGCCTCAAACAACAGCTTATGATCTTTTCCCACAATGGAAAATGGAGATTGTCCGGCAAATACTACATCGTATACATCTGAATTGAAAATATAATTCAGTTTCTGCTTAATGAGATCATTAAATTTCTCTAGTGTTGCGCTTGCTTCTTCCAATGAGCTCATATCATTAATGGCCGCAGTTCCATCTGGATTCAGTTGTATGTCCGCCATAGTTTCTTTTTCGGACTGCAGCTCTTTTATTGCCTTTGCAAAACGCTGAACAATGTCTGCGTCCGTTGGGTTAAAGCTGATTGTCCTGTCCGGATCATCATTAATGGAAAAAGTCTTATAACCGGTCTCAAATCTAATGCTTTTCATTCTCTGTTTCCTCCGCCAAAACCTGCTGCCTCAGAAAAATTTCCTGCTTGACTCCCTGTTCACACCCTTCTCCCAAATTCTTGACCAATGAGCCCGCTCTGCGAAGTGCCTGTAAAGCATTTTCCGTCTCGTTTTTATTTTTCATCTGCATGATCTCCTTTTTTTGTTGTCATATCATCATAAATAGCCGCAAGTTCACAGACTATCAAAAATAAGAATCCGCTAATTATTATCACACCAAACATTCAGTTCACCTTCTTTATATCATTATTCAATTTTCACTACGCTTTCTTCACTTCTTTTGATATCATGTATAACTTTTAAAATCTGCGCGGCAGCAGGTTCATCCAGTTCATACCTCATACGCCGTACCAGAGTATTTTCCGATATACCTAATGCATCTGCCAGGCGCCATTGTGGTATCTTACATTCTTTCAAGGTTTTCCGTATTGTTACATTATTCATGCATCCACATCACCACCACCATCATCATAATCATACTATATCATCCGCATTCAATGCGGCTATCCTCGTTTATTAAAAAAAATGGGCGTAATATAAATTTCTATGGTTTTCTCTCACATAAGCAACAATACACAGTTCATAAATCAAAACCCATATTTACTGCAAAATCCAGTAAAAGTTTTTATGCAAGCGGTACGATAATCTCTCTGCATCTTTTTTAATTCCGACACCAGCTTTTCATACTTTTCATATCGCATATACGCGGGCTTGGGTGGAATAGAAAGGTCCGCAATGTAATCGCAGATATAATGCCATCCATAATAGCCCATTTTTTTCTCCACAATATTCTCCATCTTCATGCGAAGTTGTTCTTGACCGCTGACCTGTTGGGACCTGTAATTTAATCCCGAGCATAACCTACACTGATATGTACCTTTCCGGCTGTCACGATACAGATACCGGACACGCCGCTCACAGCATGGACAATAAAAATACAGGCGCTGTGATACTCCATCAATATTCTTTACCCTTGAAACCTCCAGCGGATAAAATGCACGGTTCTCCAGAATCTCCATTTCTCTGCTTTGTGGATAATATCGAATAACCGTACCGCCGCTGCGAATATCCACTTTCTCTTTGTAATGAATATACTTGTCATACTGCAGAAAATTATATACCGCGAAACTATCTACACGGACACTTGTTTTTTCTTCAACCTGCTCATGCTTTTTATTGTGGCCGCCGCTCCCAAAACCGCCCATACTATTCTCACTCCTTTATCAAACACGGAAATATACCCGGCTCGCCGGGATCTGGAATCAAAACTTCCATTTCCCATTTAACCGGATACAGCCTTATATGATCCAGTAGCATTCTCTCCATTGTTTCTACATTACGAGAAAAAAGCTTCATACCCGCGGTCTTTGTGTTATCATGCTCATAATGAGCCAATGATAATAAAGTCTCCAAAACTTTATTTTTTTCGTCCCATCTTACAGAAATAAAACTTACTTTCAAGCTTGTCCGCGTATAATATGCTTTGGGCTTAAGCGTGATTTTTCTCATTGCAAGTTGCTCCTCCTCTATGATTTTCACCATAAATCATACAATTTCAACCTGTGGTAAAACTCTGCTTTGACCTTCCGGCGGTAGCCGTAAAAATCATCGGTCTTAGCCGGAATATCACGCCCGCGGCGAAGCAAGCTATAGTACCCGGCTTCTTTCGGATCCTTGGCCGTCAGACTTTCATAAATAACTAATTCCATGCCTGGCGCTTTTGATATTGCACAACTAAAAAGAATGAACCGAATATCTGAATCCAGCTTTTTGCAATATTCATCAAGCCTCGCTTCATCCTCTTTCGGTACATCATAATCAGATAGTTTTGCATCGCGTGTGCGCATGATTTTCCTCCCTATGTCCGTTTTCCAACTGTCCACAATTCTAACTACTATTTTCTACCAAATGCTATTACTCCAAAATATTTATTGAAAAACAAAAAAGGGCGAAGAAATGACAACGAATATCTTCGCTCTCTGTCATTCCCACGCCCTTAAAGGACTTCCGAACATGTTCATATGCCCAGGGTACTACATATTCTTTTTGCTTGCTTTCACTATGTCAATTTCTAAATAAAATCCCATCTTTATTTTTCTATTAGGCGAAATTTGCCTAAATTAATCATAAATCCGCGGTTTTCTGCAAATTCATATGTACCGCCGCAGATGCTGTGATTCACTCCGTTTTTATATCCACGTAGGCCCGTCTGTATTGCCCGTCCTTGCCCTTTCCTGCCTTATACGCCTTAATTATCGGTCGGAGCAATTTGAGCACTGTATCAAGCTCCTGTGGCTTCTCATAGGATATTCTAATCTTTACAGACATATTATAATCCAATCGCCTCACTTTTGCAAATTATCTATTTCACATGCTGCCGATCGTTTCCCAATCGGCAGCACCTTATCATTTTACGCACACTTAGACCGGTTCAGCTTGCGGCGGACTCTCGCCACGCGCGCCAGTGCATGAAAAATTCCCAGTAAGATATCACTCGTCACAACCTCATACAGTTCTTTCCGGACTTCATCGTCCTCCTGCTCCAGATACGTAACCATCAGCCTTACAATTTCCTCCTGACAAGGCATAGTGCTGTTAACGATAATAATATCGGCAGAGCTGTAGCAAATCTGAAAATTATTTGCTTCTCCCGGCATCTCAGTGGTAGCGATACGATGTTTTTCATTTAAAATTTTTCCCATTATTCTTGCCCTTTCTGCCGGTTCTGTGCTACTATGTAAATGGTTTTGAGTAGCTCCGGCTATGCCCGCCCTATAAGATGCGCCAACATCCTATAGGGCTTTTTTATACATTTCCAGATTTTCCCTTGTTAATCTCGGCCAACTGGTAAATTTTCAGCATCTCCAATGCTTCCTCCTGTGTGTAACCTTCCTGAATGGCCGTTACGATCATTTCAGACTGCGCACGCAGCCAGGAACGGAAGTTTCCGTCCACATCCGTTTTCTTTGACCGGTCAATCAATCTCAGATTCATCTCCCGCAGCGCTCTATCTTCGCCCGCTGTAAGTTTCGCATCATCTGAGGCCAGTACAACGCCCTGACGGGTCAGAATGACATATGCGTCTACCAGTTCGCAACTGCTGCCCTTATACTTTTTATCCACCTGTTTCTCCTTTCCGCCGTTAGGCTCCTAAAATCTCCTCTAAGAATTTGCTATTTTCTTCCTTGGCTTGCTTCCTTCGTATGCTGATTTCTGGCATAGCAGCTTCTATACAAACTTTCGTAAGCCGTTCTGAAATACGACCGTCACATTTTAACGAGTCTATTGGCATGTTCGAAGTAATAATAAGGAGTTTTCCTTCACACATTCTACGATCAATCAATCGAAAAAGCTCTTGATCTGCCCATTCGCTCTGTTTTTCGCTTCCCAAATCATCCAGAATAAGTAAATCACAATTCATAAAGCCCCAAATACGGCTTGGAACTTCTGGTCCCTGTTTAAATGTTTCTTTTACTGCCTGTAAATACTCAACCATCGAAACAAACTTAACTGTCTTTCTATGCTTTAACTGGATAGATCCCGCCATACAGCAGGCAAGGAAACTTTTTCCGCTCCCTTTTGTCTTGCTCCATATGTATAAACCTTTATTCCTTGCCTCCCACTTCGGGAAATTCTGCCAAAAGCTCAAAGCAATCTGCTCTACAAGCCCTGCTGCACCCCCATAGGCGTTAAAATCAAACTTAGTCATGTCTGCCTCGCTGAATATGCGTGGAAAGCCAGGCTCCCCTAAATCGGCACGTCCTTTGCATATAGGACACGGACTTCCCATCGCTACAGGCGTTACAGGATCATATTCTGGTATAACAATATCCTCCACTGCATAACCAGTGCCACGACAAATCTTACAAACGGCCTTCCCGTCTGAGTCGTTCCCAAACTTCATTTGCGCTTGGGACGTGTTCCGGGTCATCTTCCGGATTGTATTCTGCTTCCGGTTCTGCTGCATTATTCTTCACCTCTTCCTTCTTACTGTTCTGCTGGCCGTCCTTTTGACTACGATTCAGCCAGCCATTTATGAATTTCTCGACACCTCTTCGACTCTTCCGTTTTGATAGATTCGCATCACACCAGGATGCCATCTGATAAAGTTCACGCTTTACATCAAGATCTGGATACGCCTGCTGCCACATTGTCAGCTTGTCCAGAGGTACATCATAGAAAGTTCCATCTCCCAAAATTATGAAAATACCGGTTCCGTTCTCTGGTGTCTGCTCAGAAGTATTTATATTATCCTTATCTATATTAACCTTACCTAACCTATCCTCGGTATGATATACGGTTGTCAACTGACTGTCATTCGGTTGACAACTGCCACCCAAACAATAAACACCGTTTTTCATATTCAAAATTTTCAATAATTCCGGGAAACGTGTATCATGCTTTCTGTCTGGCCTGATCCAGTTGTTCACAGACCAGTCAGCTATCACTACAACACCACTTTCAAATGGGATTATATAGCCGCATGAAGCTAAATGCTTCAGATCTCCTTCGGTGCATCCAACGGCCCTCTGCACCTTTTTAGGTGATGATACAAAACCATCGTCATCTGCTTCCATTCCCAAGTGAAAATACAGTGCCTGAGTAGTAAGCGGCATTCCGAGAAATTTATCTGTTTCCACAACATCACGCGAAAACATCCGTCTATTCGCCATACTGCTGTCCACCATCCCATCCAGGCTGATAGCCATAATATTTCTTTCCGAAAAAGCCCTCCGGGATTTTACCGGCTATGGTTATGTACCCTGCTGCTTTCAGTTCCGCATTCATCTCCCGAATAAGGCTATAAGCCTTCGTGGTAGACACGCCGACCGTTTCCGCCACTTCTGCAGCGGTTAAATACTGCTTCATGATCTCAGCACCTTCCTTTCTTCCAGCGCCTTTCTACTGGCCGCTATCTGTTCCAGAAGCTCACAGCGGCGCTTTGCAATCGGTTCGTATGCTTCTGGGCTTTCCGCATTGCGTGGAAGCTCTGAAAGCTCTCTGCAGAGCCTTGTATACTCTGCAATCTGGTTAATGATTCCCATATGTACCCCTTTCTGATGCTCTCTGTGCATCCCAGACGCCCCAGCCCGGCCCGTCTGTTAATCTTCGATAATTTCGGTTACATCAACACCCAGGGCGCGGGCAATCTTGCCGACCGTCTCCGGGCGCACCTCTTTACCAGGGCGCAAGGCCCCCAGCAACGTTCCACGCGGGATTCCTGCCGCCACAAGGTCTTTTGGTCCCATACAAGCCTTTGCTCTCGCAAACATGTACTTTTCGCGATCAATTCTCATGTTGTTCACTCCTTTTATAGAAACTAAATCTTTTTGATTTACTTTTTCATGTTAGCACATCATTTTGATTTAGTCAAGTTCGGAAACAAATCTTTTTGATTGATTTTTTAGAATTTGCATGTTACTATAAATCTATGGAGGTATCGAAATGACATTAGGCGAAATAATCAAAACCGTTCGTAAAAAGAAAGGACTTTCGCAAAAAAATTTAGCGGCACTTTTAAACACAACCCCGCAAAATTTGGCGCAGTATGAAAACAATCGTAGAAAACCAAAATTAGATACTTTAAGAAAAATGACTGAGGCGATGAATGTTAGTTTGCATGAATTAACTAAGCTGTATCCAGAAATTTTTAACTACTATAGCCCCGATGAATGGCACAACCATGCTATTGAATGGAGTAATGAGCTTACCAATAAATTTAAAAATTTATCTACAGAAAAACAAGGATTTATGAAGCAGGCTTCTGGACTATATCAACAACATGCTCATAATGTAGTTGATTCTGATGCAAGAACTGCACTTCTTTTAAACAGCTTCGAAAAGCTCAATATTCCGGGTCGTATGGCGTCCATACATCTTTTAAACGCATTTGAAAAACTTAATACAACAGGACGTTCAGAAGCCTTAAAAAGAGTTTCAGAATTAACAGAAATTAAGAAATACACAGATCCAGACGATGCACCCGCACCGGATCCGGATCACAAAGAAAATTAACCACAGCACCATGACAATATAATACACTTAACCGGGGAGCCGGGGGACGCGCTGCACCCGTTCCGAGCCTGTCGGAGGTGGTGCCAATGAGTACATATGAGAAATTACAGCTTGTAACATCTGTTGTATCGCTGATTGTGGCAATTCTCACATATACGCATAAAAAATAGCCGTCCTGAACTTTGGCGAGTCTGACGGCTATTTTTTAATAACTAGATTTTTCGCCGGGGCGGGGAGGTAGTGGCTCCTTTCCGGCTTTCCTGTTAAGTGTATTATAAGTCATTCCGTTTTATTTGTCAAATACCTACACCAGGTGCAGAGCGCCCAAAGCGCCCCTGTTGCACATTGAAAATTATAATACACTTACCCAGGGAGCCGAAGGGGCGATTATGTCAGCCGCCGGACGTTATACGGAAGGAGGCCGGTGCCAATGGTTACATACTCTGATTTATTTCAATTTGTAATTATGCTTTGTGCTGTAATAACTCTTGTTGCTTATTTTACACACAAAAAATAGCGCCCTCGTCCTGGTAAGATAAGGCGCTATTTTTTAGTTTGATGCTTGCCGGCGGCTAGGTGTACTCTAGCTTTCGGTTCTCTTGTTAAGTGTATTATAAGTCAATTTAGCTTATTTGTCAAATCCTCTGTTCGTCCCAGACGCCCCAGCCCGGCCAGGAACAAAAGGAGGGGATATACCATGCCAGTATATCAAGACAAGACTACAAAGACCTGGTTCGTGAAGCTGTACTATACGGATTATACCGGCACCAGGCAGCAGAAATTTAAGCGCGGCTTCAAGCTGCAGCGTGAGGCGAAGGAGTGGGAGCGCCGGTTCCTGGAACGGCAGCAGGGCCAGCCAAACATGACCTTTCAGACCTTGTATGACCTGTACGCTGAAGATCTGAAAGCCCATGCAAAGGAATCCACCTGCAGGAGCCGCCTTTCCATGATCCGCAATCATATTCTTCCGTTCTGGAAGGAGCGGAAGCTGTGCGAGATTTCCCCGGCGGACGTCCGAAGCTGGCAAGGCGAATTGAAAGCCTCCGGCCTGGGGGAATACAGTCAGTATATGGTAAACTGTCACCTATCGTCTATGTTTAACTTTGCTATGCGCTATTACAATCTGTCCTCAAACCCCTGCCGAATGGTTAAGGCTGTCGGAAAGGTTCACAAGGGCTTAAATTTCTGGACCCTGGACGAGTTCAAGACGTTTCTTCCCACCGTGGAAGACGCCATTCTGTACGCTGCGTTCCTTACGCTCTTCTATTCCGGCATCCGGTGTGGGGAGCTGCTGGCCCTGACGGTAAAGGACTTTGATGCAGCAGGCAAGGCCATTACCATTTGCGGCACCTTCCACCGGTTCAATAAGGTGGACACGATCACAACGCCGAAATCAGAAAACAGCAGGCGCACGATTCCAATTCCCGGCTTTCTGGTGGAGGAGATCCAGGGCGTGCTTGCAAAGATCTATGAACCGGATCCAGACGAACGGATTTTTCAGACAGTCACACCCTCCCGGCTCTACACCGCCATTGAAAAGGGTTCTGCTGCCGCCGGAATCAAGCGCATCCGGGTGCATGATCTCCGTCACAGTCACGTTTCCCTGCTGATCAATATGGGATTTCCGCCCCTGCTGATTGCAGAGCGCATCGGGGACACCGTGGAAATGGTCAACAAAATTTACGGCCACCTGTACCCCAGCAAGCACCGGGAAGTGGCTGACCAATTAGAAAAATTAAATTTTTAGTATCATTTTAGTATCAGAAAGGCTTAGCCATGTAGACTATTTCGCATGGTTAAGCCTTTTCCACTTGCCATCTGGTTTTCAATACTATATAATAGGGTAAGAGGTGACATTATGAAAAATAATTCCGAAAGACTATCCGATATTCTAAGCTGGCTCGACTCCATCTCGTATATCAAAACAGAAAAAATCCCGGAAGTGGACTTATATATGGACCAGGTCACTTCCTTCATGGAAGAACATTTAAAAAAGACCAAACGAAACCCGGAAGACAAGGCGCTCACCAAGACCATGATCAACAATTACGCAAAGAACCGCCTGCTGCCTGCCCCGGTCCGCAAAAAATACAACAAGGAGCATATCCTGCTGCTTTTGTTTATCTACTATTATAAAAGCCTGCTCTCCATCAGCGACATTGAGCAGCTGTTCCGTCCGGTCACGGAGCAGCACTTCAATACAGCCGATAGCCTGACCCTCAGCGATATTTATGAAGAGGTGTTCTCCCGGGAAGCTCTCCAGATGGAACATTTAAAAGACGATATCCGTGCAAAGTTTGAGGACAGCCGCCAGACCTTCACTGATGTCGAAGGGGAAGATCAGGAATACCTGCAGTTGTTTTCCTTTATCAGCGAGCTTTCCTTCGATGTCTACCTGAAAAAGCATATGATCGAAATGCTGATCGACCAGCTCCGTGAGGAAATGCCGCTGGACCCGAAAGCAAAGAAAGCAAAAAAGTGATGCCGCCAAAGCATCACTTTTTCATTCTTCCTATTCGTTTTCTTTTGTCTCCTGGTTCTGGGCAATCCGTTCAAACACCATGTCGTAGCCGTCGTTTCCATAATTTAAGGAGCGGTTTACACGGCTGATGGTTGCAGTAGATGCTCCGGTCTTATCTGCGATCTCCAGATATGTTTTCTTTTCCCGCAGCATTTTTGCTACCTCGTAGCGCTGGGACAAGGATAACAGTTCGTTGACCGTACATACATCTTCAAAGAATATATAGCACTCTTCCGGAGTCTTTAATGTCAAAATCGCTTCAAACAGATGGTCTACTGCCTCCGTCTTAATCTTCTTATTCATTGAATACAATCCCTTCCTGAAAATACTTCGTTCTGCAGTTCTAACTTTTACCAGTTTACCACACTAAATTTTTAAAGTCCATAGTTCTGCAGAAAAAACTTTTCAACGACATGGGCCACACCATCGTCGTTGTTCGACAATGTCACATAGTCTGCTGCATTCCGTACTGGACGGACTGCATTTTCCATGGCCACGCCAAGGCCTGCGTACTCGATCATGGACAGATCGTTAAAGCCATCTCCGCAGGCGATCATTTCTTCCCGGTCAATGGATAATAGCTTTAAGAGCTGGGCCAGACACTGTGCTTTATCGATCCCCTTCGGAAGGATTTCAAGGAAATAGGGCTCCGAGCGGTATACGCTGAAATTTTTTCCGAGTACAGCCTTGACTCTGGCCTCAACGAGTGCAAGATAATCCCCGTCGTCCAGCATAAGGAATTTCGGAACCGGGAAGTCCAGATAGCTGTCCAGGTCTTCTACCTTTTTTAATTTCAGATGGTTAATCCCAGACTCAATCTTTGCATAGGGATTGTCCGGATTATTGGTAAGAATGTGGGCGCCCTCATAAGTCAGGACATCGACCTGCTCCTTTCGTGCCAGCTCCAGAATACGCCGGTTTGCCTCCACCGGAAGCTCTTTTTTCAGAAGGATCTCCTTCGTACGGCAGTTCATGATGATGCCGCCATTAAAAGATAAGATATACCCCTCGTAGGTTTCCAGCTCCAGCTCCTCCGCCAGCGGCATGACCCCGTAAGTTGGACGTCCAGATGCCAGGACCACCTTCAGTCCGCGCTTCTGTGCCTCCATGAGACTTTGTTTGGTTCTCGGAGTGATGATCTTGTCCCTGTTGGTCAGGGTCCCGTCCAGATCCAGAACGATCATTTTATAATTCATGTATCATGTCCTCCCAAAATGTGCCTTGGCACATTCCTGCACCTGCGTTACGTTTCGGGCGTTGCACAAACGTTACTGTTCCCGCATTGCACAAACAGCAGCTGCTTTCTTTGGATATCATACCACGAAGATGTCCGTTTGTCACGGACATCTTCCGGATTCCTATCTTTGCATATTCTAGTGCCGTTTTCTATTTTTCTGCTTTTCTACTCTACGGCCTTTTTGGCAAATTCCGTGGTCACAAGCTTTTCATACGGCACCTGCTTTTCCAGTTCTCCCGCTTCCTTTAAAATATTTTCCAAAAGTTCAAAGTTGGACTGTTCAAAAACCAGATCCTTCTTCCAGGTGTCCTGGTCCTGGTAACGCTTTACGATCTTTGTAATGTTCTCAAGCGGTGTCTCCGCAAACTGCGGCTGGATCACCTTGGCGATTTCTTCTGCTGAATGGGAATTTACATAATCCATTCCCTTCTGGATCGCATTGGTAAAGCTCTGGATGCGTTCCGGATGCATGGCCAGATAGCTTTTTTTCGCACAGTACGCCGTGTAGGGCACGTACCCGGAATCTGTGCCGAGGGATGCCACTACATACCCGTTTCCTTCCAGTTCCAGTCCCGTCGCAAAGGGTTCAAACTCTACGGTATAGTCCGACTGGTCACTGGTGAAGGCCGCTGCCGTCAGTCCAAACTGAATGCTCTGGTCGATCGTCAGGTCTGTTTTGGGATCGATCCCGTTTTTCTTTAAGATATACTCAAATACCATCTGTGGCATGCCACCGGCACGGCCTCCCAGAACCCTGCTGCCTTTTAGTTTCTGCCAGTTAAAATCCGGATCCGGCTGCCTTCCTACCAGAAAGTTTCCGGCTCGCTGGGTCAGCTGTGCAAAATTTACCGCATAATCCTCCGCGCCCTGGGCGTAAGTATAAATGCTTGCCTCAGACCCCATAAAGCCGATATCAGCATCACCGGCCAGCATGGCTGTCATGACCTTATCGGCCCCGGCCCCGTTTACCAGTGTCAGATCCAGCCCTTCCTCCTCAAAGTAGCCCAGCTCAATAGCCGCATACTGCGGCGCATAAAAAATAGAATGCGCAACCTCATACAAGGTTACCGGAGTCAGTCCGGATGCTTCCTTCGCACAGCCGCATAAGACAGCGCAGGCCAGACCCGCCACACACAGACACTTGATCTTCTTTTTCATGAACCTAACAGTCCTCCCAGTCAGTTTCCTATACTTCCAGGGCATCCTTTCGGAGCATTTTGCTGCCGCTTCTTTTACAGGAAGATGCGCTAAAAGTACATTTCTTAATACCTACAGTGTATGAGCTGCTTTCCTGTCCGGTTCAGCTTTTGCAGGATCATTTTCAAAAAGACTGTGCCTTGATTCTGGTGCCGGAGCGCAATTGCCTTGACCACTTTCCACAATCTTCTGCTATGAAATAAAAAAGCAGGAAGCCACCTTTCCCAGATAATCCAGAAAACCAGCCTTTTCTACACTTCCATCCGTTAAAATATCCACCTCTCCGAGCACCTTTCCATTTAACTCGTAGCGCAAAACCCCGGCCTTCTCATCTGCATTTACTGGTGCAGTCAGGGCTTCCGGAAGCATCAGCTTCTTTTCGACCGCTGAAAAATCATCCCCGCTCAGGCTCAGATAAGAAAATCCCCCGGCATATTTCAGTGGAACAGAGGATGTCACGCCATCTGTCACCTCCAGCACGGGAAGCTCCGGCATTTCCTTGTCTTCATACAGGCGGCAATTTGCATACCCGTAATCCAGAAGCGCCTTTGCATCCGCAAAGCGTGCCTTGTAGTCGGGAGCTGCCATGATCACTGCAATCAGACGGACCCCGTCCTTCTCCGCCGTTGCTGACAGACAGTATTTCGCCAGGGAGGTGGAACCTGTCTTAAGGCCTGTCACCTTGAAATTGGTTGCCATCTTTAACAGCTTGTTGGTGTTGGAAAGGCCAAACTCCTTGGTCCCCTGCTTTGTGACATGTGTGATATTTTCCATCCAGATCGTAGAATAGGTATGGATCTGCGGGTATTTCGTGATCAGCTCCCGCGACATGAGCGCAATATCCCGGGCCGTGGTCAGGTGCTGTGGTGACTCGGTCAGGCCGCAGCAATCCACAAAGTGCGTCCCTGTCATGCCAAGGCCCCTGGCACGCTCGTTCATGCTCTGGACAAAGGCCTCCTCGGAACCAGCTATGTACTCCGCCATCGCCACGGATGCATCATTGCCAGACGCAATAACGATGCACTTGATCAGGGTTTCTACCGTCTGCACCTCGCCCTCCTCTAAAAACACCTGGGAGCCTCCCATAGATTTTGCGTGGGCACTGGTGACCACCTCATCACTCAGGCGGATCTTTCCTTCGTCAATGGCATCAAAGATCAGGATCAGTGTCATGATCTTCGTGATACTGGCCGGACTTCTCTGTTCGTCTGCGTTTTTCTCATAGATGGTTTCTCCGGTCGATGCCTCCATCAAAACCGCACAGGGCGCCTGCACAGCCACTGCCGGCTCTGCCTGCCCTTCCTCTGCAAAGCACAAAAGCGGCAGCCCGGCCATCTGGGAAAGTGCGGGCAGCATCACCAGGTAAAGCAGCAGACTGGTGCACAATACCAGCACTGCCCGTTTCATAAATCCTGCTGCCTGGCACACTCGCGTGAACCGTAACATAACTCCCCCTTCTTTCACCTTTTCTACACTGTAATCTATGGCTATTTCCTGGGTTCTATGCTATGATGGAGCCATAAGATAAGAGGTAACTTTAAGGAGTTTTGTATATGAATGAATATTATTCCGGCAGGTCCTACAGCCACAGGCGGCGCCGCTCACGCCTTCCCCGTTTCCTGGCCGTGGCAGCCTGCATTGCACTGGCCGGAGCGCTTGGCGCCGGCGTTTTTTTTCTAAGAAAGCATCACTCTGGCAATGCCCCGGACACCACCGGCTCCATTGTCATTTCCACAGAAGCACCTGACACTGCAGAGTCTCCCACCGAGGGAGATGGCTTTGTCATGCCCGATACCCCGGCTGCAGACCTGCTGCATCAGGCTTATCTGCTGGCCTCCGGCTACGACTACGATGCTGCGATCGAGCTGTTAAAGGCTTCGGAGGAATTCGCTTCCGACCCGGAGGTGGTTTCCGCTATTGCTGGATATGAATCCACCAAGGCCACCCTGGTGCGTACTCCCATCAGCAAGATCACCCATGTATTCTTCCACACCCTGGTAGCGGAGCCGTCCAAGGCCTTCGACGGCGATGCCGATCAGAATGGCTACAACCAGGTCATGACCACCATCGATGAATTTAATAAGATCCTGGACAACCTGTACAGCAAAGGCTACGTTCTAGTGCGACTTCACGATATGGCTTACGAGACAACCGATGAAAACGGAAACACCGTCATGAAGGCTGGCGATATCATGCTGCCACCGGGCAAGATTCCGTTTGTCATGTCCCAGGATGACCTCTGCTACTACCCTTATATGGATGGAGACGGCTTTGCAAACCGGATCGTCATCGGGGAGGATGGCAAACCAACCTGCGAAATGACCATGGATGACGGCTCGGTCTCCACCGGAGACTATGATCTGGTCCCGATCCTGGAAAAATTCTGTGAGCGTCATCCTGACTTTTCCTATAAAGGAGCGCGTGCTGTCTTAGCCTTTACCGGATACGAGGGCATCCTCGGTTATCGCACTGCCTCCTCCTATGCCGGCTCTGAAACCTACGGGCAGGACCGCCAGGCTGCTGCCGAAGTGGCACAGTGCCTGCGGGACAACGGCTGGGAGCTTGCCTCCCACAGCTGGGGCCATTTAGACCTTGGCACAGTAGAGTGGGACCGTTTCCAGTCTGACACGGATAAATGGGAATCCGAAGTAGAATCCCTCATCGGCCCTACCGATATCATCCTGTTCCCATTCGGGGCCGATGTCGGTGACTGGCATCCGTACAGCATGGACAACGAGCGCTTCCGCTATCTTTACAATGCAGGCTTCCGCTATTTCTGCAATGTCGACTCCAGCCAGTACTGGGTACAGCTTGGCGACGATTACCTGCGCCAGGGACGCCGGAACCTGGACGGCTACCGGATGTGGAAGGACATCACCGCAGAGGCAGAGGGACGCCCGCGAAAGCTTGATGACCTGTTCCGGGCTGAGGATGTCTTCGACAGATCAAGGCCAACCCCCGTGCCGGAGATGTGACCCAGGCACTACTTATCATAGTTTCAGCCAGACATAAAAAGCTGCAGATGAATCCGTCATCTGCAGCTTTTTTCAGCTTTCATTTTGGAAACTTCAATTTTTTGCTTCTTTAGCCTTTGACAGCTTCAGCTTTCCGAAAAACAGATAGTAAATGATAAACAGAATGGTCGTGGTGATCCAGGTCAGCGGATAACTGAACATGATCGTGTACATATCGCGCTTGAGCGGAACAGCGATCAGAATCCAGCTTACACGGAGCACACAGACTCCTAACAGACAGATGACCATCGGCCACCAGCAGTCTCCCACCCCGCGCAATGCGCCGGAAAGGATCTCGATCGCCACATATTCCACATACATCGGTGCCAGATAACGCATCATGGCAATACCAATGGTGATCACATCCTGGTCTGTGGTAAACAGCTCATATCCATACACCCCAAACCGGTAGATCAGCACGGACATACCCAGGGATGCCACAACCGTCATGGCCATACAGGTCCGCACGCCCCGGTGTACCCGTTCCATTTTCCCGGCGCCATAATTCTGCCCCACAAAGGTTGTCACGGAAATACCAAAGGCATTGATCATCATCCAGAAGACAGAGTCCAGCTTGCTGTAAGCCGCCCAGGCCGCCACGCTATTCGTTCCCAGCGAATTGATCCCGGCCTGGATAATGACATTAGACAGACCATACATCACCGACTGCATCCCGGCCGGAAGTCCTATGCGGATGATGCGCCTCAGCATCCGCCCGTCCAGCCGCAATTCTTTTAAGACCAGACGGTGCATGTCCCTGGTCCGAATGAGACATACGGCCACCAGCACTGCACTCAGAAGCTGGGACAAAATGGTTGCCAGTGCTGCTCCCACAACCCCGAGCCTGCATACGACAACCAGAAGAATGTCTAAGGCAATGTTCGTCAGGCAGCTGGCCGCCAGAAAATAAAGCGGCCGCTTTGAATCCCCGACCGCACGCAAGATCGCCGCGCCCATGTTGTAGACCAGATTGGCAATGATCCCTAGAAAATAGATTCTTAAATAGATTACGGAAAGCCCCTGCACATCCTCCGGCGTTCCCATAGCGGCAAGCATAGCCGGAGCCAGAATGATCCCGGCTGCCATGATCACAATACCGGAAAGAATGCTGAACATCAGGGCGGTATGAACGGCATAGCCGACCATCTCCGGGCGTTTTGCCCCGTAATACTGGGAGACGATCACCGAAGCGCCGGAGGAAAGTCCCACAAAGAAACCCACGATCAGCTGGGTCAGCATACTGGTGGAGCCACCCACGGCCGATAATGCTTCTTTTCCCACGAAACGTCCCACGATCATGGCATCTGCAGCATTGTAAAGCTGCTGGAAAAACGTACCAAAGAGAATTGGAAAGAAAAACAGCAGAAGCTGCTGCCAGATGATCCCTTCCGTAATCCGGTTTTCGTTTGTCTTTTCTTTTGTCATCCCCCAAAACCTCCCAACCATTCTTTTCCATTTCATAAACTGTTCTTCATCATTTTACAGACCATTCTTTATCTTTTCATGATAGCATAGTTTTCCCAAGAAGTAATCTAAAATTAAAAATATCTTAAAGCTTTTTCTCCCGGTCCTTGCTATAATGACAACACTATGTTTTTGGGAGATTGATCATGCAAACTTATCGCAAGCTTCTGGTTCTTTTGCTTTTCTCTGCTGCCGCTGCTTCCATGACCGGGTGCGGCGCCCCAAAAAGCAGCACAGGGCAGGATTTTTCCACCCAGCAGGCTGCAGACAGCAAAGCTGCCGAAGAACCATCCAATATGATTCTGTTAAACAATGTCCTCTACCACGATGCCGGGCGCACGGTATACACCATGCCAGACCACACCGATGGCACCATCCAGTCGGTCACTGCGAACGGTACTGCCCCATCCTGCAATGAAGAGGCCAATTTTGACTGTAAGGGTGCCTCCTACTGTATTCTCGCAGACGGGGCTGCCGGTGTCATAACCGATGAGGCCGCCGGGACCTGTGAATTATTTCTGGCAGACGATACGGTAGAATTCCAGGGTGTCTACAAAAAAAGGAAAGAGCTTTCCGCAGACACCTTAAAATGGCTTAGCTTCTACTACAGCCTTTCTGAGTCTGACCGGAATGCTCTTTCCATGATCCCATCCGAATTTGCAGGGCAGGTTGCCGGAACCGGAACCTATGCGAGCGAGACAGATGCCACCGGAACCTCTTATCTGGAGGCGCTCACACAAGAGGAGTTAAACGCCACCGAAGCGCTGGCCCAGTATTATTTCACCGAAGAAGTAACCTCCTTTGAGGGAGTTGACCAGATCTACCCGGCAGATTCCTCTGACCCGCAGTATCACAACAGCGGAATTGAAGATGACTATGGTCCGGGAAACATCATCATCTACCGCGTGCTGACCAACCTTGACCGCAGGGACGGAAACCCGTTCCGCTACATCAGCATTGCGCGCAAATCCAAATCCGATGACTGGAAAATCATAAACAGCGGCTTTTAAAAAGCCGCTGTTTGCTATTCCTTCATCCGGTAACCCACTCCGATCTCCGTGAAAATGTAGTGCGGCTCTGCCGGATTTGATTCAAGCTTCCGCCGGATGTTCGCCATATTCACGCGAAGAATCTGGTTATCGGTATCTGCATAGGGTCCCCATATTTCTTTCAGGATAAAGTCATAAGTAAGCACCTTTCCTGCATTTTTGGCCAGCAGAGAAACCAGCTTGTACTCAATCTGTGTCAGATGGATATCTTCCCCGTTCAGATTCACGACACGCTTGTCAAAATCGATTGTCAGACCGTCGCGGGAATATACGGTTTCCCTCGGGCCTGCACTGACAATCTGTGCACTGTGGCGCAGCGCCGTGCGGATGCGTGCCAGAAGCTCTTCCGAGCCAAACGGCTTTGTTATGTAATCGTCGGCTCCCTTATCAAGCGCCTGCACCTTTTCTGCCTCCTGGGTTCTTGCGGAGATCACAATGACCGGCACTGCCGAAAAGCCGCGGACCCGCTCCAACACTTCGATCCCGTCCACATCCGGCAGGCCGAGATCTAACAGGATCAGGTCCGGATGATGGGAGGTACATAAGGAAAGACCCGACATTCCGTTCATGGCACGCAGCGCTTTATAGCCGTTCGATATCACGATCGTCTCAATGTAGTTTCCAATATTTTTTTCATCTTCAATGATCAGAATTACCTGTTTATTCGTCATGTTCTTCTTCCTCTTCCAATGGTAATGTAAAAATAAATTCGGCTCCCTTTAGGCGGTTGGCAGCTTCAATGGTTCCGTTGTGGGCATTGATGATGGTCTTACAGATGGTAAGACCGATTCCCATTCCCTTATGGGAATCCCCGCTTGCATTCGGCTCAATCCCGGCTCCGTCAAAAATCGTCTTCAGACGCTGCGGGTCAATGCCTCTTCCGTAATCGCGGATGTGGAATGCCACACAATCATCTCTTTTTTCCACATAAAACTCGATCGGCTCATCTGTCCCGGAATGGTAAACCGCATTTTCCAGCAGGTTGATGATGACCTGCTCGATCAGCGTTGCATCCATCGGGACCATGAGAAATTCATCCGGGATCTTGACATCCACCCTTCCCTGAGGCAGACGTTTGCGGAATCGCTGTACGGCCTCTGCCACCACCTCCTCGAGCGGCTCCGGCGACGTATTCACGTGGGTATCACCCACACGGATCCTGGTAACCGATAACAGGTTTTCCACCATATTTAAAAGCCAGTTGGCATCCTCCCGGATCCCCTCTAACAGCTCCCGGCGCTTTTCCTCTGTCATCTGCGGGCTGTCGTTTAACGCTGTGTCTGCCAGTCCGATGATGCTGGTAAGCGGAGTTCTTAAGTCATGTGACACCGCACGCAGAAGATTCGCCCGCATGGTCTCCTTTTCTGCCTCCACCAACAGTTTCTCCCTCTCATTTAAGAGCTGGCTCTGTTTCTTGAAACGTGTTGTCGTCGTGCTGGTGATCGATGAGACCAGAAGCATGCCAAGAAACGTTACCGGGTAGCCGTCCAGGGAAAAGTTAAAATTCATATACGGATAGGTAAACACATAGTTCACGAAAAACACGCCGAAAACCGATGCAATGATACCGGTAATATACCCGGTCGTATAACGGGCCACCAGCATAACCGTCAGCACATAAATGATCGCCACACTGGTCGAATTCTTACTGTAGTGAAAAAACGCCTGCGCGATGATCGTCGATATCCCCATGATCAAAAGTGTGATCAGGACATTGTGAAGGACCATCTTCCGGATGTCCGGATGCTCCTTTTCTGCCTTTTTCCGTCTTATTTTGTTTTCTTTTTTATCATTCTCCATACACAAAAATCCCCCTAAAAAATCCCAATTTCCTATGAAATAAAAAGGGAACGGAAATAGCTTCCGTTCCCCATATTTTACTACAAAAATGATTTTGTGTATAGTTTTTCGCCTTTAGCCAGATGATTCCTTAACAACACCTTTACAGTGGTTTCTTACTTATTGTAGTTTACGATCGCACCAAAATCCGGTTTTAGGGATGCACCGCCTACCAGGCCTCCGTCGATATCTGCCTGAGCAAACAGCTCCGGTGCGCTTGCCGCAGATACAGAACCACCGTACTGGATACGGATTGCTGCTGCAGTTGCCTCGTCGTAGATCTCGCCGATGCATGCGCGGATTGCTGCGCATACTTCCTGCGCCTGCTCAGTCGTAGCAACCTTTCCGGTACCGATCGCCCAGATCGGCTCGTAAGCGATCACGGCAGTCTTTGCCTGGTCTGCAGTTACATTTAAGAATGCAACCTTGATCTGCTGGCGGATCCAGTCAATGGTGATGCCCTGCTCTCTCTGGGTCAGACTCTCGCCGCAGCAGATGATTGGGGTAATACCATGTTCAAATGCCTTTAAGACTTTCTTATTTACGGTCTCATTGGTCTCTGCAAAGTATTCTCTTCTCTCGGAATGGCCGATGATGACATATTTTACGCCTGCATCGACTAACATATTCGGGGAGATCTCACCGGTGTAAGCACCCTTCTCCTCGAAGTACATATTCTCGGCACCGATCTGGATGTTGCTTCCCTTTGCAGCCTCCATAGCCGGGATAATGTCGATAGCCGGAACACAAAGCAGAACATCTACTTCATCGTTCTTTACAAGTGGTTTTAAGGTTTCGATCAAGGCAACTGCCTCGGAAGGAGTCATGTTCATCTTCCAGTTGCCTGCGATAATTTTTTTTCTGGACATTGTAGGATCCTCCTGTTTATTTATCATCTGCTGCTGCTACGCCTGGGAGGGATTTGCCCTCTAAGAACTCCAGGGATGCGCCGCCGCCGGTGGAGATGTGGCTCATCTTGTCTGCGAAGCCAAGCTGGTTCACTGCTGCTGCAGAATCGCCGCCGCCGATGATAGTGGTTGCGTCGGTCTCTGCCAGTGCCTTTGCTACGGCAATGGTACCTGCTGCCAGAGTCGGGTTCTCGAATACGCCCATCGGTCCGTTCCATACCACAGTCTTGGCGCTCTTTACTGCCTCAGCGTAAAGCTTTGCAGTCTCGGTACCGATATCCAGGCCCATCATGTCAGCCGGGATCTGGTCTGCTGCTACGTTTGCAACCTCGATCGGAGCATCGATCGGGTCCGGGAAGGATGCTGCTACTGCTGCGTCTACCGGAAGGAGTAATTTCTTGCCAAGCTTCTCAGCCTTCGCTAACATCTCCTTACAGTAATCTAACTTGGTATCGTCTACCAGGGATTTACCGATTTCCTTGCCCTCTGCCTTTAAGAAGGTGAAAGCCATGCCGCCGCCGATGATCAGTGTGTCGCATTTCTCAAGCAGGTTGGAGATTACGTTTAACTTGTCCGCAACCTTAGCGCCGCCCAGGATTGCTACGAACGGTCTTACCGGGTTTTCTACTGCATTGCCGAGGAAGTCGATCTCTTTCTGCATAAGGTAACCAACTGCGTTGGTACCGCCCTTTGCGGTGATGAATTTGGTTACGCCCTCTACGGAAGCGTGTGCTCTGTGGGAGGAACCGAATGCATCGCATACATAATCGTCTGCCAGGTCAGCCAGCTCTTTGCTGAACTGCTCGCCGTTCTTGGTCTCCTCTGCACCACGGAAACGGGTATTCTGGAGAAGGACTACATCGCCCTCGTTCATAGCCTCTACTGCCTTGGTTGCTGCCTCGCCGGTTACGTTGTAATCTGCTACGAATACAACCTCTTTGCCCAGCTTCTCGGACAGGCGTACTGCAACCGGAGCTAAGGACTCACCCTCGTTCGGGCCGTTCTTTACTTTGCCAAGGTGGGAACAAAGGATAACCTTTGCACCCTCACCGATCAGCTTCTGGATAGTCGGAAGTGCAGCCACGATACGGGTCTCATCGGTGATCACGCCATTCTTTAACGGTACGTTGAAGTCACAGCGGACCAGAACTTTTTTTCCTTTTAAATTTTTCAGATCATCAACACTTTTTTTATTTAACATGGAGGTAATCCCCTTTCTTTGTATAAATGATGGTGGGACAAGCCCTATACCTATCGACGCAAAAGGGTCCGGTCCACATGTGACCGGACCCTTTCCTGAGCCTTTTGTAAACTGTTGCCGTTCATGCACTGCATAAACAGCAGCATAAGAATTTCCTTTAGCAGAAATTATGCCAGCTCTGCGAAGTACTTGATGGTGCGAACCATCTGGCTGGTGTAGGAGTTCTCGTTGTCATACCATGAAACAACCTGAACCTCGTACAGATCATCTGCGATCTGAGCCACCATGGTCTGGGTTGCATCAAACAGAGAACCATATCTCATGCCGATAACGTCGGAAGAAACGATCGGATCCTCGTTGTAACCGAAGGACTCGCTTGCTGCTGCTTTCATAGCTGCGTTGATATCTTCTTTGGTAACGCCAGCTTTCTTAACAACTGCAGTTAAGATGGTGGTAGAACCGGTCGGTACCGGAACACGCTGTGCGGAACCGATGAGCTTGCCGTTTAACTCCGGAATAACCAGGCCGATTGCTTTTGCAGCACCGGTGGAGTTCGGAACGATGTTTGCAGCGCCTGCTCTTGCTCTTCTTAAATCGCCTTTTCTGTGCGGGCCGTCCAGGATCATCTGGTCACCGGTGTAAGCGTGGATGGTGCTCATGATACCGGACTGGATCGGAGCGTAGTCGTTCAGTGCTTTTGCCATAGGTGCTAAGCAGTTGGTGGTGCAGGATGCTGCGGAAATGATGGTATCCTCAGCAGTCAGGGTGTTCTCGTTTACGCTGTAAACGATGGTCTTTAAGTCGTTACCAGCCGGAGCGGAGATGACAACCTTCTTTGCGCCTGCGTCAATGTGAGCCTGTGCTTTCTCTTTGGAGGTGTAGAAACCAGTACACTCTAATACTACATCTACGCCGATCTCGCCCCACGGAAGGTCTGCTGCCTTAGCCTCTTTGTAGATGGTAATCTTCTTGCCGTCAACAGTGATGGAGTCCTCGCCAGCCTCTACGGTGTGTTTGCCCTCACCGATGTGGCCTGCATATCCGCCCTGTGCGGTATCGTATTTTAATAAGTGAGCTAACATCTTCGGATCGGTTAAGTCGTTGATTGCTACTACCTCATAACCCTCTGCGCCAAACATCTGTCTGAAAGCCAGACGGCCGATACGACCAAAACCATTGATTGCTACTTTAACTGCCATGATTCATTCCTCCTAGATTGTTAAAAATATGATGATTGTTAAAAAGTCATCAACCTGGTTCTTATTGTACCTAATAACAAGCAAAATAGCAAGCCTTTTTTTGCCATATTAACAAAAACACCTGGATTTTCGTCTTGTTTTTGTCAAAGAAGCCCCCCGGAGGCTGGCTCCGAAGGGCTTTCTTTTGTGCTTTGTATACAATATTCGCTATTTTCGTATCTTTTCCTGCACCAATCTGTCATTATTTACATCTCATCTTTTACATAACCTGCCAGATTGTATGCATGGTCAGATACACGCTCCAGATTGCTGATGATATCCAGGAATACCACACCGGCGGAAGCTTTGCACTCGCCTGCAGACAAACGCTCGATGTGCTTCTCGCGAAGCTCCTCCTCCTGGCTGTCAACATCGTCCTCATACTGGCTGACTTTCCGTACTGCCTCCATATTGCCATTCTGTCTTGCATCAATCGCATACTGGAAGGATTTTAATACGCTGTCGCTGATGGATTTTAAGTCTTCTGCACCAGTGCTGGAAAACTGAAGTCCGTGTTCTACCATATACTGTGCCTGTTCTGCCAGGTTTTCCGCATGGTCACCGATACGCTCGATATCGCTGACGCTGTAGAACAGGTTATTTACGACCTTCTTCTGTTTCTCAGTCAGGGAAAGATTGTCTACCTTGATCAGATACTCGGTCAGCATCTTTTCCATATTGTTGATGGTCTGCTCGGTCTTAAATACGGTTTCTACCTCATCTGAGTTCACGGTCAGAACGGCATCGATGGCACGGGTCACGTTTTCGTAGGTGATCTGTCCCATATGGACTACCTCAAGGGCTGCAGTCTCAACGGCAAAGGCCGGGGACTCGAAGATACGCTCGTCCAGATGTTTGAGGGTTGCAGCTGTTTCTGCATCCTCCACAACCGGCTCTTTCTCTTCTTTTTCCTTCACAACCATACCGGAAATCTTTACCAGAACGTCTGCAAATGGGAACAGCAGCGTGGTCATGGACAGGTTAAAGATCGTATGGAAGATGGAAATCTGCACCGCATTGATATTTGCTGCTGCAAAGGCCGGGCGAAGGCTGAAAAAGATAAAACCAATGGTTCCAAATACGATCGCACCGATCACGTTAAAGGTCAGGTGCATGACCGCTGCACGCTTAGCGGTACGGGAGCCGCCCATACTGGACAGCATTGCCGTTACGCAGGAGCCGATATTCTGGCCCAGCGTAATGTAGATTGCCGCATTGGTCGTTACGATCCCGTTCATGGCAAGGGTCTGTAAGATACCAACCGATGCAGAGGAGCTCTGCAGCAGTGCAGTAACCAGGGCACCGATCAGCATACCTAAAAGCGGATTGCCGCCCAGAACCTCAAATGCTTTCGCGAAGATCGGGGCATCGGTATAAGGATTGATAGAGCCTGACATAAAGTCCAGACCGATAAACAACAGTCCAAGACCGATCATGATCTCACCGACGGTCTTCTTCTTCTGGCTCTTTGAAAACACCAGGAGCAACGCTCCGATTCCAATGATGGCCGGCGCATAAAAGCTCGGCTTCATGACTTCAAAGGCATCGCCTAACTGGCTCATGGATACGATCCATGCGGTGATGGTGGTACCGATGTTGGCACCCATAATCACACCCACTGCCTGTGACAGATTTAACACACCTGCACTTACAAAACCAACAACCATAACCGTTGTCGCACCGCTGGACTGGATGATTGCCGTGATCAATGCACCCAGAGCCACTGCCAGAAAGCGGTTATTGGTGAGCATTCCAAGGAAACTGCTCATCTTGCTTCCTGCTGTCTTCTGCATACCGTCTGCCATGATATTCATGCCATAAAGGAACATGCCAAGACCGCCAAGAAAGCCAAACCCGTTTGAAATGTCGCTGATTGACATACTCTCCTCCTCGTCTCGCGTACTTTTTCTCTTTATTCTCTTCAGTCCGCAAACAATTCAATCATACCATACCACTACCTTCATTTCCAATCATTTTTAAAATTTAAATAAATTTTGGGTAAATAGTATGTAAAAATGCCTGCCACAGCATCTGTGACAGGCATTCTAAACGAAACATGGTAAAACAATTGTTAAAAAAGCAGTATGATCCGGGAAGAAGCCGCCATGGTTTGGTAAGCAGCTGCCGGTCACGCATGTGTGAACCATAATACCTAATGATCTGCAGCATACGCTGCTACAGCCGCCATAATTGACTGGTTGCTGTTCCAGACATTGCCAAATTCACTGACTGGCATCGGACAGGCTACGCCTCCCACTTCGATCGTAAGACTTGGGACCGGATTGTCTTTGATCTGGACATAATCCTTAAACCCGCCTTTTCCGCTGCTTGTATTCGTGCGGTATCCGGAAATCCCAGTTACCAGATCTGCCAGTGCTTTGGACTCTGCTGACACCTTATTTCCCTCAAAATCCCAATAAACCAGATTTCCCATGCTGTGGTAGCTGATGGTCAAAGACCAGCTTCTGGAGTTCACGAGATTTGCCAGTGCCTGGCTCTCCGGCTCGGAAAGCGCACTGGTTCCCTTATAGTTTGCATAGGAAGCGTGGGACGGTCCCGTGCTGATGGAATCCCACAAGGCCGGGAAATTCTGGTTTAAGTCCACACCGCGGCCATTGGCCTTCCATAAGCTCAAATACCGGTCAAAGGCCTGACTGGTCCGCCCATCTGCCGTATCCTGGGCATAGCACTGGTTCACAGTCTGACGCAGGTCGGAAGAGCGAAGCGCTGACACCCCAAACTGACTGATCGTAATTCCATCCGGATTCACCATCGGTACAATGTGGACAGCCACACCACCCAGAATGTCTGAGAGCTTGCGCCCCTGGTATGCTCCACTGTCATAAAAGGCAAGCAGATGCTCCGCCTGCTTCATGACCAGAAGCGGTGTCATGTATTCCCGCGCATGGATTCCTGCATGAATCAGCACATGCTTTGACGCATTGGGATTTCCAATGATCATCTCATAAAGGGTTCTTCCATCCAGGCTGGTGCCGATGGAATTCACCTGCATGTGGCTTCCATAACGCGATTTCAGGCTGTTGATGTCCTTTGTCATCTGGTCGTAGCTGTATTTGTCCACAACCTTGACGATAGGACTGGAAAGCTGTCCTGCAAAGGAAATATTTCCGGCTCCTACTACGGCAGGAACCGAAATACTGCTTCCCGGTCCGCTGCCCGGTCCTGCCTGACCGCTTCCTGCCGTGATCACTCCGGAGGTTACGACACCAGATCCGGTTGTCTGACTTCCAGATAATGCAGGTGTCGAACCGGATGTCTGGCCACCCGCAGTGACTGTCTGGGATGCATTGCTTTGTGCTTCTGATGCGGCCTGCACGGTTTCCTGTGCAGCAGGAGCCGCATTTCCTGCCCCGGTGCTTTCGCCGGGTGCTGATGTAAGTCCTGCCGGATCGGTCCCCATCGTCACCGGACCGTCCGCGTAAGTCATAAAAGCACTACTGGCCACCATAAAGGCAGCCAGAGCACCTGTAAAATATCTTTTACAGTTCATAGTTTAGTTTTCACTTTCCTTTTTTGCAAGGTCACCCGGCTTCATGCTGAGGCTGATCTTGCCCATCTTATCTACGTCAAGAACCTTAACGGTTACCATATCACCGATATTTACAACATCTTCCACTTTCTCTACACGCTTGTCGGAAAGTCTGGAGATGTGGATCATACCATCTTTTTTCGGCTTCAGCTCAACAAAAGCACCGAACGGCATAATGCGGACAACCTTACCGGTAATGACCTGGCCCGGCTCAATGTCAGTCACAATGCTCTTGATGATGCTCTTTGCTTTCTCGATCATCTCTTTGTCGGTACCGCAGATTGCTACGTTGCCTTCCTCGGAAATGTCGATCTTCACGCCGGTCTCCTCGATGATCTTGTTGATCACGCAGCCCTGCTTACCAACCACATCGCCGATCTTCTGCGGGTCGATGCTGATCTGGTCAATCTTCGGAGCATATTTGCCAACTTCTTTTCTCGGCTCAGAGATTGCCGGTTTCATGCAGGTATCCATGATGAAGAGTCTTGCCTCACGGCATCTTGCGATCGCACCCTCTACGATTGGTCTGGTCAGTCCGTGGATCTTGATATCCATCTGGATTGCAGTGATACCATCGGTGGTACCGGTTACCTTAAAGTCCATATCGCCGAAGAAATCCTCAAGGCCCTGGATATCAGTTAAAAGAACGAAATCGTCATCAGAATCACCAGTTACAAGACCACAGGAAATACCTGCTACCATCTTCTTGATCGGCACACCTGCTGCCATTAAGGACATACAGGAAGCACAGGTAGATGCCATGGAGGTAGAACCGTTGGACTCGAAGGTCTCGGATACGGTACGGATCGCATACGGGAACTCTTCCTCGGACGGCAGTACCGGAACCAGGGCACGCTCTGCCAGTGCGCCATGACCGATCTCACGGCGTCCCGGTCCTCTGGACGGCTTGGTCTCACCTACAGAGTAGGACGGGAAATTATAGTGATGCATATAGCGCTTGGATACTTCGTTCTCATCCAGGCCGTCTAACTTCTGCTGCTCAGACAGCGGAGCCAGGGTACATACGTTGCAGATCTGGGTCTGGCCACGGGTGAACATAGCGGAACCGTGTACACGCGGGATCAGGTCGACCTCTGCAGCCAGCGGACGGATCTGGGTGATCTCACGGCCATCCGGTCTCTTGTGGTCTTTTAAGATCATCTTGCGGACAGTCTTCTTCTGGTACTGGTAAACAGCCTCGCCAAGCACTGCAAGCCACTCCTCGTTGTCCGCAAATGCCTCCTCCAGCTTCTCGGTAATCTGGCGGATGTTCTCCTCACGGGTCTGCTTGTCATCGGTGAAGACAGCCTCTTCCATCTGCTCCGGAGTTACGATCTCCTTGATCGCTGCAAACAGCTCTTCCGGGATTGCACAGCTCTCGTAGCTGTGTTTTGCCTTGCCGCACTCTGCCACGATGGTGTCGATGAATTTGATGATCTCCTGGTTGATCTCATGAGCCTTGTAGATTGCTTCGATCATCTTTGCTTCCGGGATCTCGTTTGCACCAGCCTCGATCATGATGACCTTCTCACGGGTAGATGCTACGGTTAAGTTTAAGTCACCCTGCTTCCACTGCGCCTGGGACGGGTTGATGATGAACTCGCCATCGATCATGCCAACCTGGGTCATGGCACACGGACCGTCAAACGGGATATCGGAAATGCAGGTTGCGATTGCAGCGCCTAACATTGCAACTAACTCCGGACGGCACTCCGGATCTACGCTCATAACCATGTTGTTTAAGGTTACGTCGTTGCGGTAATCCTTCGGGAACAGTGGTCTCATCGGACGGTCGATAACACGGGAGGTCAGGATTGCATTCTCAGATGCTTTTCCCTCTCTCTTGTTGAAGCCTCCCGGGATCTTTCCTACGGAGTATAATTTTTCTTCATATTCTACGCTTAACGGGAAGAAATCGATACCGTCTCTCGGTTTATCGGATGCCGTAGCGGTAGATAATACGGTAGTGTCGCCATAATGCATAAATGCTGCGCCGTTTGCCTGCTTTGCAACTCTGTTGACGTCCACAGTCAGGGTTCTTCCGGCAAGTTCCATACTAAAACTTTTGTACATGGGTTGTCTCCTTTTCTCTTTCATTCTATATATTCACAGAAGGCTCCGAAACTACTGCTCTGTACGCAAACAGTTGTGTATACAGCAGCGGCTTCGGGATATACCTTCCAGAAAATATCACTTTTCACAAAGTACGGAAAAACAAAAGGGTGGAGATGACCTCTCCACCCTAACGTCCTAATTACTTTCTGATGCCTAACTTTTCAATCAGTGCACGATAGCCTTCCAGGTCGGTTTTCTTTAAGTAGTCAAGAAGACCACGTCTCTGACCTACCATCTTTAACAGACCACGTCTGGAATGATGATCCTTCTGATTGCTCTTTAAATGCTCAGTCAGCTCTGCGATTCTTGCAGTCAGGATTGCGATCTGAACCTCTGGTGAACCGGTATCTCCTGCTTTTCTGCCGTACTCAGCGATGATTGCTGCTTTCTTTTCCTTTGAAATCATGATGATTTCCTCCTTAAAAATAATATACTCACCGTAAACCAGGTCATTGGTTGGAGTTATCCAAACGACTGGGTCCCGGCGCTAACTCATACCAGATTATAATATCATATCCGTTTTTCTGTGTCAACTCGTTTTTATAAATAGTTTCTGCGCCAGACCGCATGCGCAAACAGAACTATAAATAGTTCTGATGCACAACCAGAGCCAGCAGAATGCCAAGTGCTGCCCCGGCTACTACCTGAAGCGGTGTATGCCCGACAAATTCCTTCAGCCGCTTCTGGATCTCCTGGTTGTTTAAGTTAAACCAGTCCTGCTCCATGATCAGGTTTAACAGCTTTGCCTGTTTTCCTGTCTCCTGCCGTACACCGATGGCATCGTACATGACAACGGCCGCCAGTATAAAGCTGATCGCAAACTGAAAGGAATCCACCCCGTAGCAAAGTCCCGCCGCAGTCGTAAGACCACAGACGGTTGCTGAGTGGGAGCTTGGCATGCCGCCGGACCCTACCAGGCGTTCTGGTGTAAAGCTCTTATTTAAGCCAAAATCAATCAGTGTTTTTAAAACCTGGGCAACCGTCCAGCCCACAATAGCGCTGATGAGTACCTCGTTCCCCAGGAGTTTATCCCAAAATCCCATGTTGTAATCCTGCTTTCCTTTTCGTTCTGTTCCTGTTTTTCCTGTGCAGGCCAGACCTTTGGGATCAATAACCGATCAGCCAGTCGTAAAGCTCCTGGTATTTGCCCGCTGACTGCTGCCAGGAGAAATCTGCTGCCATGGCACGGTCAATGATCTTGTTCCATTCCCGCTTTTTATCGTAGTAAATATACTTTGCATAGCGGACGGTGTCAAGCATCTCGTGCGCATTATAATTTGAGAAGGAGAAACCGGTTCCGCGGCTCTCGTATTCATTGTACGGCTCTACGGTATCCTTCAGGCCGCCGGTCTCACGCACGATCGGCACCGTTCCGTAGCGGAGCGCCATCAGCTGGCTTAAGCCGCACGGTTCAAAGAGTGACGGCATGAGTAATGCGTCACAGCCTGCATAGATCTTGTGTGACATCTCGTTGGAATAATAGATCTGTGCAGATACCCGGTCATGATATTTCCAGTCGTAATGACGGAACATATTCTCGTATTTTTCGTCGCCGGTTCCCAGTACGACAAACTGCATATCGTCGCTGCAGAGTTCGTCCATGACACACTGAACCAGGTCTAAGCCCTTCTGGTCTGTCAGTCTGGATACAATGCCGACCATGAATTTCTTTTCATCGACCGGAAGTCCAAGCTGTGCCTGCAGCTGCTTTTTATTCTTTCCTTTTTCCTTGCGGAAATTCTTCGCATTGTACGGCTGCGCGATGAGTTTGTCTGTCTCCGGGTTAAATTCATCGTAGTCGATACCGTTTACGATACCGCGCAGGTCACCTGAGCGGGCACGCATCAGGCCGTCAAGTCCTTCGCCGTAAAACGGCATCTTGATCTCCTCTGCGTAAGTCTGGCTCACAGTGGTAATGGCATCTGCAAAAACAATGCCGCCCTTTAACATATTGCCGTCTTTGTATGCTTCCAGCTTATCCGGAGTAAAGTAATAGTCCGGCAGCATGGAGAAGCGCTGGATCGTCTTGACATCCCAGACACCCTGGAACTTTAAGTTGTGGATCGTCATGACGGATTTCATGTTTGCGAAAAACTCCCCGCCGCGGAACCGGTCCTTTAAGTAAACCGGGATCAGTCCGGTCTGCCAGTCGTGGCAATGTACAACATCCGGCTTAAAGCCAATGACCGGGAGTGCAGACAAAGCCGCATTACAGAAGAAGGAAAACTTCTCCAGATCATACAGCCAGTCTCCATATGGCTTCGGACCGCCAAAGTAGGATTCATTGTCGATAAAGTAAAAGGTGATTCCATCATAGATATATTCCATGATTCCCACATAACGGCTCTGTCCCAGATAATCCATATAAAAATGGTCGATATAGGTCATTTCATTGCGCCATTTTTCCGGGATACACAAATATTTCGGTATCATGACCCTGACATCGAAATACTCCTTGTCAAAGCATTTTGGCAAAGAACCAACGACATCAGCAAGCCCTCCTGTCTTGATAAACGGAACTGCTTCTGATGCAACAAATAATATGTTCTTCATACGAACCCTCCTCTGCACCAGTCTGCCCCCAAGCGGACTGTCTTATCTATCAGTATACATGATTTACTCTGTTTTAGGAAGTAAAATCTTTATGAAACTTACGTGAAAATTCGTTTTTTTCATAAAACAGCCATTGGAAAGCAGCTTTTTCAAAAATCAGAGTGCACGTTTATAATCCAGGCGGATCTTATCTGTGATCAGCGCAATAAATTCGGAGTTCGTCGGTTTTCCTTTTCCGCTGTTTACCGTGTAGCCAAAGATGTCGTGGATCACCTCAAGCTGTCCGCGGCTCCATGCCACTTCAATCGCATGGCGGATTGCCCGTTCCACGCGGCTTGACGTAGTTCCATGCTTCTTGGCAATCGTCGGATATAAAACCTTGGTAACAGACACCAGCATATCCTCTTCTTCTACTGAGATCGTAATGGCATCCCGCAGATACTGGTAACCTTTGATATGGGCCGGGATCCCGATCTCGTGAAGAAGCTGCGTTACATCATCTTCCAGATTCTGCCGCAGGTACTCTCCTTTATTTAAATAGGATTCCACCGGTTTTTCGCGGACTGCCGATATCATTTTTGAGTGGAAACGCTCCTTTGCAACCAGACGGATCTTGTCGAGAAGAACCTCACGGTCAAACGGCTTCAATATGTAGTAACTGGCTCCATTCCGAAATGCCGCCGATGCCACAGTCTCATTTCCCGCTGCAGTCACCATAATGATGGAGGGCATATTTTTCCCACCCTTCGCCTCTCGTACCTTCTCTAATACGGTAATTCCATCCAGCTTCGGCATGATTACATCCAGAAGAACAATATCTGGTTCTTTCTCCATGATCATCTGATAGGCGTCTTCTCCATTGTCTGCTGTCCCAACCACCTGAAATCCATTCTCTGCTTCCAGGATGCTGCTCAGTAATTCCAGCATCAGCGGATTATCTTCTGCAATCGCAATCTTTAATTCTGCCATGATCCATTCCTCCTGTCCCCAAATCCGGCATATTTTATTTTATGACGGATAGTTACACAATTTGTATTATACTCGCCGTCTTTGCAAGGCAACAACCTGGTTTTGGCGCACAGTTCGACGCTTCCCGCATAATTCGACAAACGCTCAGCCAAAGCTTTTACAGTTGTTTCACCGTTTGTTTTCCAGAGCGGTCTTTGCACCAGTCCAAAAAGACTGCCTTACATGTTCAGCTTTCATACTTTATGACGAATGAATCCTGTCAGATATAACGCATTGTGAAGAATTTTTTTGTATTCTTTAAAATTTTCTCGTTATGTTATGTTGTTGTATTTTCTACCGATGAACAGCTTGCCCTCCCCCCGCAGCTTTGCCGCCTGCTACGCTTTTCAGCGTCCGCTCCAGAACGCCAATGTCAAGAGGTTTGGATATATGCGCGTCCATGCCTGCGTTCAGGCAGTTCTGCACATCCTCGGAAAAAGCATTTGCTGTCATGGCGATGATGAGAATCCACGAGTTTCTGACCGTCGGGATAGAGCACGCAGGTAGCACCATTCATATCCAGCACCGCCTCCAGGATTTCTGCATTCAGGGCGTTATCCTCAGCACAGAGGAAGCCTTGATATATCAGAAAAACACTCAATGCAACATCATATCCTCCGCAAAAATCCCATACCCTCGGCTGGAATCCTGCACAAACACATGCGTTACCGCCCCGATGAGCTTTCCATCCTGCAAAATCGGGCTGCCGCTCATGCCCTGCACGATTCCCCCGGTAAGGCGTAAAAGCCGTTCATCCGTCACCTGGAATACCAGGCTCTTGTTTTCCCGCGCCGGGTTGTAATCGACCCGCTGGATTTCTATCTCATAATCGCAAGCACTTCCCGAAACATAGCTGCGGATCCAGGCCTTGCCTTTTTTCACATCCTGCCGGTGCCCTACCTCCACCGACTGCTGCAATACCTTCTGGCTAAATTTTTCGTCCACCGTTCCGAATATCCCGCAGTCTGTATTTTGATCCACACTTCCCAGCCTGGAACCAGGTCCATAGTAGATGACGCCAGCCATCACACCCGGATTTCCGGTACTTCCCTTCTCAATTCCCAGGATCTCTGTCTCATACAGCGCCCCGTTCTCAATCTCTACCACACGTCCGGTATCACTGTCACTGATCCCGTGTCCCAGTGCCCCAAAGCTTCCATCTTCCTTTAAGTACGTCATGGTGCCAATTCCCTGGGTATCGTCACGCACCCAGGCACCCAGCTTGCGGCTCCCATCCTCTGTCTTTACTGTATCCACAGACAGCTCCAGCTCCTTTCCGGCCCGCCGCACCAGCAAAAGTGCCTCACTTTCGCCCATACGGTTTAAGCTTGTGACCAGCGCTTCCTTGTCTGAGAGCGGCTGCCCGTTGATCGCCTCAATGTAGTCACCGGACTGCAAGATCCCATAGGCCGGCTCTGCCTCGTTTCCGTTTTCATCCGTCACTATTCCGGTCCCGACCACCATAACCCCACGGGATTTCAGGTAAATTCCCACCGGCATACCACAGGGAACTGCATAAGAGGCATCCTCCACATCCACGCTGATCTGTTTAAACGGGATCGCCCCGAACAGCTTCAGGCCCAGACGGAACTGACCTTCTTTTTTCGCATAGAGAGAAAACTCCTGGTCTGGCCGGATCCGGATCTCGTCCTGCGGAATACCGGAATCTCCCTTTAGTACGACCTCCTCACTCTCACTGAGTATGGTGGTATAAAAAGGCAGATCCAGCACTATGGATTCTTCTTCCCCCTCTGCAATGCTAAAATGCTCCGGGATCTGGTGCTCGGTATAGTACCAGCCATATCCCGCCGTAAAGACCAAGCTAGTCCAGAATATCACCGTAAGAATCCGGTAAAAGTAACTTCCTGTCCTGTGTGTTTTTCGCATCCCACATTCCTCCTGTCCGTTGTCTCACCTGCCGTCTGTTTCATTCCTGTACCATGGAACCTGATTCCCGATTTTCTATGAAACAAAGAAAAAAGGAGCCTTTTTTAAGCTCCTTTCTAGTATGTGTGCCGGATGTAAAAAACACACTGTCAGTTTTTAGTTGTAAATATCTTACCTGCGCTTTTTTGTCTGTTCGGCCAGTTTTTTCATCTCGCTGGCATTCTGAAGCACTGCTTCCGTGATCTGGGCGCCGCCAAGAAGTCTTGCAAGCTCCGTCACCGTATCCTTCTCATTCAGGCGCAGAATCCGTGTTTTTGTGCTCTCACCGTCTGTCGATTTTTTAATTTCAAAATGGCAGTCGGCCATAGATGCGATCTGCGGCAGATGGGTGATACAGATCACCTGGTGGTTTCTGGATATCACAGCCAGCTTTTCCGCAACCTTCTGTGCCGTGCGGCCGCTGATTCCGGTATCGATCTCATCGAAAATCAGAGTTGGAATGTCATCGCTGTCTGCCAGCACCGTCTTGATCGCCAGCATGATACGGGAAAGCTCACCACCGGATGCCACCTGTCCAAGGGAACGTTCCGGTTCGCCTGGGTTTGTGGAAATGACAAACTCTGCCTCATCAAAGCCATTTGCCGTGTAGTGCGGCAGGCGGCGAAATTCCATGGAAAAACGCACATCCAGAAAATTTAAGTCGATGAGTCCCTCGCGGATCTTTTCGGTCAGCTTCTTTGCTTCCTCCATGCGGACCTTTGACAGTTCCTCGCTCACCGTCTCCAGGCTTTCTTCTGCCTTTTGGTATTTCTGTTCCAGTCTGGCGCGGTACTCGTCAAAATGCTCCAGCTGCTCCAGACGGTTTTTCTTTTCTTCCAGGGATTTCTGGATCTTTTCTATGGTTTCCCCATATTTTGCCTGCAGTCCACGGATCAGGTCTAGCCGCTCCTGGGTTTTCTGAAACGATGCTTCATCAAAATCAAGCTGCTCTAAGTATTCCCCGATCGCATGGTGGGCATCCGACAACACAGCCTCCGCATCGTAAAGCTGGTCCTGTATTGCTTTTAATTCCGGATCAAATTCTGCCACCTCGCTGACCTCGTGCAAGGCATTTCCCACACCTTCCGAATCTACCGCACGGTATGCAGCTGAAAGATTTTCGATGATCCGCTTTGCGTTTGCATATTTTTTATAATTTGCCGCAAGAAGTTCCTCTTCCCCTTCTTTTAAACCGGCATTTTCAATTTCTTCAATCTCAAAACGCAGAAAATCGGCTTCTCTTCTGCGGCTCTCACTGTCTGTATCAAGCTGCTCCAGTTCTCTCTTAAGACAGGTATATTCCCGATACAGGGATTCCGTCTGTAATTTCAGCTCAAGAACACGGGATTTTGCGTAGATATCAAGAATTTCCAGATGCTTTGACGCATGGAGCAAAGACTGATGCTCATGCTGTCCATGAATATCGATCAGAAGAGATGTGATCTGTTTTAACCTGGCCGCCGTAACCGTCTCATCGTTAATACGGCTCATACTGCGGGATGGCATGATCTTGCGGCTGATGATCAGGATGCCGTTTTCATCGGGTACGACATCCAGCGCACGGAGCGCTTCTTCTTTTTGCGGATCCACCGAAAATACAAGCTCCACATAAGCATATTCCGCACCGCTCCGGATCATCTCTTTCGAAGCTTTCTGGCCAAGCGCCAGATTGACCGACCCGATCATGATGGACTTTCCTGCACCGGTCTCGCCGGTCAGGATATTTAAGCCATCTTCCAGTTCCACATCTGCCGCCTCGATCAGCGCCAGATTTTTTACATGCAGTTCCAAAAGCATTTCTGCACCTCCTTTTGCCTAACGGGCCAAGATCAGTTTTTTCAGTTTTTCCATCAGCAGAATGGTATCGTCCACGCTGCGCACTGCACACATGATGGTGTCATCTCCTGCGATGCAGCCCACGATCTCATGAAAGTGGATCTCATCCAGCGCTGCTGCAACCGCCATCGCCATGCCAGACACTGTCTTGATCACAAGGATATTCTGCGCCATATCCATGGAAACATATCCATCTTTTAAGATGCGGATATATTTGTCACTAAAAGCGGTCTGGTTCTGCATGACCATATAGCGCTGGCGTCCGTTTTCAGACTGTACCTTTGTCAGCTTCAGTTCCCGGATATCGCGGGAAACCGTTGCCTGCGTTACCTTATAGCCTTCCTGATTCAGACGCTCTGCCAGCTCCTCCTGGGTTTCAATCTCATATTTTCCGATCAGTTCCACAATTTTGCTGTGACGTTCCAGTTTCATTTATTACCTCCGTTAGATGCGGTCCATTTTCTGTCTGATATTTTCAAGGAATGATACATTTTTTAATTGGATCAGCGTTGTATACTGCGGTGCGCGGCAAATTTCCAGCCGTTCCCCGCAGTGGAGCGGAAATGCCTGATCCCCGTCAAATACAGCCGAGTACGACTTTCTTCCAGTCCAGTTTACCAGGCAGATGCTGACACGGTCCTCCGGGGAAAGCACGATGCTTCTCGCATTCAGTGAATGGGAGCAGATCGGGGTCAGAAGCATCAGCTCGGCCCCCGGCGCCACGATCGGTCCACCGGCTGACAGATTATACGCAGTAGAACCTGTAGGGGTTGCCGCAATGATTCCATCTGCCATATATTCGTTGAAAAATACTCCATTCACATAAACCTGGAAATGCAGTACCTGCAATACATCCTGCCTGGTCAGAACGATCTCATTTAAAGCAATGCCTTTGACTTTTTTTTCTGCCCCTACGACACTGCCTTCCAGCATCATGCGCTTTTCCAATGTAAAAGAATCTGTCAAAAGAGCATCCAGTACCGGATCGAGGGCTTCTTCCCTCGACACCTGGGTCAGGTAGCCAAGATGTCCCATATTAATTCCCATCATGGGAAGATCGAGGCTGATCAGATCTCTGGATGCCTGGATCAGGGTACCATCTCCGCCAAGTGTGATCACACACTCCGTGTCAGACGGAACCTGATCCGCCCTTGTATATCCCCGGTTATGCGTACAGTATGCACCGCGGCGGATCAGTTCTTTTTCTATTTTTTCCGCTGCATCCAAAGCTCCTGGTTTCGACGGATTCGCGATCAGATAAAAATGTTTCATAAACTCTCCTGTTATTTGTCCAGTTCTCCGTGAGCCGCATCGACAATGGCTTTTGCGTCGACCTGATACTCCGTGTAGGTTTGTCCATCGGTATGATTCTGAAGATAAAGCAGATATTCGATATTGCCCTCCGGCCCCTTGATTGGGGAATATTCCAGATTCAAAATTTCAAATCCAATGCTCACCGCAAATTCGATCACCTTCTCAATAACTTCCAGATGCGTGCTCTTTTCACGGACCACGCCCTTCTTTCCAACCTTCTCCCGCCCTGCTTCAAACTGTGGTTTGATCAGGCAGACGATCTGTCCGTCATCGGCAAGAAGCGCCTTCACCGGACCTAATACCTTCGTCAGGGAGATAAAGGAAACATCGATGGAAGAAAAGTTGATCTTATCTGCGATATCTTCCGGAGTTACGTAACGGATGTTGGTCTTTTCCATGCATACGACCCGCGGATCGTTGCGGAGCTTCCAGTCTAACTGGCCGTGTCCTACATCGACCGCATAGACCTTCACTGCGCCATTTTGCAGCATGCAGTCGGTAAAGCCCCCCGTGGAAGAACCGACATCCATACAGATCTTATCTTTTAATTCCACACCAAAATGTGTCATGGCCTTTTCCAGCTTCAGGCCGCCGCGGCTGACATATTTTAATGTTGCGCCGCGCACTTCGATGTTTGCAGTCTCCTCAAACATGGAGCCCGCCTTATCTTCCTTCTGTCCATCTACATAAACAATGCCCGACATGATAATGGCTTTCGCTTTTTCTCTGGAAGCGGCAAGACCTTTGTTCACGATCAGGATATCCAGTCTTTCTTTCATGTATCTTCCTCTTTCTGTTTCTATTTCTGATTTTCCTGCATTATTTCATGAGACTGCGTCTCAGACAACCTCTCATCCAGCGGTTTCCACGCGTTTCGCATCGTGCGGATCACAGAATCACTGTCAATGCCCAGCCCCTCGCGCAGGACTGACACATTGCCATGCTCCACATACGCATCCGGAAGTGCGATATTCAATACTTTAACCTGTGGGTAACGCTCCTGCACATAAGCCTTCACCTGCAGGCCATAACCGCCCTGAAGCACATTCTCCTCCAGTACCACAAGCAACTCATGGTCTGCTGCCAGCCTGTCTGCCAGATCATAATCCACCGGCTTGATAAAACGGCCGTTGGCAAGTGTGCAGTTAAAACCTGCGTCTTTTAATTTTTCCCGCACATGCTCTGCCGTGCTGACCATGCTGCCGACTGCAAGCAGGGCAATGCGGCTGCCCTCGTAAAGCAGTTCCCCTTTTCCGTACTCAACCGGCTGATTGAAGTCTTTTAAGCCGCGGTAAGCCTGCCCACGCGGGTAGCGGATCGCAATCGGGCCATCGTAATGGCAGATTGCAAACTCCAGCTCCTGCCGAAGCTCCCACAAGTTTTTCGGAGCCATAATGCTCATATTCGGAATACAGCTTAAATAGGACAGGTCAAAAATGCCCTGATGGGTCTCCCCGTCACTCCCGACCAGTCCCGCCCGGTCTAATGCAAAGACCACCGGCAGGTTCTGGATACAGACATCGTGAAGCACCTGATCAAAGCCTCTCTGCAAAAAGGAGGAATACACGGCAACGACCGGTTTTAAGCCGGCTGCAGCCATACCCGCCGCAGAGGTTACCGCATGCTGTTCTGCAATTCCCACATCAAAGAAACGGTCCGGATACTGTTTGGAAAACGCTTTCAGACCGGTTCCATCCGGCATGGCTGCCGTAACCGCAACCAGTCGTTTTTCGGTTTCCGCAAGCTGACAGATTTCCTTGGAAAATACATCCGTGTACGTCGGATAAACCTTTTCCTTCAATGACTTTCCGGTTGCAATGTCAAACGGATCGATTCCATGGAACCGGGACGGATTCTTTTCTGCCGGTGCATACCCTTTTCCTTTTTTCGTCAGGACATGGACCAGCACCGCATGCTCCATTCTCCGGGCTTCCCGGAATGTTTTTACCATGGCTTTGATATCGTGCCCGTCCACAGGTCCCAGATACGTCACGCCCATATTTTCAAAGAGCATTCCCGGAATAACTAACTGCTTGATGCTGTCTTTGGTACGGCTGATCTGCTCCACCAGTCCGGCACCAACCACCGGAACTTTTAACAAGGTCTCCGATACATGGCGTTTCAGCGCATTATATCTGGTCCCGGAACGCAGACCGCTTAGATATTTTGACATGCCGCCCACATTTTCTGAGATAGACATGTTATTGTCGTTTAATACAATGATAAAATTCTTTTTCAGGTGAGCCGCATTGTTCAATGCCTCGTAAGCCATGCCACCGGTCAGGGCTCCATCGCCGATCACGGAAATGACTGCATAATTCTCTCCTAACAGATCACGCCCCTGGGCGATGCCAAGACCTGCAGAAATGGATGTGGAGCTGTGTCCGGTATCGAACGAATCGTACGGGCTTTCCTTGCGTTTCGGAAACCCGCTCATTCCCCCGTACTGCCTCAGTTCATCAAACATTTCCCGGCGTCCGCTTAAGATCTTATGGGTATAGGACTGATGCCCCACATCCCAGATGACTTTATCCTTTGGCAGGTCAAATGCCAGATATAAAGCAATAGTCAGCTCCACCACACCCAGATTGGAGGCAAGGTGTCCGCCGGTCACACTGATCTTTTCGATCAGAAACTGCCGGATCTCTGCTGCCAGGGTCTTAAGCTCCTCCGTGTTTAATTTTTTCACGTCCCACGGACCTTCAATGTGTTCCAGAATCATGGTTTTTGCAACTCCCTGTTTCTTTCCTAAAGTAATTTGTAACTGCCTGATATCCCCCAGTTACAGTATTTACATATAGCTCTTATTTTTTCCGTTCCACCAGCATCGTGATCAGGTTTTCAAGGAACGGATTTTCACCTGGCAGCTGTTTTAGCAGCGTTACCGCACGGGCAGAGATCTCTGCCACGTCTTCTCTTGCCTTGTCCAGGCCAGCCAGCGTTACATACGTGGTTTTCTGGTTCTTTTCATCGCTTAAGACCGGTTTTCCGAGTTCTTCGCTGGTGCTTGTCACATCGAGGATATCATCCTGGATCTGGAATGCCAGACCGACAGCAGACGCAATCTCCTCTACGCGGCTGATCTCTTCTTCAGATGCACCGCCCAAAATAGCTCCGATCATCATGGAAGCCTCCAGGAGTGCCCCGGTCTTTAAACGGTAGATAAAGTCCAGCTTTTCCTGCGGGATTGGTTTTCCGGTCAGCTCCACATCGACTACCTGGCCGCCGATCATACCGTAAATGCCGGTTTTTTCTGCCAGAACGCCAACCGCCCTTGCGGCACGGTCCGGATGAGCAGTCATGGCAAAGGCTTTGGATGCTGTCTCAAACGCATAGATCATCAGCGCATCCCCGGCCAGCACAGCCATGTCATAGCCGAATTTTTTCCAGGTTGTCGGAAGTCCCCTGCGCAGCTCGTCATTGTCCATGCACGGAAGGTCATCATGGATCAAAGAGGAGGTGTGGATCATCTCCATGGCTGCCATAAAGGGCTCTACTGCCTTTTCCGTCCCGCCAAACAGACGGTAGGTCTCCTCCATGAGCATGGGACGAAGGCGCTTGCCGCCGGCCCGAACACTGTAATTCATGGCTTCAAAAATCGTCTTCTGATGCCCCTCTTCCTCCGGGAGATAGCTCTCTACAACTTTCTCTACCTCACCGGTCCTCTTTTTCAGTTCCTCATGCATCTCCATCTTCCTCAGTCCCTCCCTGCAGGATGATCATCTGTTTTTCTACTTTATCGATCTTGTCGTTGCAGGCCTTCACCAGCTTCATGCCTGCCTCATAGCAGGCAAAGGATTCCTCCAGCGTGCTGTCCGGTGCCTCCAGCTTTTCCACAAGCCCGTCCAGCTCTGCAAAGATCTGTTCTATTGATTGTTCCATGTCTGCTGCCTCTCCTTCTGCCGTTGCTGTTCCCATCTGTGTGCCCATCAACTGATTTTCCGTTTAGGAACTTCCTGCCTGCGCACAGTAACAATACCGGCCGTTTTTCATGTCTCCGGTGGGCATGTTTCCGGGATTTCATGTTCTTCTGTCTCCAGCACCCTTGCCCGGACCGTTCCATCCGAAATACGCAGGGTAATGGCTTCTCCCGGTGCCGTCTGGCGGACACTCTCTAAGCGTTTTCCCCTTTCATCGGTTACAAAGCCAAAGCCACCGCTGATCCTTTCTAACGGGGACAGCCCGTGAAGACGGCTTCCCAAAAGAGCCAGCCGGTGGCGTGACCCGGTTATCTTCTGTTCCATGACCTGCCTTAAGGCATCCTGGATATCTGCCAGACGCTGTCTCTGCTCCCGCAGTGTGCGCTCCGGATCATGGAGCAGAAGCTTTAGCCGGTACTGCTCCGCCCGGTAGCGGAAAAGCTCTGTTTTCCGTTCCATGGCCTGCCCGAGTGCCTCCTGGTAAGACAGCCGTGCCGCTTCAAACTGGCGGTAATCGAACACAGCCAGCTCTGCCGCTGCCGACGGGGTCGGTGCCCGCAGGTCTGCCACATAATCTGCAATGGTCACATCGGTCTCATGCCCCACTGCCGAGATGACTGGTGTCGCACAGTCAAAAATAGCCCTCGCCACAATTTCTTCGTTAAACGCCCACAGATCCTCGATGGAGCCGCCTCCGCGGCCCACGATCAGTACGTCCAGCCCCAGCTTATCTAATGCGCGGATGCCTCTGGCGATGGAAGCCGCAGCCCCTGCACCCTGCACCAGCGCCGGATATAAAACCAGCTGGGTATAAGGGTTTCTTCTGGCTGTGATATTCATGATATCCCGGATGGCTGCCCCGGTCGGTGCTGTTACCACGCCAACCCTTTTTGCATAATCCGGAATGGGCTGCTTATACTCCGGTGCAAACATGCCCATCTCCTCCAGCTCATCGCGCAGCTTTAAGAAGCGCTGGTATAAGTCACCGCGTCCCTCCTGCTCGATCTTTCTGGCATAAAGCTGGTATTTCCCGTCGCGCTCGTAGACCTCGACCGACCCGGTCACTACTACCTGGAGACCTTCCTGTAACTGAAAAGAGAGACCTTTCCTCTGGCCGGCAAACATCACTGCCGACAAAGTTCCGGTCCCGTCCTTCAGCGTAAAATAAATATGTCCTGATGTGTGATACTTGCAGTTTGAGACCTCGCCCCGCACCGTGATCCGGCTGAGAGCAAAGTCCTGGGCAAACATATTTTTGATGTAGGAATTCACCTGGGAAACAGAATAAACACTGGCCATATTATGCCTCGGTCACCAGCTTCGCCAGAACACCGTTGATAAACGCCGGTGAATCCTTTCCGCCGAATTTCTTTGCAAGGTTTACTGCCTCATTGATCGCAACCTTGGAAGGTACCTCGCTGTCATATAACATCTCGTAGAGAGCCTGGCGCAGGATGGTAAGCTCTACCTTTCCCATACGTCCGGTCTTCCAGCCCTGTGCCACCTCGTCGATGCGGGCATCTAACTCCGGGATCTTGCCGGCAATGCCTTCCACACGGTCTGTCAGGAAGGTGCGGTCTACCTCTTTCATGTCGACGTTGTGGACCACCTCTTCTTTTCCGTTGTCGGCTACGTCATCCTCCTGTGGGGCGTCAAAGTACTGCTCCACCTGGTCTTTTATTTCTTCTGCCGGGTAAAACTCTACTCCGAACAGGATCTTAAAACAATGCTCACGCATTTCTCTTCTGGTCATCTATCCTTTATCCTCCTGCTTGCAAGGGGCACAAAACCGCCGTCTCTGCACTGTCTGCAAAGCCATCTGGCCGCACCACTGCCAATCTTACGCATTATCATACCACATTTTTTTCAGTTTCACAACGCTGTTTCCTTTCATCGCATAAAAATCGTTGCCGGGCAGCTGCTGTTCATGCCTTGCACAGACAGCAACGCATAAAAACTGCCGCATAAGACACACTATCCCATGCGGCAGTTCCGTTTTGTTCTTTTGCGGTTCACGCATTGCGCAAACTTTTTTCTCCAGGAGGTACTGTTATGTTTGGATTTTTTGTTGCCCTGATATCCGGCGCCCTCATGAGCATCCAGGGCGTGTTGAATACCGGCCTGACCCGGCAGACCGGAATCTGGCTTTCCGCCGGATGGGTCCAGCTCACCGCGTTTTTCACCTGCATGGTATTCTGGATCTTTTCCGAACGGGTTCCCGTCTCTGCCCTGTTTACCGTTCGCCCCTGGTACATGATGCTTGGAGGCATTTTCGGAGCCTTCATCACTTACACGGTAATCCGGAGCATGGACGGCCTTGGCCCGGCCAAAGCAACGCTCTTTATTGTCGTGACACAGATCATCGTGGCTTATGCCATTGAACTGTTTGGATGGTTCGGGGTGGAAAAAGCCGCGTTTGAGTGGAGAAAAGCCATCGGCGCCCTGATCGCCATCGGCGGGATCGTACTGTTCCACAGCAGATGAGCTTCCTCCGGCTGCTACACACGGAGCCCGCCATCTGCTGTTTCGCAAACGGCCGGCACCGGTGCCTTTTCATGGGTACACTTACTTCGGAGCGTTCATCTTTCCTTCCCGGTCCAGCATCCTGAGGATAAAATCGACTGAGCCGTCAATTCCGTAGGCTGCACTGTTTAAGCACAAATCATAGTTTGCGGCATTGCCCCATTTTTTTCCGGTAAAGAAGCGGTAATAATTCTGGTGCTGGCAGTCCAGCTGCTTTAACAGATGCTTTGCCTGCTTCTCATTTAAGCCCGGGTGCACCTCCATGGTCCGGCGCAGGCGCTGCTCAAACGGTGCTGTGATAAAGATGCTGATGTGCGGGATGCGGTTATTGGTTAAGATCACATCCGCACAGCGTCCCATCACGATAAAGTCTTCCTTCTTTGCCATATCGCAGATCAGGTCACTCTGGTTAAAGAATACGGCATCTCGCTTGTTCAGGCCGTGGTAGCGGTTAAACCCGGCTGCCCAGTCCTTCAATGTCAGCTTCTTCGGTTTTTCAAAGGCAGCCTCCTGGTCGGCTTTATCAACAGCCTTGCCAGGATATCCGGCTCTGTCTACCACTTCATCCTTCTCCGCTTCCAGCCGTTTTAAAACCGCGGAGAAGATTTCTGCATCATAATAATTGATTCGCAGGCGGTCTGCCAGGGTAAAGCCGATTTCATTCCCTGCACAGCCATAGGTGCGGCTGATGCAGATGACCAGATGGTCGTTTCCCGAAAACCGGTGTTCCAGGTTTAAAGCATTTAAGCTGGCCATGTTCTGGTCCAGAACATCACCGCCGCCAAAGCTGGTCGGCATCGCAATGATCTCATGCAGGATGCTTGTGTATTCCCGCATGATCATGGAACGGCTCTCCTTATCCGGGATAGTCCGCGCCATGTTACTGATCAGTGCAAGCTCACTTCTGATCTGGTGCCCGCTGTCGCGCTGCATCATTAACTGTACCAGCTCCGTCACGCAGCGTTCCCGGTCACGGTTGAACACACGGCCAAGGGAAGATCCAAGACAGCTATAAACCTCTGCATCCAGATCGTAGATGCGCTCCGCAAGCTCGCGGAGACTTTCCTGTGTATATTCCATAGTCTCTTTCCCTCCTTATAAAAAGAATACCAGCATGTCCAGAATAAATACCGGAACCAGAAATGAAACAGACCAGAGCAGGTACCCGAAAAACGAAGGCATGCGGATACCGTTCTCATCCGAAATCGATTTTACCATAAAGTTCGGTGCATTGCCGATATAGGTATTGGCGCCCATGAAGACTGCACCGCAGGAGATTGCCTCCAGCATGGCGACCGGAACGGTACCGAGGATCGTCGGCATTCCTTCCGTAAAGCCCAGCGCACCGGCTGTCGTGAGGAATACCAGATAGGTCGGTGTGTTGTCCAGAAAGCTGGAGAGGCATCCCGTTGCCCAGAACATCTCAAACGGCTTGGTCAGTCCAAGGCTTGCGCCGTTCGCCTTTAAGATCATAAGAGCCGGCTGCATGGTGATGAAAATACCGACAAACAGTATGGCAACCTCATGGATCGCACCCCAGGTAAAGTGGTTCTTTCTGCGGATTTCCGGGCTGGTTGTCTTAAAGGACAAAAATGCTGCTGCCAGGATGATCACAACCTCGATCAGGGCCGGGTAAGTCAGTGTCACTTCCCCAAACAGATGGATTCCGCGCACAGCACCCTCTGCATCCTGAAATGCTGCCATGCCCGGAAGGGTTCCGCTTAAGATCACGGCTGCCACGATCATAACCAGAAATACCAGGTTGTGAAGTCCCATAATGTGAACCTCGGTACCCGGCTTGCTGATGTCAGGCTTTAAGCCCTCTGCAATGTCCTTCCGGTAAGCGCGAAGGTCCAGGAAATAAAAGACCGTCAGCAGGATCACTACATTAAATAAAAGTACCGGTAACAAATGCAGGCTCCAGAAAAACGGGACTCCACGCATAAAGCCCATCAGAAGCGGCGGGTCGCCGATTGGGGTCAGGCATCCGCCGATATTGGAGATCAGGAAAATAAAAAATACCATGATATGGCTTCTCCGTTTTCTCCACGCGTTCATTTTAATGACCGGGCGGACCATCAGCATGCTGGCACCGGTTGTTCCGATCCAGCTTGAAAGCATGGTTCCGATCAGCAAAAGGCCTACATTGATCCGCGGGGAACCGGCAAGGTCTCCCTCCAGGGTAATATTACCCGAAACGCAAAAAAGTCCGAACAGCAGAATGATAAAGGTCAGGTAATCGTCTACGATACACTCTAACACCTTCTCAAAAGCCTGTCCAGGGCCATAAACAAATGCAAAGGGCAGCACAAACAGCAGTGACCAGAATACGACCGCATGCGGCTGGTGTGCTTCCCACCATTCTGCCTTCACCAGCGGAAGCACCGCGATGCAAAGCAGAAGTCCTGCAAATGGAATACAAAATGCAAGATTCATCATCATTTCCTCCTTTGTCTGTTGCTGTTGCGTAAACACACAGCAACGTTTGTCTTCCTGTTTAGTCTCCAGCCTCGCGCACCCAAAATACGCTGCAGCTGTTCTCTTTTCGGAAACAGTGATGGATTATAGCACCTTTCTTACCAAAATGTAAGCATAGATATTTTATTATCAGTTTTCTTTACGGTATCTTTACACAATGGACCAGCCAATCAGCAGGCGCAGCACTAGCGCCCCTGACATGCAGCTTAAAATAAACTAATGAAAAAAGGACCAATCCTCACGGACGGTCCCCTTTTCCTGTTTTTCGTAACTGTACAGTACCTTCACAGTCACGGTTTTTCTTTTGATTCCTTCTTCTTTCTGCCTACTGCTCGTTAATGTTGACTCCGGCAATACGGATATTAACATCCAGCACGGTGAGGCCGGTCATGTTTTCGATCGCAGACTTTACACGGTCCTGGACACGCTCGCTCACGTCCGGGATGTTATAGCCGTACTTGATGTTTAAGGAGAGGTCAACCGATACATGCTCCTCGGTCACATCTACCTTCACACCCTTGGACAGGTTCTTCATGCCAAGCTTACCAACCAGCTCGTTGGTGATATTTCCTGCCATGGAGTCCACACCGTCTACCTCGGTCGCTGCGAGGCCTGCAATGATAGCCACCACTTCATCTGCGATGCGCACCTCGCCCATCATCTCTTTTTCATATAATTTATGCGTATTTCTTCCTTCTAACTCTGCCACAGTATTCCCTCCTCAGATCAGACAGGTTCCTGGCTGCATTTCTGTTTTTCCAGCCTGCCGCCCGGAATCTCTTTTGTTTATAGTATAGCAAATCTGCCCTGTTTTGCAAAGAGTATTTTCAGTCCAGAAAATCCCTGCCTGCAAACAGCAACTGTACCGTAGCGTCAGTCTTCCAGGTTTAAAAGCGTGATAATGATATTTTCTGCCCCAACCTCCGTTTTTCTTTTCACAATATCCTCGATCTGTGCACGCTGCTGGTCCGTGATGGATGGTGCATTGATCACAACATCCACCTTTCCGTCACTTAAGCTTACGACCGGGTCTGCAAAACCACGGGCCTGCAGAAGGGTTTCTGCCGCATTTTCCTTTTCTGCGACCGCTGTCATGGCGATCATGTTCTGGATTGCCTCCTGCTTGGCAGCCTCATCGATACTGGTATTGTTGATGATGGAATTTAAGGCTTCCTTGTTTCTCGCCCGGATCTGCTCCCGGTTCAGCTGCACATTTGCTATGTAGTCCGACACCGTCAGCCCGCTGGTTAAAACTGCCTCCCCAGGGTTTTCCATACCGGTTTCCTCCCCATCCCAGCTTTCGATCTCGGCAAGGTCACTGCCAGGCTCCGCCTCTGCAAGGGTTTCGCCCTGTGAAAGCGCTCCTCCCTGCATTGCTTCGGCCTGCAGCATTTCTCCCTCCGCCTGAGGCTGTGCCTCTCCGGTCACATCTGCATAGCTTTGCCCGGCCTTCTGGTTTTCTGCCATCAGCTCTTCCTCTGAGATATCAAAGGTCCCCGCCTGGTATATCCCGTTCCCGCTGCTGGCCTCAAGCTCCCGTTTTCCCGCATAATTCAAATATCCGGCAGCAGCGATCATGATGGCCAGGGTCGTAATGATGATCTGGTTTCTCCGGAACAGCTTTTTCATATTGATATCCTGTTTTGGTGTTCCTTCCCGTTTCAGCTTCATACCGACGCTCCTTTTTTACTCCACCCGCTTTAGCACTTTTATCTTATGCGCCGGAAGTCCGAATAATGACTCCATGGCTTCCGAAATTTCCGCCCGCACGGAGGCACTGCCGCCGCCGGACGCACTGATGACGATACCGGAAATCTCCGGATAGATTTCTTTTGCCACGACCGGCTCCTGGCCGCTTCCGCTTCCGGTCAGTACTGTGCTGTGCTCCTGGTCCATGCTTTCCACCACGCGGTCTGTTCCACCTCCTTTTTCCGTTGTCGTGGATCTGGAGCTGCTGTTATCCACCTGGATCACCTTTTCCGAGGATGCTTTTAATACGATCATGACATCGACCTCACCAACGCCCCATACGCCACGCAGGATTTCCTTTACCCGCTGCTCCAGCTCCTGTTCATATGCTGCTGCATCCTGCTGCGTCACCACAGACTGCCCCTGCGTGGCAGCTGTTTCCTTCGATGCAGGAAATGCGATCTTGCTGTTTTTATTCCCTGCCGGAAATGTCAGAATGCACAGGATCACCCCCACCGTCAGCAGAAAGATCCACCGGTCTCTCCCCTGCGGCAATTTCAATTTCCACATACCGCTCCTCCAGCCCATAATACTCCTGAATCTTGTTTAACAGCTGTTTTTCTTTGTCTGTGTCAGACTGCGCCGGAAGTACTGCAAAGATCCGCATGACCTTGCAAAAGCTTTCCCCGTCCTCCTTCCTGCCGATCTGTACCCTGCAGGAAAGAAGGGAAAGCCCGCAGTCTTCTGCCAGTCTCCGGACATCCTGACCGACCGCCTCCTCGTATTGTGCCAGAAGATGCTCCATGCGCTCTTCCCCCGCCGCATCCAGTCCGTCCGGCAATTGCCCGGCTTCTTCCCGGACGATCAGGCCCTCATAGCTGCGTGCCAGGATTTCCTCCAGACCAGAGCTCTCTGCAAAGGGCTCCACTGCCAGAAGGACCAGGACCATTCCCGCAAACAGCCGGATATATTTTCCATACTTATCTCCCGGCAGCAGATTTTCCAGCACCGACAAAAACAAAAAAAATGCAGTCAGGTTCCGGATCCATTCATAAACTGCTGCCACACGCACGCCTCCTTCTGCCATTTTCAAACATATTAAAATTGCTTCATCAGGATGCCAGATATGCTGCATTGGTTCCCTGGCAGATCAGCGCCAGGGTCACAGCAAACAATAAAAAACCTGATGCCGCTACCGTCAGAAGCAGCTTCTGTGCCTCCGCGGCCCCGCCAATGCAGGCCACCAGACGCTTGTCTGCCACCGGCTGCAGCACAGCCGCTACCCCACGGTAGATCAGATACAGCACAAACAGCCTTGCCAGCGGCCAGACAGAAAGCAGGAACAAAACCAGGACTGCTGCGGCCCCCAGCGTATTTTTGATCAGCACACCGGAGCCAAGCATCAGCTTTGTAAGTGCACCTGCCCCATCCCCAACACCCGGAATTGCCTGCAAAAGGCGCTGGACCCCAGCATTCCTGATAGAATCCGCATAGGGAAGCACCATCCCCTGGATCAGCTGAAAGCCGATCACAAGACCGATCAGCGACCGGCTTGCCCACAAAATCCCGGTCTTAAAAAGCTCCAGCAGCTTAGACAGCATATCCTCCCTGGTCATAGAACCTGCCACTACCGCCAGAAAATAAATCCGCACAAGGGGAAGCAGCAGCCCTGCATACAGCCTTTGCACCCCTGCGATCAGAAACAGGGCGGCCTCATACCATGCAGCCGAGGAAAGCCCTGCACCAGACCAGACCACTGCCGCAAAATAGGACGGAAGCAGAACCTTCATAAACTGGATCTGGCGTTCCAGCACCTTCGCCGCGGCCCCTGCACTCTCCCCAAACACGGCAGCAAGGATCGCAAATGCCAGCAGATAGGTCAGGAAAAATCCGGTTTCTGCCATCTGTCCGCCGGAAAACACATCGGAAAAGCCGGCAAATAGGGCTCCGAAAAGGCCCAATGCCAGAAGCCGTCCCGCCATACGGTTTTTCCCCTGCAGTTCTCCCAAAAACTCTTGTCTAAGTGCCTCCATACAATAAGAAAGCAGCTCCTTTGTATTCCCTGCTGCCAGTGTCTCTGAAAGCTCCCGAAACGAAGCCTGCCGCCCGGAGGTTTTCAATTCCTGCTTTAAGTACGCCTCAATCTCTTCCATTCCGGTAAGCCCGTCCCACACAAGTGCAGACTCTGCCGCTTCCTGCGTTTTCACGGCTTCCGCATGCATCTCCATCGCCCAGGCACGCCCATAAGGAGAAAGCAAAAGCCCCAAAAACACGAGAAGCAGGATGCAGCCTCTGCATACCTGCCGTCTCATGTCAGAAGTCCCTGCAGCGTATCCAACAGGGCCAGGATCACCGGAAGGCTCACAGCCAGAATGGAGAGCTTTCCGAAAATTTCAATCTGGCTGCCCAGTGCGCCATACCCAGCATCCTTGCAGATTCCGGAGGAAAACTCCGCGATGTAGGTAATCCCTGTCATCTTCAGGAGCGTATTCAGATACACCGGATTGATGCGGATCAGCTCCTGTATTTTCTGCAGTCCATCCAGGATTCCCTTTAATCTCATACTTCCGTAGAAAAAGATCACACAGGCCGCAGCCATCACCAGATATATCCCGTATTCTCCCTTCAGGCTTTTTAGCTGGACTGCAAAAAGCACTGTCATGATCCCGATGATCCCTGCCGTTACAACTGTCATGCCGCCCCCTATAATGCAAACAGATTTTTCATGGTTTCAAATAGATCATAAATGTACGGCACCAGCCAGAACAGCACCAGCACAAGGCCGGCCAGACTGGTCAGAAATGCCTGTTCTTCCCGTCCGCTGTGCCGGAGGACCTGGCAGATCACCGATACCAGGATCCCAACTGCGGCAATTCGGAAAATCAGATTTACCCCCATAGGTACCCTCCATCAGACCAGGATCACAGCCAGAAACAAGCCTCCCATGATTCCAAGACTCGTATAAAGACGGCAGCGCTCCTGCCTGTGCTCCCGAAGGACCCCAAGCTCTGCATCGACCTGCTCCAGATAGAGAAGCAGCGTGCGTTCCTGGGTTTCCCGGTCTAAAAAGCCAAGATGCTCTCCCAGTGCAGCCAAAGTCTGCCTGTCCGTCTTGGAAAGTGCCGTATCGTTCATGCGAAGGACCGCCTCCTTCCAGATACTGTTAAATGATTCTCCTGGTTTTTCTGCCAGGCTGGCAGCTGTCTCCAGAAACAGGCTTCCCAGTGCCCCACCAGAGCGTTTTCCCACCGTTTCCAGCGCCTCCGGAAGCGGTGCACTGGCATATAATATCTGTCCTTTCAAGAGGAACACCATCTGCTTTAGCTGTTCCAGCTCTGCGATACGTTTGCGGTAATGGCCTGCAAACCAGATCCCGCAGCCTGCCGCTCCCCATAAAATGCAGGCAGCTCCCAAAAGCTTCATCCATCCCTGCATACTCAAAAGCATTCACCTCCCACCGGGTACAGCCTGCAGCCCCTGGAATCGTAGATTTCCCCGATATTGCCTACCTTTCCCCTGTTATTCAGGATCACATAACGCTCAAACCATTTTTCGAGGACCATTTTCCTGAGGACCGGTTTTTGCTTAATGTCCTCAATGGAGCTTCCATGTACGGTCGCCACCAGCTTGCAGCCGCAGTTCATTACGTATTCGATCGCCTCCAGATCCTCCCGGCTTCCGATCTCATCCACCGCGATCACCTGGGGGGACATCGTCCGGATCAGCATCATCATTCCCTGTGCCTTGGGACAGCAGTCTAGGATATCGGTCCGGATCCCCAGCTCATTCTGTGGGATTCCCTGGTAGCAGGCTCCGATCTCAGACCGCTCATCGATCACCCCGATGGTCAGTCCCGCATGTTCCGGACTCCCGTTTGATACCTGCCGGATGATATCCCGAAGGAGCGTGGTCTTTCCGCACCGCGGCGGTGAAATGATCAGCGTATGGAAGATCATGTCCCGGTCATACAGATACGGAAGCACTGCCGCTGCACAGCCCTTTACCTGATGCGAAAGCCTTACATTGATGAAAGAAATAAACTTCATGCTCCGGATGCCATGTCCATCGGTGATGGTCTTTCCTGCAATGCCAATGCGGTGCCCACCCTGGATCGTGATAAAGCCCTGCCTGATCTCCTCCTCAAATGCGTATAAGGAATAGCTGCTCATATAATCCAGGGTTTCCTTCAGCGCTTCCCTTGTCACGAGATACGCTTCCTCTGCCTTCATGCTTAAATTTCCTTCCGGTGTGATGTAATACTCCCGGTTGTTGCAGATCATCAGAAGCGGTGCATGGACCCGCAGGCGTATTTCCTGCACCTGGTCGAAATCCACCATGACCTGCTTTAAGATCACCCGGATATCTTTTGAAAAGATTTTGATCAGTTCTTCCCGCTTATCCAAAAATCACCCCTCCCCTACATAATATATATGAGGGAAGGGGTGATTTATACCCGGACCTTGTCTGTGTTCTTTTATTTTTAGCTGCTTATGCGCTGCACAAACAGCAACCGGTTTTTATTTACTGCTGCAGTGCCCCGGAAGCATCAAAACGGTAAGCGGCACCGTCAATGGTGTATTCCCCGACTGCCATGGCTCCGCTTCCTGTGCAGTAATAACGGCTTCCATTCCAGTCGATCCAGCCAGTCTGCATATATCCCTGTGCATCGAAGAAATACCAGGTTCCGGTTGCAGGCTCCTGCCACCAGCCACCCTTCGGATAGCTTCCGTCCGCATTCTGGTACCACCAGCGTCCGCTTCCATCCTCCTGGATCCATTTTGCCTGGCGTACGATAGAAGCCTCTTTCTCCTCCGCAGCTGACCCGTCTTCTTTTTTACCCGGTCCGCCATTCTTTAACTGGGAGGTGCTTCCGCCATTCTTGATCATATCCGCAAAGTCTGCTGAAACATAGGTTTCCTCAGAATCCTCAGACCAGTAACCATCCGTGAATTCCTTGGAATTCGATTTCGCCAGCGCACGTACCCGGAAGGTATAATCGCCTTCTTTTGTCATCTTTTTTTCCATGTCAAAAGAGTCCTTCTTCGTCTTGATGCTCTCCACCTGGCTTTCATTGCAGTAGAGACGGACCTCATACTGGTAAGCATCGTCTATCTTTTCCCAGTTGGCTGTAGTTCCGTCATCGCCCCAGTAAAGGTCTGTCACGGTGTCCAGTCTGGTTTTTGAGGCTGCAAACGCAGTAGCTGCCCCCATCACGGTCAGAAGACCTGCTGTTACGGCCAGCGCGATCTGTTTTTTCCAGTTTTTCATATGAATCCCCTCTTTTATTTTATTTATTATTTTTTCAGTCTTATTTATGGTATGGCTCTTTGTGGATGATCCGGTAGCTGCGGTAGATCTGCTCTAATAAGATCACCCGCATCAGCTGGTGCGGAAATGTCATTCTGGAAAAGCTTAAGCGGTAATCGGCCCGGTTCAGCACGGCCCCGGAAAGCCCCAGAGAACCACCGATCACAAAGACCAGCTGGCTGACGCCGCCAATTCCAAGCTTATCGATCTTCTCTGCCAGCTCCACGGAATCGAGCATCTTTCCGTCGATTGCCAGCGCAATGACAAACGCACCGTCCTTGATCTGCTCCAGGATCCTTTTTCCTTCTTTTTCCTTGATCTGCTGCTCTTCTGCTTCACTCGCTTTATCCGGCGTTTTTTCATCTGCCACCTGGATGATCTCAAGCTTGCAGTACCGGCTCAGACGCTTCGCATACTCTGCGATTGCATCTGTATAAAACTTTTCTTTGATCTTTCCTACTGCCACCAGTGTGATTTTCATGCTTCGCTCCTGCTTCTCTCCCGCCCGGATTTTACCCGTTTGACGGTTTTTCCTTCTTTTTTCCGTTCGATCCGGTAGATCACCTCTAGAAAACGGCCGACCTCCTCCCAGGCATCCCGGCTTTCCGGGATCAGCCGCAGCGCCATCTGGAATACATGGAACATACCCTCATAAACCGTTACCCGGAGCTTTCCATGCGCCTTGCGGACCTTATCGGCCGCCCGCAGGGTATCGTCCAGGAGCACCTCCTCACTTCCCACCTGGAACAGGACCGGCGGAAGCTTCTCAAAGCTGCCAAACAGCGGGGAAATATACGGATTCTTTGGATCTTCCGAACCGATATAGCTGCTGTGGAACAGCATATTATCTGTCGTGCCGCCAAACTGGGGATCCCGGTCAAAATTCGTTTGGTACGATGCCCCGCTGTTGGTCAGGTCGGTCCATGGAGACATGACCAGCACTCCGGCCGGAAGCTCCATTCCATGGTCACGCAGATACATCACCAGGGCGAGCGCAAGACCGCCGCCCGCCGAATCCCCTGCGACCACGATCTTACCGGCCTCGTAATGCTTTTCCCCGATCAGCCACTGGTAAGCCGCCACGGCATCCTCAAGGGCAGCCGGGTATGGGAATTCCGGTGCTACCCGGTAATCGGCCGTCAGCACATCACCACCAAAGCTTCTTCTGGAATACTGTACAGCAAAATCACGGTAAATATTCTTCATGGGACCTATATAGCCGCCTCCGTGAAGCTGTAGCACAACCCGTCCGGTACAGACCCCCGTGGGACGGAGGTACTCCATCTTAAAATGCTCCATACCAATGATCTCGTATTCGTAATCCGGCGGGCAGACCCATGCAGGCTCCTTAGGGTCCATCCGGTATTCCCCGGTCTGGATCTTGTGCCCCATAGCGGAATCCATCATATTTTTCATCATGTCCCGCACCAGTTTTCCACGCAGGCTCATTTCTCTGTTTTTCAAACTAGTCTACTCCTTTTTAAGCCCTGTCCTATTTTCTAAGCATAACTGTTTGGTACCTTCCCAGTTACTCCTAAGCTTATATATGCAGGCGCCGTTTCAATTCCTCTTTCCAGCTTCTGCGCCCGCTTACATAATCACGGATTCCCTTTGCCGCATCAACTCCGGTATTTCCTACCTGCTTTGCCATGCGGGTTGCCTTTTCCTCTGCGCCTCCCCGGCGGATCAGTACCTTGCGGATCCGCGGATAGATTTCCCGTTTTGCCGCAGCAGAAAGGTCATTTCCCTCAAAGCGGACCGATACACCGTCCTCCTTCAGCTTGCCAAAAAACCGCTTCTGCAGACGGCTGTCCGCAAACACGGAGGTAAAGGTGATCACCATTTCATCCTTGTAGGCGCACACCGCACATTTGACCGGCTGGCGGCGGGAAACCCCGATCATTAAATGGAACCTCTCGATCAGGTCTGCATATTCCGGCTCCATGGAGACCGGACCAATGTTCGACAGCGTCATGGTGTAGGCGCGGTCCTTTAAGCGGAATACCAGGGAAAGTGCCGGAACTTTCAGAAAGAGCGGAATGGCACGCAGATACCACTTTTTCTCATTCGAAACGTTGTAAGCAATGCTCTCCGCCAGCTTTTCTTTATCGATCTTTCTGTCCATCTGGCTGCTAACCTTCTGGAGCAGTACCTCAAATGGGATATCCGGATTGCGGAAAAGCCAGCCGATCATGGTAACAGCGAAGAAGTTTGCCATGGTATCGGAGCCGAAAAAAGCGCGCAGATTGATCGGCAGGTTTAAAACAACCGCCCTCTTACTGCTTCTTCCGCCTAAATATTCCTGCCAGATCGACCAGATCAGGGCTGCTGCCAGATATTTGGTAATGCTTACGCCATGCTGCCTGCAGACCTTCTTTAGCTGGCTGACCGGAACATAACCATGCAAAACCTGGCCACTTCCAAGCGGCAGATAATGCCCCTCCAGCTGATAGGCCGGCTTCGAACTGTAGCTGCGCGGCTTTCCATCGTCACCATGCTCTAAATAGCTGTCCTGCACATGGAATACTTCCTGTTTCCGGATGTTTTCATCGTCCCAGGTCATAAACTGGGAAGCGCCCGCTGCCAGTCTTAAATACTGCCTGGTCAGGCACTTCAGGAAATTTACCGCTCCCAGCCCGTCTGTCAACGCATGGAATACCTCCAGATTGATCCGTTTTTCGTAATAGGTTACCCGGAATAAAAAGCGCTGGTTCCCATGCGGATCAATGAACCGACAGGGATAGGTATTCTCCCGCTTTACCTGCGGGATCCTGTCGTTTTCCTCAAAATAATACCAGAAAAGCCCCCGGCGCAGCTTCACCCGGAAATTCTGGATCTCCGGCAGGATGTCTGTCAGTGCCTGGCTTAGGATCTCCGGGTCCACCTTTTCTTTTAAGGTAACCGAGATCCGGAATACCTGGCTTACATTTTCATTTGCGATGACCGGAAAAATCTTTGCGGTATTATCCAGCCGTCTCCAGCGTTTTTTCCATATGTTCTGTCCCATACTGCTCTACCTCTTGTTCTAGGCTCTAAAATAATATCCGACGCCCCACTTGGTATGCACGTATTTCGGATCGCTCGGGCTTGGCTCGATCTTCTCGCGCAGACGTCTGACATGAACATCTACCGTGCGCACATCGCCAGATTCTGATGCCTTATTGCCCCACACAAGAGCCAGGAGGCTTTCCCGGGAATACACCTTATTCGGGTTGCAGACCAAAAGCTCCAGAAGATCAAATTCCTTTGCCGTCAGATTGATCTCCTTTTCCCCGATAAAGACCCGGCGGCCCTCACGGTCAAGCTTTAAGTCCCCGGCAGTGACCATCTTGTTCTCTGCCTCTTTTCCCTTACCGGATTTCTTGGAATTTCTCCGCATGATCGCTTTGATGCGGGCTTTCACCTCAAGAATATTAAACGGCTTGGTCACATAATCGTCGGCACCGTATTCCAGTCCCAGGATCTTGTCCATATCCCCGCCTTTGGCAGTCAGCATGATGATCGGCATCTCGGAAAATTCCCGGATTGCCTGACAGACCTCAAAGCCATCGTACTTCGGCAGCATGACGTCCAGAAGCACAACATCGTACTCCGTCTGCTTCGCAAGATTGATTGCCTCTTCTCCATCGTATGCGCAATCCACATCCATTCCGTCCTGTTCCAGACTGAAACGAATGCCCTTCACGATCAGTTTTTCATCATCAACCACCAGAATCTTTGCCATGTTCTCACCTATTCCCTATACTGTAATGTTATCTTTAATTTTTTGAAAGGCCGTGTCCTTGATGCCCGGCACCTTCATGATATCTTCAATTTTTGTAAAACCGCCTGCCTCCTGCCGGTAGCGGACAATGTCCTCCGCCCGGGAAGCGCCAATGCCTTTTAGCGTCATAAGCTCTTCCAGCGAAGCCGTATTGATGTTCACCAGCATTTTCTGGCTTCCACTGTCCGTACCTCCGGCTCCATTTCCGGCTCCGGCAGCGCCTGAAGTTTTCGCACTGCCAGCCTGAGCCTTCGCCTGCCATAACGGGTCCTTTGCCTGAGTCTTCGACGGAACCTCCAGCTTCATGCTGTCACAGACCGGCTCTGCCAGATTCAGCCAGCTTTCCGCAGCTTCCCCGGTAAAGCCTCCGGCCAGTTCAATGGCCTCGTAAACCCGTGCGCCCTCTAAAAGTGTGTAAACACCCGGGTTATTGACCTCTCCGCAGAGGTAGACGTAGCAGAGCTTCTGGTCTGTTTTTTCTGATCGTTCTTCCACACCAGATACCTCTGTGCTCCCAGACTGGCCTGCATTTTCAAACTCGCCTGCCTGTTCAGACCGCCCTGCATTTCCAGACTCGCCTGCCTGCGTGAGCCCGGAAGCTGTTTCTGCAGCTTCTGGCGCTTCTTCCGCCATGGAATCTGCTAACGGATCCCACCCTCCAGAAGTCCTGCCTCCGCTGCAGCTGTAAAAGCACCCGGCCGCCAATAAAAATACAGCCAGCAAAAGCCATTTTAAAATGGCAGATTGTTTTTTCTTCATGTTCTTCTCTCCGTTTCCAAAGAGAATCCCAGATTCAGCCTAGTACTATTCTACCGAAAGCCGTCCACAAATACAAGCGGTATTTTCCGCAAACCGGGCTCACTTTTATAACAATATCACACAGTAACGAACAAGGGCCGAAAGGTTTCGTCCCCGCCATTCGGCGGGGACGGAACCTTCCGGCCCATTTGGACTTACTGTGAGATATTGTTTAATTTACGATTCGGATGGCGATTTGGTCAGCTGGCTCTCATCCTGTCCGGTTGCCGGAGTTGGGGAGGTGCTGGTCTGGACCGCTCCTCCTGCCTGGGTGCCAGGGCCGGTCTGGGTATCAGAAGACTGACCGGCTGCCGGGGTTGCCTGGGTCTGGCCGGAGGCCTGCATATTTACACCAGGACCACCGCTGTTTGAGGAGCCAACGGTATAGGTTTTGCTTGCAGCTGCATTGGCCAGTTCCGGATAATCATAATAGGAAACCTCAAGGCAGACATTGCCGGTAATCCCGGCTACGGTTCCGGTTTCCGTAAACTGCCAGATCTTACGGTTTGTAAATTCACCGTTTGTTCCGTAGCGGGCATACCAGATGTCATACGGGACCTGGGAGATATCGATATGCTTGGTCAGCCATTCGTTGTTGCCGTACAGCATCGGGCGGTACCCTGCATCTGCGATGGCTTTGCAGAAAATGTTTACGTGGTTTGCCAGCTCCTGCGGTGTTTTTCCGTTGTCCAACAGGTATTTGGATTCCACATCATATGCGACCGGATAAGAGACCGGATAATCCTTGATCCTATCCAGCACAAACTGCGCTTCCTGGCGCACGGTGTTCTCATCCAATGCCCTGGTGTAATAGAACACGCCGACACGGATTCCGTTCTGGAGTGCGCCTGCTATATTTTCTTTAAAATACGGATCCTCTTTCAGGTAAGGCTCTTCGCTGTCCATATAAGCCACACGGATCATGGCAAAGTTCACCCCGTCTGCTTTCATGGCTGCCCAGTCGATCGGACCAGCCTGGTTCTGGTATTTGGAAATGGTAACGCCCTTTGCAACCGCACCCGTGATCTGGGTTCCGTCGCTGCGGTAAAAATTCTGGTTTTCTATCTTTAAGGTTTCCTGTGCTGCCATGGCCGGTACTGCCGGGGTCTGCAGGGCAAAGAACCCGCAAAGAGCCAGCGCCGCCAGGCATCTGCCTGTGTTTTTCTTATGAAATAACATGAAAAAATCTCCCTTCTGCCTGATTATACTTTTGTCATGTGTTTTAGTGTAATCCAGATGGAAAGGAGATTCAATTTCTATTCTTTTAAAAATTTCTTACTATTTTGTATGTTTGCAACACGAACGCCTTTGACGCAAGCTTTTGATACAGGCTTTTGATGCAGATTTTGACACCAGCCTACGTAAATACCTGCTCCGCATAATTCACGGATGCCATCGCGTCGCGGCAGTACTGGTCTGCCCCCATAGTATCGGCATACTCCTGGGTCAGCACGGCGCCGCCCACCATAACCTTGACCCATGGTGCTTTTTCGCGAAGCTGTACAATGGTTTCTTCCATGCTTGGAACGGTCGTCGTCATCAGCGCAGAAAGACCAACTAACTGAATGTGTTTCTCCACTGCGGTCTCCACAATCGTCTCCGGCAGAACATCTTTTCCGAGGTCCAGTACGTCGTAGCTGTAGTTTTCCAGAAGGACCTTTACGATATTTTTTCCAATATCGTGAATGTCGCCCTTTACCGTAGCCAGGATGATGGTTCCCTTCTTCTCCTGCTTCTGGCCGCTGGCGTCCATCTTTTCCTTAATGATCTCAAACGCACCTTTCGCCGCCTCCGCGCTCATCAGAAGCTGCGGCAGGAACATGGTGCCTTTCTCAAAGCCTTTTCCCACAACATCGAGTGCCGGGATGATCTGTGAGTTGATGACATCTAACGCATCCTGGGTTTCCAGAAGTTCTCGCGCCGCATGTACAGCCTGATCCTTCAGGCCTTTTACAATGCTGGCATGCAGATCAGAAGTTCCCTGACCGCCTGCTGCTCCGGCTGCGCTTCCTGCTGCCGAACCGCCATTTCCAGTCACCGCGCTCTGTCCCAGGCTTGCTACCTGACCGCTGTAGACGGAAATGTACTCACTGCACTGCGGGTCTAAATTCATCAGCGCGCGGAAGCTGTAGTACGCACGCATCATCGCCTCAGAATTCGGGTTGATGATCGCAGCGCTTAAGCCATTCTGCATCGCCATGGTGAAGAACGCCGCGTTGATGATCTCTCGCTGCGGAAGTCCGAAGGAAATATTAGACACACCTAAAATGGTCTTTCCGTGGAGTTCATCACGCACCCGTCGTAATGTTTCCAGTGTCGTGATGGCGCCCTGGCTGTCTGAACTTACCGTCAGGCAAAGCGCATCGATCACGATATCCTCCGGTCCGATGCCATACTCGGCTGCGGTCCGGTAAATCTTCTTTGCTACCTCAATACGGCCTTCCGCGGTTTCCGGGATACCGCCCTCATCTAACGCCAGCGCTACCACAACACCACCGTATTTCTGCACCAGCGGGAATACGGTGCGCATGGATTCTTCTTTCCCATTAACGGAGTTGATGAGCGGCTTTCCGTTGTATACACGCATAGCCCGCTCCATGGCCTCTGCATCGGTCGTGTCAAGCTGGAGCGGCAGGTCGATGATGCTCTGCAGTTCCCGCACCACTTCCTCTAACATAGACGGCTCGTCGATTTCCGGAAGACCTACGTTTACATCCAGCACATGGGCACCGTGATCCTGCTGGGTCACACCTTCGCGGAGAATGTATTCCAGGTTGTGGTCACGCAGGGCCTGTTTGAACTTGGATTTTCCGGTCGGATTGATGCGCTCTCCGATGATGACCGGATTTTTGCCGATCTCCACTGCCTGTGCAAACGAGGAAACCACAGTACGGTTCTTTTTCGTAACCGGAACCGGCTGTTTATCCCGGCAGCGTTCTGCCACCATGCGGATATGCTCCGGCGTGGTACCACAGCAGCCGCCCACAATGCGGGCACCCATATCCACGATTTCTTCTACGGTCTTTGCGAAATGCGCCGCATCGATATCGTAAACGGTCTTTCCATTCTCGCTTCTTGGAAGACCTGCATTCGGGTTGATCATCACCGGAGTGGAAGAAACCTCCAGAATATCCTTCAGGATTTCTTTCATCTGGACTGGACCAAGTCCGCAGTTCATGCCCAGAACATCCACGCCAAGGCCCTCTAACATGGCTACGATCGAAGCCGGGCTTCCACCGGTTAACAGTTTTCCGCGCTCATCGAAGGTTACCGTGACAAAGATCGGGAGATTACAGCCTTCCTTTGCCGCCAGCACCGCTGCTTTGGTTTCATAGCTGTCGCTCATGGTCTCGATGAGGACAAAATCCGCACCTGCATCCGCACCGATCTCCACCACTTCCCGGTAAATCGCATAGCAATCTTCAAAAGCCAGGTCGCCCATCGGCCTTAGCAGCTTTCCGGTCGGTCCCATATCCAGACCGATCCAGGCCTGCTTTCCACTCTGGCGGATCGCTTCTTTCGCGTTTGCTACTGCCGCGCGGATCACCGGCTCCAGCTGAAACTCGGTTGTTTCATTGTATTTTAAGCGGTCAACACCGAAGGTATTGGTTGTCACGATATCCGCGCCAGCCTCCAGATAAGCCTTATGGATCTTCACAAGTTCCTCCGGGTGGGTGATGTTCCAGGTGCCCGGAAGTTCTCCCGGCTTTAAGCCCGCTTCCTGTAAAAGGCTTCCCATTCCTCCGTCACAAAACAGGATGCGTTTCTGTAATTCCTGTAATATATCCATAACCAAACTCCTTCGTGTTTTCATTTTTTTGCATTGTCACGCAAACAATGACCGTTGCTACTTTGTATATCTGCCTTGTCTCAAACTGCATGAAAAGGCAAACGAATGCCGCCAGCCACCAACTCTTGCCGCTTCGTACGCCTGTATTGTCCGAATTTTATCTGCGGTACGCACAGTCCCTCTTTGCGCAGACCTCGCATCCCTGCACTGTACAGTTTCTCGGCAAACGGCTCAGTCCGATGACCGCTGTCACCGATTTGGACGGTGCCATGAGAAGGCTGTCCGTCAGCGTCACACCAATCCTTTTTGAAAGTTCCAGTGCCGGTGCGATCTGCCTCTGGCATTCTAGCGGAAAATCCCCATAGCCCGGACTGAATCTCGGGCGCAGATACCAGCCTTTTTCCTGATAGGCTTCTTTCAGCTTCTGGTTTTCTTCGTCGCAGAAGGTCTCCAGCATGGCAACCGATGCCGCCTGCATGACCACCGCCTTACTCATCTGGATCATGTTATAGCGGTGCAGTAATACATCCACCTGACTGCCAAGCGTTGCCGCAAACAACAGGATCTGCTCACAATCCTTTAGATTCCGCTCCAGGCTTTTGCTCCTTGTCTGAAAACAGGTCATATCGATCACGTGGTCCTGAATGGACAGCGGATACTCCCTCCAGGTTACCCGCGGGGAAGCTGCCTGCTCCAGTTCCTGCTTACACTGGTCGATCAGGACTTTCGTATTTTCATCCGGTACAGTGCCATTTTTGCAGCCCAGATAGCGCAAAAGTTCCCGGTCATTCCACTGAAATGTATTTCCCATAAATAAAATTTCTCCGTAGTTTCTGGTCTCTGTTCACGCATGCAAGCCATTCAGCCCTTGCCAGTGAACAAAAATCCATATTTTCCCTACCGTATAATCTCAGAAAGGCTGTTTTTGATCTGCGCAGCCACATCCGGCTTATTCATGGAATAAACGTGAATGCCGTTCACATGGTTTGCAATCAGGTCGATGATCTGCTCCGTCGCATAAGCAATACCAGCCTGCTTCATGGCTGCAGGGTTATCCCCGAAACGGTCTACGATTGCCTTAAAGCGTGCCGGAAGGTAAGTGCCGGACATGGAACAGATGCGCTTGATCTGGGCTACATTGGTCACCGGCATGATGCCTGCGATCACCGGAACGGTAATGCCCTTCTCACGAACCCGGTACAGGTAATTGTATAAAATATTATTGTCAAAGAACATCTGGGTAGTCACGAAATCACAGCCAGCCTCAACCTTTTCCTTCAGATGCTGAATATCCTCGGTCTTGTTTACAGATTCCACATGCCCCTCCGGATAGCAGGCAGCGCCGATGCAGAAATCGCCGGATGCCTTGATCTCAGCGATCAGCTCAGACGCATAGCGGTAATCCTTCTCTACCTTGCCGTCCTTCGGGATATCGCCGCGCAGGGCCAGCACATTTTCAATGCCCTCTGCCTTTAACTGGTCCAGAACGGAATGCACCTTCTCCCGGGTAGAGGATACACAGGTCAGATGCGCTAACGGGGTTACACCCTTTGCTTTTAAAGAAGCAGCAATGTCAACTGTGTACTGGCTGGTTCCGCCGCCGGCACCGTAAGTAACGCTCATGAAAGCCGGATTCAGCTTTGCAATCTCGGAAGCGGCTGCCTCTACAGACTCATATTTGTCCTCCGTCTTCGGTGGGAACACCTCAAAAGAAAGTGTCGGTTCGTTTTTTGCAAGAATATCTCTGATCTTCATCGGTATAAAATCCTCTCTTCATACTAATTTAAAAAATCCCTATCAATGCGTTCACCAGACCGCCCACCAGACTGATAATCCAGAACAGAACCACAATGAACACATACAGAAAAACCAGTTTTTTCACCGGATTTTGGGTTTTCGCATCCGTTTTTTTCGCGGTCATTTTCCTGTCAGCAGTTTCCGTTGTTCGTGGAGTGTTCACTGCAGGCTTTGCTGGTTTATATGCCGCCTTTTGCTTTCCGGTCCCGTTTTTCACAGGATCCGGATCTTCGTTGTGATAGCTGCAGTGCGTTTCATGCTCTGGATGGCGCTTATTCAGATAGTAGGTTACATTCATATACACCGGGTCCTTCACCCAGGATCTGCATGCACTGCAGTAATGGGCATGTTTCATCACCTGGTCGCACACCGGACAAATTCGCTGCATCATAAAATGGCACCCCCTCACGCGATTGCTGTTAATGTTTACGCGGTACGCAAACAATTTGTTCTTTAGTATAACATAACATTTTGATATTTTCCATGTAAGGAAGATATTATTTTCATTTTACAATTTTTTGCAGTATAATCCTTCTATATGATAAAATCTATCCTCCTTAGCTAGCAGAAAAACAAAAAAAAAGACAACATCCGTGAATAGGAGCGTATGCTTATGGACTTACGACAGCTTGAAAATATCCGCATGATCGCAGAGACAAAAAGTATCAGCAAGGCGGCGAAGAAGCTCTATCTGACACAGTCGGCCTTAAACCAGCAGCTGATTCACTTAGAGGAAGAGCTTGGGATCCAGCTTTTCTGCCGCGGCAGGAACCATTTCCAGATCACGGAAGCAGGGCAGATCTACTTAGACGGCGTGAACCGGATTCTGGATATCCGCAAGGACGTTTACAACCGTATCAGCGATCTTAGCCAGCTTCAGCGCGGCTCCATCCGGCTCGGGCTTATGGCAGACCGCGGCATGTCCATTTTCTGCAGTATTTACCCGCACTTTTATGAAAAATATCCGAATATCCACCTTACCCCGATCGAGGCGCCCGTTTCCGAACAGGAGCGTATGATCGGTACCGGAGAACTGGATATGGGAATTATAACACTTCCCACCGAACAACTGACACGCAATAACTATACGCATATTTACAAAGAGGAACTGATTTTGATCGTGCCTACCGCCCACCCGCTGGCCGCCCAGGGTGCCCGCTTTACCACAGAGGAAGCACTTCCAGAACTTCTTCCTGAGATCTCGCCAAAACAATTTAAGAATGATCCGTTTATTCTCATGCAAAAAACCTCCACCATGCGCAGTCTGATCGACCGCAGCCTGGAGGAGGCCGGTTTTCATCCGTCCATTGTAATGGAAACACGAAGCAGCTATTCTATTTTTAAAATGGCACAAGTCATGGGATGCTGTTCGATCATCCCACGTGCCTATGCCTGCCCGACAAATCGTCTGGTTTATTTTTCCCTTCCTGGTCATCCGTCCTGGGACTTTGTCGCAAGTCATCCAAAAAAAATCTATTTGAATGAGCCTTGCCGTTATCTGATCCAGCTGATGAAAGATTACTGGAGCGAATCACCTTACCTGTGCGACCATAAGAAGGAAGAGGACATGGACTAAACCTTTTTCTTTAGCGGATATCTTCTGCCGGAAGTGCTTCAATCCGGCAAGTTCCAAGGTAAACCGTTTCCATGGAGGATTTCACATAGTCTACAATTGACTTTACAATAATATCGGAATTGCGGATGCCGCGGCTTCCCATGGTTACCGCGATCTGCATTCCCAGACGGATTTTTCCAGATATTGCAGAATCATCCAAACGTTCCGCTTATGCCCTGCACGGCAGCGGCACATCATCCACGTTCTGATATTTATATGGAATGTAGTATTCCTTATGTCCAAGGCGTTCAGCATTGGTCTCCTTGCCTTCGCAGACAGCCTGTACCAGGTCTGCAAGCTCCAGGGATAATTCATCCAGGCTCTTAACACCGGAAATGGAATCTCCTGCACAGAAGTCCATATCATCTGACATACGGTTATAGGTCACGGTGTTTCCGGTGATCTTTACCAGCGGGGAAACTGCACTTCCGACTACGCTTCCGCGTCCGGTAACCAGAAATACTACCTGGCATCCGATCGAGATCAGGTCCATAAGTCCCTCACTGTCGTTCGGGTTGGTTTTTCCAAAGCCCATGAAATACGGATCCGGAGTACTGTCTAACAGCCACAGGCCTTTTTTATCTGGCTTGCAGGAAACCTTAGTCACGCCCACGATCGGTTTGGTACCGCTCTTGATGGTCGCGCCCATGCTCTTTTCCTCGATCGTGCTTAAACCGCCCACAAAGTTTCCAGAGGAAATGGAAAACTGGTGAATGGAACGGCAATGATCCAGCGCTTTCTCATAGGTCGTATCCAGCTTCTCGCGGACCTCATCGGTTGCTGCGCGGTCCATAAGCATCTTCTTTAATCCAACTGCTTCCACGATTTCTTCAAAGACTGCGGTTCCGTTCCAGTCTACCAGCCGGTCAAAAAATCGTCCTACTGTGGCATTTCCTGCCAGACCGGAAGTATAATCCGATCCGCCGCACTCACAGCCCACGATCAAGTCTGCAAAACCCATCGGTGCGGTCGGTGTATTCTCCAGTGTCTTTAAAAATTCCTGAACGCGCTTCATGCCGTATTCAATGGATTTTTCTGTTCCACCCATCTCCTGAATATAGAAGCCGTCTGCTTCCTTTCCTGCCTCTCTTGCCTTCTGTGCCAATGTCTTTGGCTGAGTATACTCGCATCCAAGTCCTACACCAAGCACGGCTCCTACATTCGGGTGACGGACCAGTGCTAAAAGCATCCGCACCGCATACTGGTTATCGCAGCAGCCGGTAAAGCCGACAACCTCTACATCCTTGTGGTTTGTTCTGCGCACGATTTCCTTCGCAACAAAGGATGCACACTCTACGGTATAAACAACAAGTACTTTATTACGGATTCCCATACGGCCATCTTTTCTCACATAACCGTTCCAGCGAACGCTCTGATAATCTTTCTTCTCCATGACATTCTCCTCTTTTTCTTCGATATTCCGAATGATTTCCCGCAGCTCCATGCTGTCCGCACTGCCACGGGTTTTCTTTTTCACCGGTCTGCGACTAAACCTGCATCAAATATACTGGGTATCGCTCGGTGCCCCGGTATGAATATCCAAGGTTGAAGAACGCGCATCATACAAACTCTTCATGTTCTGAAGATGCACCCAGCTTCCTTCCGGGATATCTGCAATGGCTTCCCCGATTATCGTTCCGTATTTCACGATCGGTGTTCCTTTTTCAATGAACTGTAATGCAACCTTATGTCCAGACATTACCGTTTCCAGGCAGTTCACGCTCTTTTTATCTCCTGCCCCGTTGATCCAGGCAATTCCTGGTTCCAGATCCTCCAGTGCAGTTGCCACATTATCTTTTTCCGTTACCCGGTAAATATACTGTTTTTTCTCACTCATGTTTTTCCCCTCTCAATCCAGCTTCGTTAATGGAAGTTCGTCTCCCAGATACGGCACATAACGCTTAAATCCTTCTGCATATTTGATCGGTCTTCTCCCTCTAGACCAGTCATTTGCCTGTACGCCGCGGTTTAAAGCACAGCGGGTATAGTATTCCACCAGCTGCGGCTGTGCTGCAAACAGCTTAACTGCCTCGATCTTCTGCTCAAAAACATCTCCGATATCTACATAAGTGTCCATCTGGAAATGATTAAATTCGGAATGCGGCATGGTTGTCTCAAAGAAGAACAGATCTGGAATGAAATGCGGGTCCGTATCTGGAAGTGCACCGCGCATTCCTGCTGCGCTGATCGCACGGACCACTGCCTTTCCTACAATCTCATGGTCCATGTTGAACGGATCATCGATCCAGTGGGTCAGTACCACATCCGGTCTGAGTTTCAGGATCCGGTGACCAAGATCCCGGATCTGGTCTGCGGAAAGCACCAGCGGATAATCGCCGCAATCAAAGAAATATATCTCTTTAACTCCAAGGAATTTCGCCGCATTCTGCGCTTCCTGTTTTCTGCAGGCCTTTACTTCCTCTACATTGGTGCCCGGGTGATTTTTCCAGTAAGCACCGGACTCTCCGTGCTCGCCAAAGGTGTAAGCAAATACCGTTACCTCCCAGCCCTTCTTCACGTACTTCAAGATCGTTCCACCCGACCGTGTGCACCAGTCAGCTCCATGTGCACTTACTACCAACATTTTTTTTGCCATTTTTACTCACTCCTGTGTTTTTCCTGTTCTATGTTTCGTTCTATGTGACTTTTTTTATCATCTCACCACGCAATTTCTTGTGATGCCTTTATTATAAAAACAGACTTAATAAAAATCAAACGCAGGGATTTTCTAAGCTTAGTAGGAATTTTAAGATAAACAATATCGCACAGTAAACACAAATGGGCCGGAAGGTTCCGTCCCCGCCGAATGGCGGGGACGAAACCTTTCGGCCCTTGTTCGTTACTGTGTGATATTGTTACTTCAATACCTCGATCGCGGCCTGCACCTGGTTATCCCGGTCTAGCGGGACATCGTACTGTCCGATGAGGTCTTCGTCGAGCTGCTGCTCAACTTCCACATCCGGGGTCAGGCCTTTTTTGTGAAGGTCATGTCCGGCCGGAGTATAGTAGTGGGCAGTCGTGATCTTGACTGCAGAACCGTCCGTTAACGGGATCAGGCTCTGTACGATTCCTTTTCCGAAGGAGGTAGTTCCGACCAGCGTTGCTGCGCCGTAGTCCTGGAGCGCACCGGCAAATACCTCTGCCGCGCTGGCAGACTGCCCGTTGATGAGAACGGCGATCGGAACATTCAGCTCATGATCGTCTGCCTTCGGGAATACGCCGTCTTCAGTATCGGTTCCCCTGATATTGTGACGGGTTTCTCCGTCCTGGCTGTAATAGCGTTCTTCCTGACCGGTCTTGGTCGCGGTGGAAAGAATGGTTCCATCGTGCTGGTTTTCCGGCAGAACATAAGCGGCCATCTCCACGCAGGAGGTTACCACGCCGCCCGGGTTGTCACGCAGATCAATGACCAGGCGTTCCATACCCTGTTGTTCCAGATCTGAAACGGCATCGATAAACTGCTCGGCCGTCACGGTGTCAAACTGGGTCACCAGAACATAGCCGGTCTTATCCGGCAGCATCTGGTGCTCTACAGTTGCCACCTCTACCATGCGTCTCTGGATATGAAGCGGGATTTCTTCGTTTCCGCGCAGCACCGTCACATCGACATAAGAGCCTTCCTCACCGCGGATGTATTCCTGAACCAGAATATCGAGCTCTTCCTCAGTCGCAGAGATATCTTTTACTTTATAAATGATATCGCCCTTCTGCATCCCGGCTTCTTCCGCCGGGGAACCCGGGAATACCCGGAGTGCCGTTACAATCCCGGTCTGGACATTCTTGCTCACCAGGACACCGATGCCGCAATACACACCAGAGGTTTCTTCGGTTAAGGAGCTGTACTCGTCCGGAGTGTAATATACTGTGTACGGATCATCCAGTCCGGCCAGCATTCCTTTATAGATGCCGGTCTCCATCTGCTCCGCATCTTCATCAAATAAGAAGTAGCGGTCTATGATCTGCTGCAATACGGAAATTTTTGCATCGACCTGCTTTAAATCCACCTGGGTGCGCACCGCATCGCTTCCGGTTTTAGAAGCTTCTGTGTCCTTAACCTGGCTTTCGATCACCGTCCGCCCGATCACGGAAATGCCGGTAGCTACGCCTACAATACCAAAGCCCGCGAGTGCAGTCACAAGGGAACCTGCTAAAACGCCTTTCCAAAATTTTGACTTTCCTTTATTTTCTTTCTCCAATGATGTCACCTCGTTTATTCTGTTTCCCTTTACGGACTCACGTAGGACTGCGGATTTACATACCGTCCGCCGGACCGGATTCCAAAGTGCAAATGGGAGCCTGTGGAATAACCGGTGGAGCCTACCTTTGCAATGGTCTGGCCCTGTTTTACCGTCTGTCCTTCCGAGGCCAGCAGCTGGGAGCAATGCATGTATACCGTATATACACCGCCTCCGTGGCTGATCATGATGTAATTTCCCGCAGAATAGCTGTAGGTCGATACAACCACTGTTCCGGAAGCCGCTGCCACAATGGCTGCCCCGGTTGATGCCGGGATATCGATGCCCTGGTGGTTGCTGGACGCTCCCTTGGTCGGAGAGGTTCTGCTTCCGAAACCAGAAGAAATCCTGCTGCTGGATGGACATGGCCACTTAAAGCTAATATTCCCAAGACTGGCAACATTATACGATGCGGCTTTATCCGTAGCGGAAACCTTTTTTCCCTCGGCCTCTGCTTTCTTGCGCGCCTCTTCTTCTGCCTTACGGGCCGCCTCTGCTTTCTTGCGCTCTTCTTCTTCCTTGCGCTTGATCTCCGCCTCGATCTGCTTGATCTTGTTTTCCTGCGCAACCAGATCGGCATTGTACTGGTCTACCTGGCTCTGGGCGGTATCGATCTGACCGGCATAGCTCTGCATTTCCTTGTTTTTCTGGGCACGCAGCGTCTTGACCGACTCCTGCTTGGCCTTGGTCTTCTCCTGCATATCCACAAGCGCTGCTTTATCGTCCTTTAATTTCTGTTCTTCATCGGCGATCGCCTGGCGGGTTGCCGCATACTCATCCAGCTTTTTCCGGTCATAGCTTGACATCTTGTTGATGTACTCTGCCCGGTTCATCAGCTGCACCATATCCTCCGACTGGAACAGCATGTCGATATAGTTCGTGTTTCCCTGCTCATACATGTATTTGATGCGCAGCTTCATATCGGCATACTGCTTATTCTCGGTTGCCTTAGACTGTTCTAAGGCAATTCCGGTATCGGCGATCTCCTGTTCCTTTGTGCTGATCTGGGAGGACAGCTCGTCTAACTCTCCCTCCAGCTTTGTTAAGTTTCCATCCAGCTCCTTAACGTACGCTGCCGCGTCGTTCTTTAAGCCCTCCAGGTTCTTGATGGTCGCCTGTACCTTTTTCTTTTCCTCTTCGATGGAGCTGACTTTCTTTTTCGCCGCCTCCACATCCTGTTTCGTTGCGTATGCTGTCTGGAAGGAAGACACCGCCATGGCCGCGCCAAGCAGGGCAGCCGCAATGCGCTTTCGTATTCTTTTCAGACTGCATTTGTCCGCAGCTGTAACATCTCTATTGTTTTTATGCATGCTTACACCTTCATATACTTACGGATGGTGAAAAAACTTCCGAAAAAGCCGATTCCCACACCAAGGATCATGGCTGCCCCGATCATAAGCGGATAAATCTCCCCGACCGGAATAAAATAGAACAGGTCAGACAGCACATGGAACCGCTCAGACAGATACACAATGCCCCTTGTGTAAAGGAAATAATTCCCGATTAACGGGATCAGTGCACCGACCAGTCCGATCATCACACCTTCTACAATGAACGGTGCGCGGATCATGAAGTTGGTTGCCCCGATCAGGCGCATGATCTGGCACTCCTGCTTGCGGAATGCCGCTGCCACGGAAATGGTGTTGTTGATCAGGAATAACGATACCGCCAGCAGCACGCCGATGATCAGGGAGGATAATACCCCGATCACGCGGTTAAACCCGGCAAAGCCTGCCACGGCCGTATTGGAATAGTTGACCTGACGCACACCGTCTAAGCTCTGTAAGTAATCCACCAGCTCATTCTGCTGGGAAATATCGTTTAAAAAGATCTCGTAGGAGGCAGAGCCTGCTAACGGGTTATCCTCCGCGAAGCCGTCTGCCAGTTCCTCGTGACCTGCAAAATATTCTTCCTTAAAGGAATTCCAGGCATCCTCCGCAGAAATATAATACATCTCACGGATCTCCGGCCGCTGGTGGATGATTTCCCCAAGGCCCTGGATGTCTTCTTCCGTTAAATCTTCATTGAACAGCACCGTAATACCAACGGTACTTTCCACATGCTTCACCATGTACTGGATGTTGGCAATAATGGAAAAAAACAGGCAAAACAAAAAAATACATGCAGAAATCGTCGCCACAGAAGCAAGCGAAAACCAGATATTTCTGCATATATTTTTCATGCCCTCTTTCATGCAATACCAGAATGTACTAATCTTCACGGTTTGATCCACCCTTTCTTTCGTCACTCACCAGACGTCCTTTGTTCAGGGTGATGACCCGTTTGCCCATCTGGTCTACAATTTCCTGACTGTGTGTTACGACCACAACCGTAGTTCCAAGTGCATTGATCCGCTCGAGAAGCTTCATGATCTCTGTCGCATTCTCATGATCTAAGTTTCCGGTCGGCTCGTCTGCAAGAAGTACCTCCGGCCGATTGATCAGGGCGCGGGCAATGGCCACACGCTGCTGCTCTCCTCCGGAAAGCTGCTGCGGATAGCTTTTGTACTTTGCGGAAAGTCCCACCAGCTTTAACATCTGCGGAACGTCTTCCCGGATCTTTCTGGTAGAAGCACCCACCACTCTCTGGGCAAATGCTACATTTTCAAATACTGTCCTGTCCTTTAACAGGCGGAAATCCTGAAATACAACGCCAAGCTTGCGGCGGTATTTCGGTATAAAACGGCGCGGCATTTTCTGAAGGTCCATATCGTTGACGATAATGCGCCCGGAGGAAGGTTCTGCCTCTTTCATCAGAAGGCGGATCAGGGTTGATTTTCCTGATCCGCTCCGTCCCATAATAAAGACAAACTCCCCGTCCTGGATGCGGATGTCAACGTCCTTTAACGCCTTGCTTCCATTCTCGTAGGTTTTGCTTATATTACGAATTTCTATCATGATTAATAATCCAGGTTCTCCATGTATTTCATATACTTTACAACCATCAGCGCGATCTTGAAAGTAATGGCATCCTCAAATACCCGAAGGTCCAGTCCGGTGCTCTTCTGGAGCTTGTCGAGACGGTAAACCAGTGTGTTTCTGTGGATGTAGAGCTGACGGGATGTCTCAGATACGTTTAAGCTGTTCTCAAAGAACTTATTGATGGTAGTCAGAGTCTCCTCGTCGAACTCATCTGGGGACTTGCCGTCGAAGATCTCGCGGATGAACATGCGGCACAGCGGCAGCGGCAACTGGTAGATCAGGCGGCCGATTCCCAAAGTTCCGTATGCAACCACGTTCTTGCCATTGTAGAAGATTTTTCCTACGTCTAAGGCCATCTTCGCCTCCTTGTAGGAACGGGAAACCTCCTTGATGTCGTTGACCACGGTACCGTAAGCCACACGCACCTTAGTCATAGCCTCAGAGCTTAACATATCGAGGATGACACTGGCGGTCTTGTCCAGATCTGCATAGTCCTCGTTCGGCTTTACCTCTTTTACTAAAATGATGTTCTTTTCATCGACCGCGGTGATAAAGTCCTTGGTCTTGGTCGCAAACAGGCTGCGAACCGTCTCAAGCGCATTCACATCCTTCTCCTGCTTGGTCTCGATCAGGAAAACGACTCTGCGGACATTGGTCTCAATGTGTAGCTTTTTCGCACGGTTATAAATGTCAACTAACAGCAGGTTATCAAGAAGCAGGTTCTTGATGAAATTATCCTTATCGAAACGCTCTTTGTAAGCGACCAGAAGATTCTGGATCTGGAACGCTGCCAGCTTTCCGACCATGTATACATCGTCACTGCTTCCTTTTGCAAGCAGAATATATTCCAGCTGATGCTCGTCAAACACCTTGAAGAACTGGTAACCCTGGATCACCTGGCTGTCTGCCGGTGAATCCACAAAGGAAAGAATGGAATTTTCATACTCTTCTGCCTCTGGAAATGTGGAAGCCAGCACCTTGCCCTCTGTGTCGCAGATACACAGGTCAATCCTGGTGATCCCCTTCAGGCCATCAATGGTTGTCTGAAGAATCTGGTTTGAAATCATAATATTCACTCCTTAATCCTTATTTCGTAATACCGCCCCGTTTTGTAAAATCGCACAAACTTGAAAGGACCCTTATCGTATATTTTAATGCACTTTGCAGAAAAAAGCAAGCAAGTATCCAATACCTGCCTGCCTTTTTTAAAGTTTTATTGTCTATATTCAATAAAATCTTTCTAAAAAACATCCCATACATCAGGATATTTTCTTTGCAAGTACATTCAGAAGCTTCGCTCCTTCTTCCCGGTCCTCGTCCTTCGTCGACCAGAGCTTTAAGATTTCCAGACGTCCCGTTTCTGTTAAGATGCGCTCCAGCTCTTCTTTTGTGTATTCGCAGAAGTACCGGCCACTTCTCTGTCCTTCAAAGTCCCCTTCCTGAAAGGAAAGGAATAAGATTCCGTTCTGGCACAGTGCCTCGGTCAGTTTTTCCAGGATAGCAGGCAGCTCCTCCTCCGGCACATGGATCAGTGCTTCGTTGCCCCAGATGCCGTCAAACGCATCGTCAAACTCCATATCCGCATAGTCCATGCACAGCACCTCCAGTCCTGTGTGGATCTCTGCAAGCTTGCACATTTCCTCGGAAGCATCCAGTGGAGTTACATCGAAGCCCTGCTCATAAAATGCCAGGCTGTCGCGGCCGGAGCCGCACCCGAGATCTAAGATGGTGTCGCCGTCGATCTCACGGAGCTCTTCTAAAAACTCCTCCCGCTGCGACTCCATGTCACGGTCTACCGTATCCTCAAAAATTCGCGACGCATACTTATTATAGTATTCTATCGTGTCCAAAACTATCCTCCTATATTCTCTCTATGGTTTTCTCCGTAATACGGATCTTATTTTCTTTCAGTAATTTGCCGACTGCACGCTTAAATGCATTCTTGCTCAGCTTAAATTCCCGCATGATGGTTTCCGGTCTCGCCTTGTCATTGAACGGCAGAACCCCATCAAACTCATCGATGACCTTTAATACCAACTCGGCATCCTCATCCATCTGCATGTAAGCCTTCTGACGCGGGCTTAGATCCAGCTTGCCGTCATCGCGCACCTTCACAACACGCGCCTCGATGACATCGCCCAGATGGAAGTCTCCGTAGAGCTCCTTCTTCGGGATGAGTCCGTAATAGCGGTTATCGACTGCCACAAACGCACCGAGATTCTCGTTGATCTCGTAGATGATTCCCTGCACCTTGTCATCCTTCTTGTACGGAGACTCTGCGCTCATGTAGGAATACACGTTCATGGTTGCTGCCAGTCTCTGGCTCTTGTCCACATAAAGTGCAACCAGACAGTTTTCGCCCTGACGCACCTTGTGGTTCTGCTCCTTAAACGGAAGCAGCAGGTCTTTCTCCAGTCCCATGTCGAGGAATGCGCCGATCTTAGCTACATCCTTTACGGTCAGGACTGCAGTCTCGCCAACCTGTAATTTCGGACGGTTGGTCGTTGCAATAAGGCGGTCCTGGGAATCCTTATAAACAAACACTTCCAGGCTGTCGCCCACCTTCGTGCCTTCCGGCACCTGTTTTTTCGGCAGGAGCACCGAATTCTTATCGGTCTGGCTCTCACCAAGATACACTCCGAATTCTTTTTCTCTCTGAACTACAAGGGGCTGTATCTTTCCTAATTCAATCATTTGGTTCTCTCTTTCTGGTCGTTCCTTCACGACCGCTTACCAGCCCGCAGCCATGCTGTTCACGCAAGCGTGCCCAGCATCGTGATTTTGCCGATGCTTCGCATTCCAAATCGGCAAAATCTGCTGCCACAACTGTATTGTACGGAATTTTCAGTGCAGAAAATTCCTACTCTGAACAGTAACTTCGCAGCCACACAATGGCATAAGGCTTTCCTTCTGTATCACACAGGGCTATGGTATAGCACCCTGCCTCCACGCTAACGCGTGGGATGATCTGGTCGCCAAGGACTGCCGCCTTTTTGTACTCCACCCTAAGTTCCCGGATGCAAATTCCTGCCGGCAATACCTCGCGTGCGATTTCCACATACTGGGCATTGTTCACATGGTGGTTGGTATCGATGTGATGCGCCGCCACCGCAATGACCGGATATTCCTCATATTCGGCCGGAACCAGGATCCTGCGCGGTGCATAGTCCATCGGAAGCTTTTCTTCCTGCCCGATGCCGTAAGCCGCCACATCTTCCTCCCCGACACGTACCGGACAGCCGGATTCCGTGTCAAAGAAAAACCAGTTAGAATTGGCCCGCACCAGATAATTGCCCTCCGGATCCTGGATCGTAAAATTACGGTACCCGTAAATGCCCTTAAAATCATATGGCCAGGTACTCACCACGATCTGCTCCCCAAGCTTCGGATAACGGTCCACAATGATCTGCCAGGAAGATAACAGCCATGCACGGTGCTTCTTTGTCAGGTAATCGATTCCCTGGTTTAAATCCTCCGACTGAAACGTCGAACAATCCTGCAGATAATTGATCACCCCGGTCAAAGAAAGCTTCCGGTCCTCATCTACCTCGCTGTAGCGCACCCGGCTGTCAAATGAATACATGGTAGTCCTCCTTCTGGTCATAACCCTTCTACTGTCTTTTCATAGCTCATTCATTCTGTAAAAAGTCCGTAAAATGGAAATCGTCCCTTATTATCTCACATTCCTCGTGGATTCACAACTGTTTTTCCAAAAGAATTGCTATAACTTTTTTTATCATGTATACGCATCTCGCAGAATGTTTTATTGTATTGGTGAAAAATTTCCTGTTATGCAAAAAAGCTTCCGAAAACCGGAAGCTTTTTCTTAGCTGGGCTACAAGGATTCGAACCTTGAAATGACGGAGTCAGAGTCCGTTGCCTTACCATTTGGCGATAGCCCAATAATAAATCGGATATGAAGTTTTTGAACTGGGCTACAAGGATTCGAACCTTGAAATGACGGAGTCAGAGTCCGTTGCCTTACCATTTGGCGATAGCCCATCGCTGCAACGAGTGTTATTATATACGATGTTGCCTGTTTGGTCAAGCACTTTTTTCAAAAAATTTTATTTTTTTCAAATTTTCTGAAAAAGTGCCTGATTTACACAGGTTTTTAAGTCCTGTTTCTTTCTTATTTTCTATCATTCTATATCATTTTTTATACTGCCGTTTTCTTCGCCGGTTTGGGAATCCCTTTTCCCGGGATCCTCTTTCTCTGTTTCCGCCGTACTGCTTTTCTCGTCAGAACCAGAGCCAGAACCGGTTCCTGTTTCCTGTTTTTGAGGCTGCTTCCACGGCTGCTGCGTGTCTCCATTTGCGCTTGTATCTGCATTTGTGTTTGTGCTTGCATTTGTACTTGCATTTATATCAGCATTTGCGTCCGCAGTTTCCTTGTTTTTCCCACCTGCATCCTCTTTTGCATCCCCAGAGTCCTTTTTATCTGCTTCTGAGGTTTTCAGTTCATCCGCGATCTCTGGCGTATCAAAATAGCCTTTTACCGTGGTAGCCGTGCTGTCACCCTTTCTGGCAATACCGCCCAGTACAAAGCTGTAGGTTTTTCCACCCTCCAGTCCCTTTGTCTCCACGATGCAGGCATCGCTTTCGGTTTCCCCGATCAGCGCCGCATAGGAATTTCCTTCCTCATCCCGCACTGACACCGTCGGATTCTTCCAACGGACATAGTCTTCAAAATAAATGTAGATGCGGTCTTCCTCATAATCCACATAGTCAATCTTTACTCTGCCCTGCCGGATTTTCTCCTCGGTTTCCGGTTCTGTCTGGGAATCTGCCGATGCTTCAGATTCAGAATGTGCGCCAGCAGCAGTTTCTGTTTTTTCTGGCAGCACTTCGGAAGCTTCCATTTCTGCACCACTGCCGGTTTCTTCCCCGTTTTCTTCCAAAACTTCTTCCGAGGCTTCTCCTGCCGGTTCTTCTACGTTTCCCGGCGTTTCTGTGTTTTCCCTGGTCTGAGAGGTTTTCGCCTCATCTGCAAACGCTCCCAGAGCCAGGGAGTTCTTCGTGATCTCCCTGGCGATTTCTTCCATATTCATGGTGGAAAGCCGTTTCATATCGTCTTTCGTCAGATTCTGGTTCTGATCGATCAGTTCCTTTAAAAAATAAGCCTTTCCATAAGAGATCCCGTAGGTATCTGCCAGACTGCGGACTTCATCCTCCTCGATCACCTGCTGGTCATAGACCACAGCATTCACCTGGTTTTCCTGCAGAGTCTGTTCTATGTCCTCCACCACGCTGCTGCGCAGCGCCGATGCCTTCCGGACACTGTCATTGCTGACAGTGACCAGGATCGCATTGTCCAGATCGTCTAAATAACCATGCGTCACCATAGAACCAATGACTGCATTGACTGCCACATTAAGCTCTACCCCTTTCAGGTCCATATCTGCCATGATGGCCTCTGCATCCTGATTGAGCGGCTCTGCCTTTAAAATGCGGTTTTTACGGCTGATGGAAAGCTCCACACTGGGGTTGACATCGATTCCGATCACCGAGTCGATCTGCCGGTTCTGGTACTGGTAATGCCAGGCACCTCCCCCCGCAGTCACCAGGCACAGACACGCTGCCGCCGCCACAGCCATACCCCGAATGCGGCGCTGCAGGGTTATGATCTTTTCCTGGCCATGATTTACTTCCGGCTTCTGCTGCGGCACAGAAAGATCAAGCTTTCCAAAAATATCCGGAGTGAGCACATCCATGGCCGATCTTAAATGCTGTTCGATTTCCTTTTTCTGCTGATTCCTGCCCATACGTACTCACCCCTCCTCCCTCAGATAATTTTGAAGTTTTTTCATGGCCCGGTTATATTTTGACAAGACCGTAGGCAGCGGCATGCCAAGCCCGGAAGCGATCTCCCGGTGCTTTAATCCTGAAGACGCATGCAAAAGAACGATCTGGCGCTCATCTTCCTTTAAAATCTCCAAAGCAGCCTTCAGCATCATCGCATCTGTCATCTGCTCAAGTGGAAGGCAAAGCTCCCCCGTCTCCTCACCAGACAATTCGTCCAGCCCGATGTCCGCCATGCGCTTCTGGTCCCGGAACTTCATATAACACAGATTCCGCGCAATGGTAAACATCCACGCAAGGGGCTTTCCCTGGGGCTTGTAGCTGCCCGCGGAGATCCAGATTTTCAGATAGGTTTCCTGCAGGACCTCTTCCGCATCCTGCGGATTCTTCAGGATCGATAATATAAAACTGTATACACTCCTGTCTGTATCCAGATAGAGCTGGTGAAAGGCTTCCCGGTCACCCTTTGCTACCTGTCTTAAAAGTTCCTCTTGCTTCAATCGACTGTTCCTTTTCCTTCCTCACAATCATTTAATGCATCCCCGGCAATTCTTATTGCAAAAAATAGCAATTTTTCCTGCCACTGGCGCCATTCATTCTGGGCTGCCCCACTGTTATCCCTGGTATTCTTCCTGCCGGTAGCTGTTTTCTACCGTAACAATGCAGGTGCAGCGTCTATCCCGCTCACGCACTTTTTCACAGACCTGCCTGGTCAGCTCTTCCCGCATCTGTCTGGTATAATCACGCGGCACTACCAGATCAAAGATTAGGTTTATGCGGGCCGGACTCTGGGCAATGCGGAAATCATGCAGCGTCAGGCGGGAATCCAGATGGAGGATCACATCGATAGCCATTTCTTTTAAAATTTCCGCCAGCTCATTGTCTGTCTCGACCGGATCCATATGGATGACCAGAAAAATCCCAAGCTTTTCCAGTGCATCCCGTTCAATCTGGTCTACCACTGCATGGGACGTCTCAATATCAACCTTGCTTGGCACCTCCGCATGGATCGATGCCATACTGCGGCTCGGCCCATAGTTATGCACGATCAGGTCGTGGCTGCCGATGATTCCGTCATAGCTTTCCACAAAATCGGAAATCTTTTTGTAGACCTCCGGGTCAATGGCCTCGCCAAGGAGCGGTGCCAGTGTATCCTTCGCAATGTTGATGCCCGCGATCAGCACCAGAACCGAAACCACCAGACCGATGATGCCATCGATATTAATATGGAAGAAGCGGAATACCAGAAGTGAGACGATCGTTGCCGAGGTTGCCCCCACATCGCCCAGGGAATCCGCTGCGGTCGCCATCATCACCGTGGAATTGATCTTCTTTCCCAGCTTCCGGTTATAGGAGGCCATCCACAGTTTCACCAACACAGAAAACATCAGAATTCCAACCGAAAACAGGCTAAAACTCAGGGTTTCTGGATGCAGGATTTTTTCAACCGCAGTCTTTAAAAGCGAAAAGCCTACCTGAACAACCAGAAAGGCAACCACAAAGGCTGCAATATATTCCATGCGTCCATGTCCAAATGGATGCTCCTCATCCGCCGGTTTTTCCGCCATACGCACCCCGACAAACCCAATGATGGAGGACGCCGCATCCGATAAGTTATTAAAGGCATCTGCCATAACCGAAATACTGTTTACCAGAAATCCCGCAAATAACTTGGAGCTGAACAAAAAGAGGTTGCAGCAGATTCCAAGAATACTCGCCAGCATTCCATATGCAGTTCTTACCTTTGCATTTTCTACATTTTCATAGTCTTTTATAAACCGTTTCACTAAAAAATTGATCATGATTTTTTTAACGCCTTACCTTCCTCACACAGCCTTTACTCGTAAAATACTTTCTTCAGGCAAAGGCCTTCTGCCGGTGCCGTATAACCAGAAGCCTGACGGTCCAGTGCCGCAAGAACCTCCGGCATCGTGCCTGCATCCCGCTTTCCAAGTCCCACCTCGATCAGGGTTCCCGTCAGAATGCGTACCATATTCTGTAAAAAGCCATTTCCTTCAAATTCCAGCTTCACCAGACTGCTGCCCGCATCCTGCTTTACGTCAATCCGGTAAATGGTCCGCACCGTAGACTTTTTCATCTTTTTATTTCCGCAAAAGCTCTTGTAATCGTGGGTTCCACAAAGCAGGTCTGCCGCTTTCTGCATGGCTTTCACATTAAGTGGCTGGCCAAGTCCATAACAGGTCCGGCGGGAAAATACATTGCGCTTTGCCCCGGTTTCGATCTGATAGGTGTAGATTTTCTTCACTGCGCTCAAGCGGGCATGGAAGCGCTCCGACGCCGGTGTCAACTCGGTTACGGCAATGTCGTCTGGGAGATACTGATTGCAGTAATCACGGATCCAGTCTGCCACAGCGAACTGTTTCCGATCGTGAGCCCCGTTTTTGTGCCAGTCATTTTTCTGGTTTTTTTCCTGATTCTGGCCGCCATTCTGATTCTGGCTCTCCTCCGGCTTCCACCCGTCCGGCAGGTGAAAGTTCGCCACCTGCCCCATCGCATGCACACCGGCATCCGTGCGTCCGGAGCCATGCACTTCCACAGGAAATCCCGTCATGCGCGCTAACACCTTTTCCAGCTTCCCCTGGATTGTATTTTCGGTGTTGCCCTGCTTCTGCCAGCCGTCATAGCGGGTGCCTTCATATTGTATGATCATTTTATAATTCTGACTCATAAACGCTCCTTAATCAGATAAAATCACATCAGCAGACCCAGAAATGCCGCCGAATGGCGGCATTTCGTGGCCTGCTGCTTTTTAATCAAACTTATTTTAGAATCCCACACGCCTCAATCGCAGCGATGCCCTTCTTTAACTCCGGCTCATCCTGCACGAGTGCCATGCGCACATAACCTTCTCCGGATGGTCCGAATGCGCTGCCCGGTGTAACAAGCACTCCGCTTTTCTTTACCAACTCCACTGCAAATTCTTCAGAGCTCGTAAAGGATTCCGGGACCGGTGCCCATACGAACATGGTTGCCTCCGGTTTTGGAATCTTCCAGCCGATGGCATTTAAGCCATCGCAGAGCACATCACGGCGTTTCTCGTAAGCTGCACGGGTTGTCTCCACACAAGTCTGGTCACCAGTGATAGCTGCAACTGCTGCCTTCTGGATTGGAAGGAACATGCCGTAATCCATATTGGATTTGAGAAGCTTCAAATGCTTTACTACCTCCGGATTTCCCACACAGAAGCCGATTCGCGCGCCAGCAAGACCATAAGTTTTTGACAGGGAATTGAACTCTACGCCAACCTCTTTTGCCCCAGGGAAACGAAGGAAGCTTCCGCAATGTTTTCCATCAAATACCAGTTCACTGTAGGCATTGTCGTGAAGGACAATGATATCGTACTTCTTCGCAAATGCGATCAGCTCCTCATAGAAGGAATCCGGTGCCATAACAGCGGTCGGGTTGTTCGGGTAGGAAACGATCATGAATTTTGCACGCTGTGCCACATCCTCCGGAATATCGGAAAGGCGGATCACATAACCATTTTCCTTCTTCTGCGGCATATAATAAAGCTCAGCCCCAGCCAGACGCGGACCATCTGCGAATACCGGATAGCACGGGTCCGGAACTAACACCAGGTCACCCTCATCCACAATAGACATGGCAATGTGAGCCAGTCCCTCCTGGGAACCAAGCAGGGAACAGATTTCTGTGTCCGGATCCAGTGCTACACCGTAACGGCGCTCATACCAGCCGGAAACCGCCTGCAGCAGATCTTTCTGGTCATTGATCGCGTAAATGTAATTGTTTTTATCGGCTGCCTCTTTGCAGAGCACGTCAAGAATATGTTTCGCCGGTGGAATATTCGGCGCACCGATACTCAAATCCAGCACACTCTCCCCGGCTTCCAGTCTCTGGCGTTTCATCTCGGCAAGTCTGGAGAATACACCCTCTCCAAACCGGTTCATTCTATTTGCAAATTTCATAATTTTCTCCTCCGTAACTCCGGCACATATCCAAGCTTTGCAACCGCCTGAAACATTTTGTGTCATCTCATATTTTCATAAAAGATTAGGCTTATTCTACCACAGTTTTCCACAAAAGTCTCGACTAACTTTGCTTTTCTTCCGTCTTGCTGTATACTAAGAACAGCAGATCATCGGACGCATCATGGATGCCGCCCCGATACGCAATGCAACAAAAAAGCACGTTCATCCCGGTTTGCAAAAATTCCAACCATACCAACGTGCTTTTTAAACCCAACTATAAAATTTACCGTAAAGGAGTCCATCACCATGCTTACCATCGGATGTCATCTTTCCTCCTCCCGCGGCTACCTCGCCATGGGAAAGGATGCTGTTAAAATTAATGCCAACACCTTTCAGTTCTTCACCCGCAATCCACGCGGCGGAAAAGCAAAGGATATTGACCCAGAAGATGTCGCGCAGTTTCTTGCTTTCGCAAAAGAACACGGAATCCACCAGATTCTGGCACATGCCCCTTATACCTTAAACGCTGCTTCTGCCGACGAGGGCATCCGCGGCTTTGCCCGCCGCACTATGGCCGATGACCTCTTGCGCATGGAGTACACCCCGGGAAACTGCTACAATTTTCACCCGGGGAGCCATGTCAAACAGGGCATGGAGGCCGGCATCACCTACATTGCCGAAATGCTAAATGCTATTTTAAAGCCAGAACAGACCACCACTGTTTTACTGGAAACCATGGCCGGAAAAGGAAGCGAAGTCGGCGGCCGCTTTGAAGAACTGCGCGAGATCATCGACCGCGTGGAATTAAACAGCCATCTGGGTGTCTGCCTGGACACCTGCCACGTCTGGGACGGCGGCTACGATATCGCAAACCATCTAGACGAAGTCCTCGACGAATTTGACCGGACCATCGGTCTGGAGCGGCTTCGTGCCATTCACTTAAACGACAGCTTAAATCCTCTTGGCGCCCACAAAGACCGCCATGCAAAAATCGGGGAAGGCTGCATCGGAAAAGAAGCGTTGATCTGCGTGGTACAGCACCCGGCGTTAAAGGATCTGCCATTTTATCTGGAAACACCAAATGAATTAGATGGGTATGCGGCAGAGATTGCGCTGATGCGGGAGCATGTAAAATAAGTATCAGCGAACAGCAGCCAATTTCCTGTAACTCCTCCAGAAGTACAACACCTCTGCCACTCCCGTGATCGTCCAGGAAAAGAAATACAAAAGATACAGCGAAGTGAGTGTGTGGAAATGGGCAAAGACCGTAAATACCCAGATCACACGGAATACGCAGGATCCTAAAATGACGATGATCGTCGGCGGGATACTCTTTCCGATTCCTCTGGATGCCGCGATGGAGCAGTCCATAAATGCAGAAACCGCATAGGAAAAGCTCATGACGTAGAGACGTTCCCGGCCTGCGTGGATGACGGCTTCTTCCGTTGCAAACAGCGATAAAAATTCATGCCCGAATACAAGGAACAGGGTTCCGAATGCTGCTCCGATTGCAAATGCATAGGTCAGGCAGATAAAGTAGCTTTTTAACACCCGGTCCTTTTTTCCTGCGCCGAGGTTCCGGCTCATAAAGCTGGCACAGGCAGTATAAAAAGCAAACATGGAATTGTAGACCAAAGGGTCTGTGTTTGCGGCCGCCGCGTTTCCGGATACGGTAACTGCATCAAACGAATTCACGCCTGCCTGCACAAACAGATTCGCGATCGCAAAAATGGCCTGCTGCAGACCGCCCGGGATTCCAAGCATTAAAACAGCCTGTCCAGCCACCTTGTGGTAGCGGAGTTTGCTGATTTGCAGCCTGCAGACATCTCTCCGGCACCACAGGTGATGCAGGATCAGTCCCGCTGACAGATACTGCGCCATAACACTGGCAATCGCCACGCCTTCTGCCGCCATATGAAACCCGATGACAAAGACCAGGTTCATAATCACATTCAGGATTCCTGCAATAAACAGGTATACCAGCGGACGTTTTGTGTCCCCTCTGGCACTCATCACGCCGTTGCCGAAATTGTAAAGTCCCAGCGCAGGCATACCAAGGGAATAGATCCGCAAATAGCTCACGGCACCATCCAGCAGTTCTTCCTTTGTATTTAACATGAGAAGAAATGTTTTCGAACAGGTCAGCCCGATGATGCAGATCAAAAGTCCGGTCAGAAGACAGATCAGGCAGGAGGTATGGATCGTTTCCTGCGTTTCCCTCTGGTTTCCGGCTCCCAGGCTGTGGGCCACGCGGACATTAACTCCGCTTCCCATGCCAATAAGAAATCCGGTAAACAGCGTGACCAGAAGGCTGGTCGACCCAACCGATCCCAGCGCCCGGTAATCCGCGAAGCGGCCCACCACAGCCACATCGCTTAGGTTGAACATGACCTCTAAAAGCTGGGAAAAAATCAGCGGGCAGCTGAACAGAAAGATATTCTTCCAGAGAGACCCTTCTGTCATGCTGACCGCAAATGCCTGATTCTTCTTTGAATCCGTATGATTTAATTTGTCAGAGCCCTGATTACTGCTCATACAGCTTCAGACTCTCCATAATGATATCGACACAACGCTCAATTCCAAGCTTCCCGCTGTTTAAGCTCAGATGATAGTTTCTTGGGTTGCCCCACTCATTTCCGCTGTAATACTGGTAGTAATCGCGGCGCTTCTGGTCAATCTGGCGCATACGGTTTTCCATCTTCTTAGCGCTTTCCTGCGGCTCTAATGCTAACATACGCTCCACACGCTTCTTCATACCAGCACAGATGAACACATGGAAGCCGTCCTCCACCAGAATATCGGAGCAGCGGCCGATGATCACGCAAGGGCCTTCCTGGGCCAGCTTTTTGATGATCTGGGACTGGGCCATAAACACCTGGTCGGATACCGGAACTTCATATAAAGGAGAAAACGGATTCACGGATACATAATCGTGATTGATCCGTTCCTTGTTTCCAATAACTTCGTCGTGGCTATGGAAGACTTCTTCGGAAATGTTGCTGTCCTCTGCCGCCATAGAAATAATTTCTTTATCGTAAAATGGAATGCCAAGCTTTTCTGCCAGACGGAACCCCACCTCACGTCCACCGCTGCCAAACTCACGGCTTATGGTAATGACTCTGCTCATAATTGTTTCCTCCTCTCCGGTATCTTTCCCATTTTCCGAGAATGCTTCACACGATTCCATGTGCACCACCCCTGCTGCATTGTTTTCGGTCACCACGCCCTTTCAAAAAGGCATGTACTGACACCATAAACCGCACGGATACCGTGTCTCCATCTTAGCATGTTTGTCCACAGAAAGCTACCGCTTCCGACAAAATTATGCACCAATTTTCCTTAATTTTGTCGCCTGCTGCAATTTCACCAGCCACAATCGGTCCATGGATTTATTCTATCCCGGTGCTCCTGGAATTTTCTAGAAATTCATACGCGATCCGCTCATCTCCATTTGCGAGATGAATGATGCCGCATCTCTGGAATCCGTTTTTTTCCAGCACATGCTGCATCGGAAGATTATTTCTGTGCGTGTCGATCCGCAAATCCCCGCCGCTGTGCTTCGCGCACCAGCGGATGCAAAAAGATCCGGCTCCTTTTACCCGCCCCGGCGCTGCCACGCGGTGCATGATATGATAGTTTTCATTCCCGATCCAGCTTCCCTCATAGATCTTTGCGTAATCCGGATCTGGTCCTTCGGAAAAATAGAATACTCCGGCAAGGATTCCCTCTGCTTCACAGACATAGCTTTTTCCTTCGCGGATATCTGCTTCCACCTGCTCCACAGGCGGATATGTGGTTCCCCACTGGCTTCCATTTCCGGTTTTCTGCATGAAGGTTCGCGCTTCTGCGTACAACTTTAAAATTTCCGGGAGATCCTGCTCTTTTGCTTTTCTGATTTCCATTTATTTCACTCCGCTCTTCTTATTCGATTTTCCATGTACTTCTTGAAAAACAACCGATTCATTCGTTCTATGTACAGTCCGCGAAACAACCGTTTCACACTGTCACGGAAAATCATGCACCATTTTCACTCATGTTTACACAACGGTTTGAAATCAGCGGATGAAATTGGTCCTTGCCCGCTCTTCTCTTCCAGTCGGCGCGGTAATTCCGGCTTTCTTTCCAGCCTCCAGGCACTTGATCACCCACGCCATGTTACGTCCAAGGGTACGCATGGTCTGAAGTCCTTCCAGATCCTGCATCACCTCTTCCGGCTTGTTGCCATGTACCATGTTCCAGTACTGGGAACCAACCGTTACCATGTTTGTAATGCCGAAATACTTATTCAGCACATCGAAAGATGCAGTCGTTCCGCCGCGTCTTGCAGAAAGCACTGCTGCCCCTGGCTTATACGCAAAGGCACTACCAGCGGAATAAAACAGGCGGTCCAGGAAGGAAAGCACGCGTCCACTTGGATGCGCATAATAAACCGGGCTTCCGAAGATAAATCCATCTGCCTCTTTTGCCTTTGCAGCTACCTCATTCACCTTATCCTCACCGAACACACACTGTCCAAGCTTGCCGCATGCGCCGCAGCCAATGCAGTCCCGGATCGCATCTTTTCCAAGCTGGATGATCTCGGTCTCCACGCCCTCTTCATTCAATGCCTTTGCTGCCTCGCTCAGTGCTGTAAAGGTACAGCCATGCTCATTTCCACTTCCGTTGATCAGTAATACTTTTGCCATGTGAATCTTCTCCTTTCGTTCCATCCATTGTTTTTCGATTCGTCTTTTTATCTATTTCAACCGGACAACCAGTTGTTCGATGCAGACAGCCGCAATCTGCCGGCATATCCTGGTTTTCCAGCCGCGGATCGTAACTCTTTCTACTTATTACAAGAGTCCTGCTGCCCGCATAAGATGCTTCGCCAGTACCGCCGTTGTCACCGCACCGACACCGCCCGGTACCGGAGTTGCCGCCTGGGCTTTCTCTAAAATGGTATCGTAATCCACATCCCCGCAGAGTTTTCCGTTTTCATCCACATTGATGCCGACATCGATCACCACTGCGTCATCGCCCACATAATCGCCGTTTAACATTTTTGCGCGTCCGGCTGCTGCCACCAGGATTTCCGCATTCCGGCAGGTTCCTGCCAGGTCTTTCGTTCTGGTGTGGCAGATGGTGACAGTCGCATTTTCCTTTAACATTAACATGGAAAGCGGCTTTCCGACTACCATGCTGCGTCCCACGATCGTCACGCGTTTTCCGGTCATCGGGATCTCGGCTGCCTTCAATACCTCAATGACAGCCTCAGCGGTGCACGGAGCAAAGCCGCTGTTATCGCCTGCAAATACCTTTGCGATGTTTACCGGTGAGATTCCATCCAGATCCTTTTTCGGATTGATCATCTGCTCAATGTCCTTCTCGCAAATCTGCTTTGGCAACGGACGGAGCAGCAAAATACCGGTCACATCCGAATCCTCATTGATTTTGGTGAATTCTGCCTTAAATTCTGCATCCGAAATGTCAGCCGGATACACATAAGACTGCACGCGCAGTCCAAAATTTTCCATCTTCTTGGTTGCACCGCGCTCATAAGACATATCATCCGGGTTCTCTCCCACCCGTACAATAGCCAGTTTTGGTGCCTCCCCGGCTCTGTTTGCAAGCGCTGCCTGCACTTCTTCTTTGATCTTGGCAGAAACCTCTGCACCTTTTAGTACTCGCATGGAATGTCCTCCCTTATATTCTCTCCGTATTCTGGAACTCGCTTCTTCTCCTTTGTGTATTTTCTATTTTAAAATACACAGAAGCCTTCAAACCACACTGCGTTATCCGACCAGCTGCTTAAGCACTTTCGCATAAATTTCATCGGCCTGTCTGGTTCCCTCTTCGATCAGCTTCTTCGCCCTTGCATTTAACTCTTCCGCTTTTTCCCGGTTCTTCATGGACTTTGTATTGATGTATACATTCATAACCGCACCGGTCAGCGCTGTTCTTGCAAACTGAACAGCCACGCCTACATCTGAAACGGCCATACGGCTGCCCTTCTCCCCCAGGAATTCCAGAAGTTCTATGGTTTCCAAAGCCTTTTCCATCATCTGAAGCGGTACCAGGCTTGCCGCAAGCAGGTTTTCTTCCATAATGCGTGCTTTTACCTGTTTTTCCTCCTCCGTAGAAGCTGGAAGACTGTAAGCCGCAGCCAGCGGTGCAAAGACTCTGGCATCCTGGTCTGCCAGATCCAGAAATTCATTCTGAAGTGCCTGCAGCTTTCCGATCAGCTCCTGCACCTCTTCTTCCACGTCTGCATATTTCTTTTTTCCAATTGTCAGATTCGATACCATCTGTCCCAGTGCTGCTGCCACCGAACCGCCCAGGGCAGACGCACCGCCGCCGCCCGGAACCGGCGCTTTCGATGCCAGTGTTTCAAGCCACAGTCCCATCAGTTCTTTTTCTATCATAATAAGGAATCCTCGCTTTCGTTCTTGCGTTCATCCTCGTGATTATAACATACCAAAAGAAAGAACGCCAGTCCGTGAGTGGATTGGCGTTCCAAAAGTCGCATTCTAACGTCTGCACGCATTTTTTCTGTTTCGTCCCTGCTATTCCGGTAAATCAGAAAGAACAGGACTGCTATCGAAGCTGCTCCATCGGGTCCTTTCCGAGAATTCCCGGCTCTGTCATGGTGTATGGGTTCAGCACGGTATTTAACTGTTCCGCATCCATCAGACCCTTTTCCAGAATCAGATCCCGTACCTGACGGCCGGTGCGCAGTGCTTCTTTCGCAATGTTTGCTGCTGTCTCATAGCCGACATACGGACAGATCGCGGTGATGACACCGATGCTGTTTTCTACCTCTTTGCGGCAGTGCTCCTTGTTCGCAGTGATTCCGGTAATGCAGTTGTCCACCAGCGTCTTTACCGCATAAGTCAGTGTCTCGATCGATTCAAATAAATTATAGAAAATGATCGGCTCAAAGGCATTTAATTCCAGCTGTCCGGCCTCTGCCGCCATGGTGATCGTTACATCGTTTCCGATGATATTAAACGCAACCTGGTTGACGACCTCCGGGATAACCGGATTGATCTTGCCCGGCATGATGGAAGATCCGTTCTGTCTCGCCGGAAGATTGATCTCGCCAAAACCGGTTCTCGGTCCCGATGACATCAGACGCAGGTCGTTGGACATCTTGGACAGGTTCACGGCACAGTTTTTCACAATGCCGGATACCGATGCATAGCTGTCGAGGTTCTGGGTCGCATCGATCATGTCGTAGGACTGCACCAGCTCCTCACCGGTTAACGTGGACATATTTTTTACCACGCGGTGAAAATACTGGACATCCGCATTCAGTCCAGTTCCGATCGCGGTACCGCCCAGGTTTAAGCAGCGGATTTCTTCCTTCGCATTGTCGAACCGTCTGATATCGCGGCGGATGGCCGATGCATACGCGTGGAATTCCTGTCCCAGGCGGATCGGCACGGCATCCTGCAGCTGGGTTCTGCCCATTTTGATCACGGAATCAAACTCTTTCGCCTTGTCCATGAGTGCCTCTTCCAGGCGTTTCAGCTGCTCCTGCGCATTGCCCAGCAGCTTTAACGCTGCCATCTTTCCGCAGGACGGGAATACGTCATTGGTGGACTGTCCAAAGTTAACATGGTCATTCGGGTTGACCAGCTTGTAATCGCCCTTTTTCCCACCCAGGATCTCGATTGCACGGTTTGCAATGACTTCATTTGCATTCATGTTCAAAGAAGTTCCGGCGCCGCCCTGGATCGGGTCTACGATAAACTGATCGTGCAACTTTCCGGCAATGATCTCGTCGCAGGCCTGGGTAATGGCCGATGCCCGCTTCTTATCCAGCTCACCCACCTCAAAGTTGGTGATGGCCGCCGCCTTTTTAATCTGCGCCACACTGTTGATCAGTTCCGGATGCATTTTCAGCCCCGTTATATTAAAATTCTCATAAGCACGAAGCGTCTGAACCCCATAATAGGCATCCTCCGGCACTTCCTTTTCTCCGATCGAATCGTGCTCCAGACGATATTTCTTTTCCTCTTCCTTCATGTTCCTGATCCTCCCATGTATCTTTTCGTCCAAATGTCCTGCCATACAAATATTCCATGCTTCCCTGCAGGCTGCTGCCGTTTTCTGCCATCTTGTTCCCGCATTTGTGTCCCGCAGCAGAATCTCTCTTATGTGGTGCTGACATTGTTTGTTCTTGACACCAGTATAATTTGGCACTACACTATTTTCAAATACTTATAAAATCATACTTTTTATAGATATTTGTCTATATCAGGAGGAAGTTATGTTTCAGGGGATGCGTTACGTTTATGAAGTTTACAAAGAAATGAGCTTTTCGAAGGCCGCCCGCAATCTATTTATCAGCCAGCCATCATTAAGCGCTGCCGTCAAAAAAGAGGAAGCCCAGATCGGCTTCCCCATCTTCGACCGCAGCTCCAACCCTATCCAGCTCACAGATCCCGGAAAAGAATACATCCGCTCCATTGAGATCATCATGGATGTGGAAAACGGATTTCAGAATTATATCAATGACATGCGGGAGATCAAAAGCGGCTCCATCTCCATCGGAGGCACCAACCTCTTCATTTCCTATGTGCTGCCGCCGTTTATTTCCAGATTTACGGAGCGCTATCCGCAAGTTCACTTAAATCTGGTCGAAGCAACCACCTCAGAGCTGACCAAAAAGCTGTTTTCCGGCTCCCTGGACCTTCTGATCGACAACCAGAACATGGACCCTGCAGTCTACAGCAAACGCTTCTTTTGCGAAGAACACCTGCTGCTGACCGTTCCGTCCCGTCTTTCCATCAACGAGACGATGAAAAACTATGCCTTCACCGCTTCCGATATTCTGGAAAACCGGCATTTCAACTCCCGTATCCCACCGGTTTCCCTGGAACATTTCCAGAATGAAAACTTTCTCCTTTTAAAAGGTGGAAATGATACCAGAACACGAGCTGACCGGATGTTCCACAACGCGCACGTTCTTCCAAAGATCCGCTTAGAGCTGGACCAGCAGATTACAGCCTACAATCTCTCCCGGCACGGCATGGGGATCTCCTTCAGCTCAGACACCCTGATCCGCCACGTTCCGGACAGCGAAAATCTGGTGTACTATAAGCTCAACCACCAGGATGCTTCCCGGGAAGTGAATTTTTATTACAAGCGCAGCCGGTATATGCCAAAGGTGGTCAGCACCTTTCTGGATATGATCTGATCTTTGTGGGAAATTTTCGCACAATTTCCCACAATTTTTGCCAGCAAATGCTTTACCGATTATCTATAGTATCTATATCACTTATAGATAGTTGTCTATATCGTTTACGTTTACCCTTCCACAAGAAAATGTCCTTTGGCATTTTCTGGCACTTTCTTGACATTTTTGTCCTCTGATTTTATACTTATTTTAATCGATTACATAAGGGGGACTACCTATGAAAAAGATCCTGGAAGAATTCAAGGCATTCGCGCTGAAAGGCAACATGATCGACATGGCAGTCGCTGTGATCATCGGCGGCGCATTCAACGGACTGATCACCTCTCTGGTTGAAAACGTAGTCATGCCGGCCTTAAGCCTGATCACCGGAAAAATCGACTTCAGCAACATGTTTATCGCCTTAAACGGCGAACACTATACAACCCTGGAAGCAGCAAAAGAACAGACCTCTGTCATCGCCTATGGTCTGTTTGTAACCCAGCTGATTAATTTCCTGATCATGGCCTTTGTTGTATTCCTGGTCATCCGCCAGCTGAATAAACTGTACAAAAAACCGGCTCCGCCTGCAGCACCAACCGAGAAAGAATGCCCATACTGCAAGACCAAGATTGCGATCGCAGCGACCCGCTGTCCGCACTGCACTTCCATTCTTTCCGACGAGTTTCAGAAAGAGGCTGTGGAAAAACTCTCTTGACGAGTTTCTTTGTTTCTGCTAAAATACCGCAGGAACAAACAAAATCCATTTCGGTTCACGCGATGCGCAGACAGAAACGGATTTTGCCAATAACTAACTACATATGATAGGGCGCAAGGTTTTGCGCTACGGTCGGACATCCATAATCCAGTTCTGGGTTGTGGATGTTTTTTATTGCACTTCCATACAGAAAGTGCATCCGTGGTACATCCGCTGATTTTGCGCCAGTACACACAGAAAGGACATCTGATTCTTATGAAAAACGAACTTTTTGAAACAACGCCGGTTCCAAAAGCGTATCTCACGCTCGCATTTCCGGTCGTACTCAGTATGATGGTTTCTCTCATCTACAACATGGTAGATACCTACTTCATTGCACTCACCGGCAAACAGGACCTGGTGGCCGGTGTTTCCCTGGCTGTTCCCGTATTCACGCTGATGATCGCCTTCGGAGATATCTTCGGACTTGGCGGAAGCTCCATCATTTCCAGACTGCTTGGCGAAAAAAACGAAACTGCAGCAAAGAAAGCCAGCGCATTCTGCATCTGGACTTCCATTGGTTTCGGACTTCTGGTGACGCTCATCCTGCTTTTGTTCCGCGCCCCGGTTCTAGCCCTGCTTGGCGCCAAAGGAACTACTTACCAACATGCCAGTGATTATTATACCTGGATCGCCATTGGCTCCGCAGCCATCATCTTCGGTCTTGTTCCAAGTAACATCCTGCGCACCGAGGGAATGGCAGCCCAGGCTATGATCGGTTCCATACTCGGTTCTATCATCAACATTGTTCTGGACCCTATGTTCATCTTCGTGCTAAACCAGGGCGCAGCCGGTGCCGCCATTGCAACGGTGCTTGGAAATGTATTTGCGGACTGCTATTACCTTTTCGTCATTGTAACAAAATCGCAGCGCCTCTCCGCATCCATCCGGGAAATCCACATTTCCGGGACCATGGCGCGGGATATTTTCACGATCGGCATTCCTGCTTCCATCACCAACCTAATGCAGAGCTTCATGGTCATGATGACCAACCATTTCCTGCTTGCTTACGGTACCGATAAGATTGCAGCTATGGGTATCGCCCTGAAAGCCAACATGATTACTGCGCTGATCCTGGTCGGCTTTGCCTTTGGCGGCCAGCCGCTGATCGGCTATAACTACGGCTCCCGGAACCAGAAACGGTTAAAAGAAATCCTGAAATTCGCTTATCTTCTGGAGATGGGACTCGGGCTGGTCTTCACGATCCTGATGAGCGTATTTGCCCCGGCCATCATCGGCATTTTCATGAAGGATCCCGACATTATGGCAAACGGCGCTGCCATGCTCCGCTGCCAGCAGCTCGGCATGGTCTTCATGTCTGTCACCCTGGTCTCCACCTGCGTCTGCCAGTCAGTCGGAAATGCCCTCGGCGCATTCCTTTTATCCGTATGCCGCCAGGGTGTACTGTACGCCGCTTTCCTGTTTCTTCTCTCTAATCTGTTTGGATACCACGGTGTCCTGTTGTCGCAGGCATGCGCAGACCTGGCAACCGCGGTGATGGCGGTGTGCATTATACGGAATTTATTCAAAAAATGATGAAACCTGCATCTGATGCTTCATCGTCCGAAACAAATGCGTGCAAATGATAACACCCACCATGATTGACAGATAATCCGCCGTCGGCTGCGCATAAATCACACCATCCAACCCAAACAGATGATTCAAAATAAAAATCAGCGGAATAAAAATCAGTCCCTGGCGGCAGACCGTAAGGATGAGGGAAGGCAGCGCCTTTCCCATGCCCTGGATCGTGTTGATGCACAGGAACAAAATTCCGATGAACGGGGCGGAAAGCTGCAGCGCAATGACCATCCGGATACCATATTCCACGACTTCTGCGTCGTTGATGAAGACCTGGATCAGGGACTTTCTTGCAATGAGCATAAACAGGGTCAAAATAACTCCCATAACCACTGAAACGGCGCCGGTAAATTTGAACACCTGCATCAGGCGCTTCTTATTTCCAGAGCCGTAATTGTAACCGATCAACGGCTGGATTCCCACACAAAGTCCGATCTGCAACAGCACTACCAGCATATTCGACTTCATTGCCACGCCCATTGCCGCAACCGGCGTATCGCCATAGCCGACCAGCGCCTGATTCAAGATGATGTTCGCAAAACTCATCAGAATGTTATTCAAAGAAGCCGGAATACCGATTGCCGCAACCGCTACGGCAATTCCATCTCCCATCTTAAAATCTTTCAGATGAATGGACAGCATCGATTTGCCGCGCACATAGTAGGCAATATAGAACAGGCAAGCCGCAATGTTTCCGATCACCGTTGCAAGCGCTGCCCCGGAGACACCCCAGCCAAGCCCCAGGATCATAACCGGATCCAGAATAATATTTACAACCGTTCCAAGCAGGTTCCCGATCATGGATTCCCTGGATGCACCTTCGCCGCGCAAGATATTCGCAAATGCGGTCGAAAACATGATGGTCGGCGCACCAACAGCAATGATCGTCAGATACTGTCTTGCAAAATCAATGGTATTCGCGCTTGCACCGATCAGGCGCAGAATCTTTTCCATACAAAGCACGGAAACTGCTGCCACAATGACGCCAAGTCCCAACGAACCATAACAGCAGAAGGAACTAATATGCCATGCACGGTCCTTTCTCCGTTCTCCCAGCGCTCTTGAAATTGCCGAGCTTCCGCCAATTCCAAACAAATGTCCCAGTGCCATAAAGATCATAAATACCGGCGTAGCCAGTGACACGGCTGCTACCTGAAGCGGATCTTTTGTCTGTCCAATGAAAAATGTATCCGCCATGTTGTAAATAACCACAACCAGCATGGAAATCATCGTTGGAATCGCCATCGTCGCCACGGCCTTCGGCACCGGGGCATTTTCAAATAAATCTGTGTTTGCTTTCACTGTCTTTTCTCCTTTTCCTGCGTACCTTCCTTTTTAGAACGTTTCTTCCCAAAATCTTTATGCCAACGTTCCTATTCTAAACGGCATTATGCTTATTGTAGTATTATTTTCATGTGGACGTCAAGTAGATACCATGGGTTCCGCAATACAAAAATATCTTGCAGTATGTACGCAATAGCAGCCTCTAATTTCTGCCCTTTATAAATCACAAAATTCTTTTTGTCTTTATCTGTAATAAAATTATCTGCCAGGATAATCATGTCTTTCTGAATAGAATCCTTTAATTTTGTTCCGACTAATTTTCTCATTTCAAAAAGATCATCAAATTGCATTATCTTCCCTTCCTTCTGATGCTATTATATACACTTCACACTCTAAAACAACAAGATGTATAAAAAAGTTTTTTACATTTCTTCTCATCGAACGGAGGTGGTAGACGTGATCTTAACAGAATATGACGAACAGAAATACCGGGCTATGGAGAAAAAAGAATGGCTTGCAGAGGGTGAAAAGCTCGGGGAAGCACGTGGTGAAATGCGAGGTGAAATGCACGCCAAAAAGGAATCCATAATGAAATTCACTGCCATACAAAAACAAGTCTGATTGAGTCTGTAAAAAACTCCGAAAACTCTGTTTTCGATTAGAGTTTTCGGCATCCAAATTTCCTGTCAGTGTTTTGAATTTTTTCATTTTCAAAAACTCTTTAGAGCAAAGGACACACTGTCACAAAAAGACAGTGTGTCCTTCGCTTTTACTACAGCTATATCGTCCGATATACCCTCACAATGTAGCCGCGACTTTTTCTACATTTTCTGGTTTCTAAGAAGCATTCTCCGATTCATCATCCATGATTATGAAATAATATGGAACTTCCATGATTGTCCGGATGCTCTCTCCTTCTGTCTTTGATACAATAATCTTCAGACAATAACTTCCTGCCCCAGCATCATCCAGACTACTTAATTGAAATACATTCTCTTCTCCAGACGCATTCAATTCCTGATGGAATATCGTATCAAGATATTTATTATCATCCTTCTTCCAAATTGTTGCTTCCACCTTATCAGCATCTTGATAAATGATCGTAAGCTTCAGTTCGCCATTCTTCGCATACAATCGCTTTTCTGTTTGAATCTTAACAGACGGAAGTTCCGTTGCATTCCTGGTCAGAGTTAATCCCGTTTTCTGCGCAAGCAATTTCCCTTTGAAAGAAGTATCCGTATCTGCGGAAGCCGATACATATAATTCTGCTTTTATATTGTCATATGATTGCCCTTCAAAATAATACGTATCTGACACTAAGCGCAATGTGATCGATTTGGAATCCGAAGTTTTTGAGATTTCATCCAACGGCACCAGAAACTCTCCGTGCTCATTTTGCGGATATACAGTAATATCGCTTTCATTTTCCTGAACTTCAAGTCTCATATCTTCTGGAATCCGGTCTGCCTGGTCCGTAGAAACTACAAGTCCATATGTACGCCCCGCCCACATGGAAAGATCCGATGCAGAAAGATTATAAGCAGCAGTTAACTTCAAACCTTGCTCATTCTGACTGTCTGAACTGTCTTGTGTCAATGTAAAACTCTCTCCAGACTCTCTCGTGATATTTGTACCTCTCTTTAATTCAGGAATGGCAGTTTCTGTATTACCGGATGTGCCATCCGAAGCATCACCTGTGTTGCCTGTATTCGGAGTAAATACCAGATTCATAAAGCTTCCACCATTTTTCATTGAAGATTCTGTTTCCTGGGTCTCCGCGGTATTTGTAAAGTCTACAATGAAACGATAACTTTTCTTCATCACATCCGAATTATCCGTCGGATCCGAATACATTGAACCTGAGTCAGCTCCCATTTTATAAAATTCGTTTAAGTTTAAACTACTTTCCGCCGCAAGCTTCGTATCTGCTTTATAATACCAATAATCCGGCACCGTATTTTGATCCGCACTCTGAGTCTGCATGATGATTGTAGTTCCCGCCGGAACAATCTGTTCAAATTTCAGATAAGGTTTCCTATATTCTCCAGCTTGCCGGTTGCTTACATCAAACTGTGCCGTGAATGCGGAATCAGCTCCAATAGTCAGCGTTTGAGAATCATCTATTCCATCAAAATCATCAAAATAGGTACCAGCCGCCTGTTTTACTTTCATCTCAGCATTCGGAAGCACACCTGTAATTGATACTTCTACACTCAGCTGGGATTCTCGACTAATCGTCGGAAGTATCAGATAATAAAGGTCTTTCAAGTCTTCATCAGCCCCTGCACCATATTTCTCAAACGATACACCAGAATCAGTTCCCGAACTATTACCTCCTACTGCTACAGAATACTGGAAATTCTTTTTATGATATCCCTGATCAATCTTCACACGGTACCATTTTCGATAACTGCCAGAATCATCAGCAAAACCAGAAGGTGCTTCCGATGGTTCCACAGTAATACCCGGATCCATAGTAAAATGCACCTGTGCATTGCTGCTTGTGTAAAATCCGGCATCCAATGCCTCTGAAGCAAGATAGTTTTTCGTTTCTCCATAATATGCTGAAATGCGGCAGTAAACTTCCGAAGAAAGTCCTCCACTGATGGAAAACTGATTTGGATTAGTCAGTTCATCACTTCTTATCTGAGTTATTTTTTTGATAACTCCGTTTGCGGTGTATTCCAGTTCATAAACAGGAATGCTGTGATAATCATCTGTTTGCGGATCTGTGCCCACTGTGATCGGGTTAATCGTCAGTTTTGTTCCAGTATTATCATAAGAATATACTAATCTTCCTGTCGGGGCTTCCTGCTTTGCCTTTGCAATCTGGTAATTGATCCAGATTTTCTGGCTATCTTCTGCAGCTGTACCAGATCCGGCCTCAATTTCTGCCCGGTACTGGCCTGCTTTTCTCGGCAGTTCTCCAGAATTCAATAGCTGAAATTCTCCTGTATTATTCAGCGTTCTCCAGGAATAGGCAATAACCGGTTCTGCTCCGCTCCATGTATCACCTTTGTAGCTGAATTTAACCGGATGGTTATTTTTATCATAAGTCACATTCACTGCATCCATGATTATTTCCGCAGTATGCGCTCCACAGCTGCAAATCTGGATCAGACCATTTTTCGTTTCATTGACCTGATATGATTGTTTTTCAGCAGGATGCAAACATACACTCCATTGTGCATACAGATTGATCGTCGCACCATTTTCCTGGGACAGTCCATTATCAATCTGTTTTCCATCAGGATAAGCAGTACCGGTTCCATCCATTTTGGTATTCCAGCCATCAAACTGGTAACCCGTGCACTGATACACATTTTTCGAAAGTGTCAGTTCTTCACCGACGGTACATGGCAGATTTGCCATTGTACCGGAATACGTAACACCCAAAGGCACATTCGAATGAAATACAACCGTATACATATTTCTCTGCCAGATTGCATAGAGCGTTAAAGTAGGATTATCTAAGATTCCCGTATCCGTCAGCCTAGTTCCTGTACTATAGCTATTCCCCTTCCCGTCTGCTTGCGTATTCCATTCAAGAATGGTCCACCCACCATGCTCAAATAAGGAAGCAGCAACTGTTTTATCAGAAATATCCGAATACTGCCTTGTAATGTAATCTCCGGTTGGGGTTGTCCCATTTCCAGTGAAATTTTCCATATAATTCACACGGTAAACCACATTTTTACTATCCTGCACACGTTTGTCAGAATATCCATTCTGGCTGTCTACCATAATCCGGTCTTCAAAATATGGGTTTCTCATAATTCCAGAAACCGTTACGGATCCGCCCTTCTCAATCAGCATGGAACCAGCCATAGACACATTTCCCTTAACAGGATCTTGACTAGCTTGTGTATAACCTTCATCCCCGATTTTCACGATTCCGCCTTCTACTTTTAAAGCATTGCTGCGCGATTCGCCTTTGGCTTTATTTCCATTCTCGTGTAAGCAGTAAAACTCAATGACAGAATCCTTACTACCATTCACATAAAACGCTCCGCCAGAAGTTCCCGCTGTATTATCTTCAATCACAGGACAGGATGTATGGTGATGTGTGGGATATTTTTCATATAGGAAATCAAACCCGTCAAATTTTCTGTCATCCAGGTCCGAAACAAAATGGTTCTGACAGGTTCCAACCACAATATTTGCCTTCTGCGATGTACTTAATACTGCGATGGCACCACCTGATGTGTGAGATGAATTATTGCTGATCATGCCGCTCAAAATGATTACTTGTGCTTCTTTCTGATCTGCATTTACATAAATGCCGCCACCCGCTCCACCAGATGTTTTGTTATATGTGATACTGCCTTGATACATCAGGACATTGCCATCTTCAACCGCAATTCCTCCTCCTTGCATCTTTGCCGCATTGTATGCAATGGTTCCACCATCCAGCGTAACCGATCCACTGGATACATAAACACCGCCTCCGCTCTGACTAGCCGCATTGGTTCCATTTACTGAGCCAATTGCACCACCTGTCATCTGGAAGTCACCTTCCAGAACCGCTACACCGCCGCCATAAGAAGCTTTGTTTCCGACTATTGAGATCTTATCACTGTTTTGCAAGAAAGAACCATACTGGATACAAACAGCACCACCTTTTCCTGAAGCTGTATTTCCAGACAACATAACAGTTCCTTTACATTTACTATCTAAACCAAAGCTTGCATCATTCTCATTCTCTGTTCCTGCAATATAGATGCCTGCTCCATTTGTTGCACTGTTTCCAGTAATATTTACTGCAGCAACAGGATTTAACGTAACATTCTGCTTATCAATGTAAATACCACCACCATTTTCTGAGGCTGCATTTCCTGTCAAGTTTCCATAATACAAATTGGGGGTTCCGCCTGCCAGATACACTCCAGCGCCATTTACCGCACGATTCCCAGAAATAGCAGTTGTCTGAGACGTAGTTTCCCCGTCCGCCGATTTGCCCATTGAGAACGTTCCGCTTTGCAAATAAGCTCCACCACCATTTTGCAGCGCTGTGTTATTTTCAATCATTCCACCGGATACTTTCAGATCACCATCTGCCAAGTATACGCCGGCGCCATCTTGTTCCGACTGATTGTTTCTGATATATCCTCCCGTAATATCGACAGTTCCATTTTCCAGATAAACGGCCCCGCCGCAGCCAGATGTACTTGTAGACATATCATTCTCAACAGATGTCGTTGCAATACAATTTTCAATGACGCCTTCTCCTGATAGCGTAAATGTTCCAGACTTCATGTAAACAGCTCCGCCCAATACGCCCGTTGCGTTTTTTATTGTTCCGCCACTGATCGTGACTCTTCCATTTTTATCATCCAGATAAACAGCCCCTCCATTTGCCTGTGCACGCTCATATCCAGCGCTACTTAAATTCTGATTGTCAATGGTTCCGCCTGTCATTTCAAACGAACAGTGTTTATTTTCATCGCTGTTTGCAAGAACAAACTGTCCCTGGATTTCGCCACCGGAAATTTCAGCAGTCGCAAAACCAATCGTACCACTCCCATTCTTTCCTCCACCGATCGTTCCGGTTTTTATGGTTCCTCCTGAGATTTCAATACCTGCTTCGTCTGTTCCGTTCTCATCTGTACTGGACTTTGTTACTGCTCCCGGAGTACCCGTTACACTGTCTCCACCACCAATGGATGCGCAATCCAGATTTCCTCCGTTGATCATCACCGAAGCATCTCCTCCTGCTCCGTTTTCGGCGGAACCGCCACCAATCTTACCGCCATTGCAGTTTACCGTGCCACCGGAAATAGTTACGACCGCCGATCCGCCTTTCGCATCTCCCCGGCTTCCTCCACCGCCAATACCAAATGCACCTAATTCATTGGTAGATGATGAATCATACTTATCTGTAATCTTGGAGTAGTTCACACATTCCACATGTGCTTGGCCACTGATCGTGATATTTGCAGAACCACCTTTTTTGCTTTTGCTCGTGCCTCCTCCGAGCGCATTGGTCATAACAAAACTGTCTCCGCTAATTGTAATATTCGCCTGCGCTGCGATTCCATCATAGCTATTACCACTGCCAATTGCATTTCCGTAACGGGCATAGGCTTTTACATAGCTATCTCCTGAAATCTCAATATCTGCAGAAGCACCATCCTTCTGAAATGAACTTCCACTGCCGATTGCTACTCCTCCATAATTATCAGTTCCAGGTCTTGAATAATATTCGTAGTTTTCCGCATACACCCTGCCGCCTGTGATCGTGACTTTTCCACGACCTCCACGCTCCTGCCAACCGATTCCGCCTCCAATTGCCGCACCAGTTCCACAGCAGATTGCAGTAATATCACCACCTGTGATCGTAACTTCTCCATCCGCATTTGCGCCACCGCCAATTGCAGTTGCACAGTTTTGTTTCGATGTCAATACACAAATAGTTCCGCCTGAAATAGTTAAGCCAGTCGTTCCCTGACTTCCATTTTGATAAAAGCCTCCAATTCCTGCTGCAGCCCAGTTATCTCCTAAACCTCCAGTTGTTCCCTGAGCTACATAGTTTATTATCTCTTCTTTAGATTTCATCTTTCTGGGTATGTAAAGTTCTCCGGTTGTACTTCCAGAACTTGCATAACTATCAATCGTCAGTGCAGAATTCGTATTATTATTCGTTAGTTCTTTATTACCTGTCCCATAACTAATACATTTCACCTGGTTCGTCCCACGAAGCTGCAACACGATTTTTTTAGTTGCACCGTTCGGCGCATTGATATTAATAATCCCATTCGTGCTAACTCCATCTAGGATAATTGTTCGCTCTTCCGTGAAATCTCCTGTTGCAACAACTCCGTTCGAAACCTTTGTTACCGCATCACTTTGCGCAATCCGGTATTTCGCACCATCCTTTCCGAACGGTACACTAACCTTTCTTCCATCCTGACGTGTTCCTTCCAAAGAATCTGGTGTCAGCGTGACAGCACCATTTGCCAGATTTACCGTTGCTATATTGCTGACCGCAATATAGTTTCCCAACCCAGGCGTAAGAAACGTCACCTCACCTTCTTTTTTCTCAGATGGCTGCCCAAAAAGAGTGATAGTTCCATTTGCAATTTTGTAAATTTCTATCGACTCATCATCGGACATAATACCGCAATCGGATACTGTAATTTCGCAGACCCCCGGTAAATCTCCATCAGAAGCATTCTCCGCTGTAATGCTATAAGCAAACATAACGGTCTTAGCTCCGTTATAATATTTTTCCTCCTCATCGCTTAATAAATCGACTTTCAATTCGCCAGGATCTGTTCCATTGCCTTTGATCGCAACTGAACCTTTTTTTCGTTCCCATGTTACTGTACCAAGTTGCAGTTCTGCCGTCCTTGCAGATCCAATGAAATAAGAAAAACCTTCCGTCAGGAAACTGGCGCTTCCATCGTCTTCCACCTCACCTGATAGACTGCTTGGTGTCTGCATATTTCCGTCTTCATCCACTTTCACATGGGTAATCAGCAAATCTTCATGATACTCATCTTTTGCATGCAGGATTTTAACCTTCACTGGCTGTTCTGGCTGATACTCTTTCCCGTCTACCCAGAGGGTAATGTCATATGCAAAGGTAATATCTCCTTCCGGAAGCTGCAGTTCACTCAGAGTTTCTTCTGATAATGGTTCCACTGTTACCGTGGTCTCTTTGGGCAGAATTCCAGTAACAGAAACCAACTGATCCGGGTCCTGAATCGTAATGACCGCATCAGGATTGCTCATATCCAGACCAACATAAACTGCCAGTTTTTTCATGGTAAATCTGACCTGGCCTTCGTTATCCATCGTAAAATCCAAAGACTGTGGAACTGAGACTGAATCGATCGTTTTAGTTTCTCGTTCACCTGCTGCATTTGTTTCTGATTCATCCTGATCTATCTGGACTAGCTTCAATTCGCCGCCCAGAAGCTCTGTATTATCAATCTGAACAGTCAATGCATATTCTGGCTCATAGCGGTTTCCGCGCAGCCAAAGGGAAATATCATACGCGAACACAGGCCGTCCGCTGTTCAGTTCTACTTCTTCCAGTCCATAATCCTGAAGTTCTTCTTCCGTGATCACTTCTGCCTTTAAGCTGGTACCGATTGGAAGTTTTCCACTGACCGTAACCGGTTCGCTGTCATCTTCCAGAGTTAACTGCTCGTATTCTTCGGCATTGGATGGACTTGCATTTGATACCGTCGCATTCGATCCACTCGCAAGCGTCCATTCCTCATCCTCATCTTCGGCATTGTCCGGTGTATGCTTGGCATTGGATGGAGTTGCATCACTCCAAAAGTCCTTTTCTTCATCCGTAATGGCACGTACCCCGGAAATCTGATTCGACAAGAGCACACTTCCTAACAGGCAGACGATCAGAACGACCGCACTGATCTGTCTCCATTGTCTTTTTTTCTTTAAAATCTCAATGAGTCGCTTCATTCATTCGTCACCTCCTCCACCGTTACTGCATTGTCTATTTCTGCATGATCCGTTACAGTAGTTACTGTAGCTTTATAATTTTTTTCTGCATCGGATTTAAAAAAACGGAATACATGAGATGCATTGGATTTCAGATCTATCAAGTCAGATTGACTTTCTCCGGAAGTATCCGTTACTGTTAACATATCTTTCATAGGGGAATCCGTGTTATCCGGAATCAATCCAACTGCTTGATTGATTAACCTTATCTTCTTTGCTTTATCTGCAGTCCACACCGTCACCTCAATATAGTTTCCATGATCGGTAACCGTTGCCTGAAGTTCTTCGTTTTTCTGCTGCACACGAATGATTGCTGATAAGGTCTTCGTGTAAGGTGCAGTGGCTGTTGCTGTTACCGTATAAGTTTTTCCCTGTTCAAGACCGGAAATGGTAACGGTTTTATCGTTTGTTTGACCATTTTTGCCTTCACCTGCTGCAATTTTCTCGCTAAGATTGGTCCCCTGCAACAGTCTCCCTGCCTCATTCCCATTTGCCGATTCCACATGATCAGTTTCTGCCGTGTTTTTCTGTTCTTCTTCCCATGTAACCTCATACGTAATTGGTACATCTGAATACCTCAGCTGATCTTCGTGATTCATCAGATGAAAGGTAAGCGTTGCTGTTCCATCCTCGTCCAATGCCGGAATTTCATGCACACCTCCATCCAGCACATCACTAGAAAAATAAAATTCTCTAGCAGTTATAGCGTCATTATATTGCGATGTCTGTATATATTTTGCATATATCATAGAAGCACCAAAAGCCAGAATGCATACCACCATCAATGGCATACGCATTCTGGCAATCTGATCCCAAAATTTTGTCGCACACTCTTGCTTTTTCTTTTGTCTCCTCATACACTCTCATCCCCTAATCTGCCTGAACTGCCTCAAATATGATGCTGACCAAATCGGTTTTTCCCGCATTCGATGCGTCTTTTGCATTCTCCGCATTCTCATCCCAACTGATACATGCGTAATACGTATGAGTTTGCGGGAAATTTGTATTCGAAGCAGGTTCAATCACGGCACTTCCATTCGATAATTCATTTTTATCTTTATCAGTTATAGAAACCGTTAATGGCCAGTCTTCATATTTACTCTTAAGACTCAACTGACAGGAAATTGATACTTCACTTTTATTCGTTACCTCTATCTTATAATAAATCTTTTCTCCAGGTGCAATTTCAGCTACTACAGGCCCCGTTTCCTGCTTCCATACACCTTTATTTGTTACATCAACCTCAAACTTCGCCACCCGCGCCGTTGAGCTTGCTGTCGCTTCTGACGTATACTTTGCATACGTCCCACAAAGTGACCAGGAGGTGAGCAGCACCATCGATGTCAGGATCACCAGCAGATGTCCAAGCCATCTCTGTTTTCTCTCATTCTTTCCCATAAACTCCCTCCCATCTGCTTTTTTGCTTTCTATATTGTCTTTACTTCCGCTATTTTTTCTTTGCTTTTTATCTCTTAGCTTCTTTTATCTCTTTGTTTCTTTTATTTTTCGTTTCCCCTATTTGTTCGTTTCCTCATCATCCTGCTTTAACCGCTGGATTTCTTCTTTGATTTTCTCCAACTCTGCCGCATCGGTATCGCTCTGTTTGCGGAACGATACCTCAATCAGAAAGATGGTGCAAAGAAACGCTGCCATCAGTCCGACCGGTGTTTTCAGGATGCGAAACCAGGTTCCCACAAATGGGATGCTTCCCACGGAGATGCCTTTGATCTGGCTGACTGCAAAGGGCTCGTCCGGGGCGTTGTTTGCATCGCCCTGAGTCGTTACCGTCTCACCATTCATGTCGATAATGCGGTGTACCACCAGACTTCGTCCGTTCTGATACACTACGATATCGCCAGTCTGGTAATGATCCGCTTTTTTTACGATCAGCAGGTCTCCGGCTGAATAGGTTGGCTCCATACTGCCGGAAAGTACGACCGCCGCACCGTAGCCGAACGGCATCGGAAGCGGATCGCCCATGACTCTTCCGGCATTGACGAAATAGATCTGCAGACCCATCAGCAGTCCAAGCAAAGCCAGAACCAGTCTGCGGATCCAGATGCTCCGGATGCCCGATGTTTTATTTTTTGCAAGGTTGCTTTCCAGTTGCCCGGGTTCTTCCTGCCTCATCTCCAGTTGTTCTTTTTCTGCCTGATCTGCTTTCTTGCATTCTGCTTCGGTATGTTCCACTTCTGCCTGTCCCTGTTCCGTCATATGGTGTTTCCTTCCCAGTCATGGTTTTCTTCCTGCTGCTTTTTCTATCTATTTTCTGATTTTTCTCCGCCCTCGACAGTTCCGTATCTCTCAATTATGCTATCGTTTCATTCTGCTTTACTGCTCGACGTGGATCACCAGCTTCAGCTTATGATTTCGGTCTGCACTGACAGCCAGATTTGTGTCGTAATCATCTGCAGACTGACTATTTCCGGCACTGTCGTTTCTTTCGTAAGGCCAGCGCCAGCGAATGCTGTAGTTTACATTCTGATTTGGCTGAAGAGTCACAGAAAATGCTTTCAGTTGTGCTGCGTCTTTCCAGTCTCCGCTGATTTCCTTGCCTGTTTCATCCAGAATCTTGTATTCCAGAGGAAGCGTTCCGCCATTTTTGCTATTGGCTTCTTCTTCCACCGTAACTGTCATGTAAGTGATGCTTTTCATGGTATTACGGATATAAAAATCGTAACGCCCTTCAATACCCGGATATAAGGTTTCATAAACCTGATTACCACCCAGATCGGTAAAAAGATCAATCGTAGCCGTCTGCTTCCAGAGTTTTCCGGTCTTAACATCACCGATCTCCACAGAACCAGATTCCTCCGTTGGTTTCGTCGGTGTTGTGTTTCCAGAATCACCGGAGTTACCGGAACCGCCTGAACTTCCCGAACCACCAGAGCTTCCTGAGCCACCAGAGCTGCCTGAGCTGCCTGAACTTTCGGAATTACCAACGCTTCCAGTTCCACCAGCAGTTTCTGCATTAGTTTCATTTTCCAGACTGCCGGATGATGCTGAACTACCCATATTTTCTGTGTTTCCCAAAGTTTCGGTACGATCCGAGGTTTCTGAACCCACCTGGTTTCCTGCTCTTTCAGAGCTTTCCAAGTTTTCTAATGTTTCTGCACTGCCGGATGTTCCAGAATTACCGGATGCTTCTGCATTTCCCGTATTTCCATTGTCACCGGTATTTCCTGCATTGGTTTCATTCAGGATTCCGATATTTTTACTTCCTGCATTCCCATTTCCGATCAGATCACTGTCCGTTTCCCGAATCAGGTAGGCATTGTTTCCGTAGTCCGGGATATTTAAGATGGAATCATCCGCCATCGACACGGTCTGGTCCGGCCGGAGAATGATACCGTTTGGAAGTGTGATCTGCTGCGTGTTTCGGTCAATTTGGGTCTGGTCCTCCAATATAAGGATTCCATTTGGATCCAGCGTAATACCAGACGGAAGTGCCGGAACGCTTGCCGCATTTTCATTTGGAGGCAGATAAATCTGTTCCGGCAACAGGATTCCACCATTCGCCAAGGCGATGGTTCCGTCCTGCAGCATATAGTGTCCCGATGCAAAGACCGCCGCTTCGCCCTCTTTCACCTGCACACTGGCCGATGAAGTAAGAACGCGTCCCTGTGTCAAGGCCGCTATTGTCTGATCCGCATTTATCGTTAAAGTCTGCTCCTGCTCGTCCAACTCCATATCCACATCCAAAAGGATTGTGTTGATCGGAATCTCAAACTGAATCTGCTGATTCAGCTCCCTCATTGTTACATATTGGAGAGACGGATCTTCCTGTTCTTCGATCTGGAACTTCATCGATGCTTTCTCGTTCCCGGAAGCATCCAGTACAGCAATCTGATGCTCACCGTGCTCCACATCGTAGAAAAAGAAAGAACCATCTTTTCCCGTTACCGTGTTTTTCGGCGTACTGTGAAGCTCTACGGTATGTTCACTGCACGGCATACCATTCGTATAACGAACCACTCCATAAATGGATAATGTTGTCTTGGTTTCTTCCTCCGGCTCAACCTTAATGGTCTGCCGGTTTGGCTCTGCCTGCTCCCGGGCCTGCTTTCCAAGGTGGTAGATGAGGCCGCAGGAAGACATAAGGATTAGAAGAAATAAGATAACGGCCAACAGCAAGATGCGTCGGTTTTTATTCTTTTGTATTTTCTTTGGATTTTGGCAATCCGGTTGTATTTTCATAGGCTTTCCTGCTTTCCTGGGTACAGTTTACGTCAATCCCTATCTCACCCATTCTGCTATATCATTTCTTCGCTTGTCGATTTTTCAGATTGATTTCTGGAAAATCGATAAAGGAAGAAGTGAAGATTGTTTCTTCGATTTTTTTGATACAAGCCCCGGTCACGACGGGGCTGGCATCAATTCTATGACATTTTTATAGTACAATCACAAACTATAAGCCAGATATGAATTAATCAACCTGAGTAGCTGTAACTGTAGCGGTTATTGTTGCGGTTGCAGCATCTTTTTGTGCGCCCACACCTAACGTTGTATCAGATGAATCTCTAGTCGCACCAGTACTGTCTGTATAATCCCACTTCCAATATACCGTATAGCTTGCTTTATTATTTTCAGATCCTGTGCCCAAAGATGCTACTGTTTTATTTAAATCGCCTATTTTTTTCGTCCATGTCAACTTGCTGTATTCTGCACCAGTTCCATCCATAATCGCATACTGCAAAGGAATTTCATCCTTATTATTTTCTATAAATTTAATAGTATATCCTGCATTTACCTGAGAATCATTTTCTAACGCTAACGTAATCTGTCCAGAAGTCCCAGGTGCGATAATATGCTTTCCTGTTACATCTGTTACATCTGTTTCTTTCTCCGTTCCACCTGTATCTTTTATTGAACCGAATAAGTCAAAAGTGAATGGATTAGTTCCTGTAATATCATTTGTCGCTGTTACATTCGTACCACCAGCACCTACCTTAAAAGACCACTTCGCCACAGTAGCTGTTGCTGTGCTACTTGCCGTACTCGTATACTTCGCCAGCGTTCCACTGATCACACTTGTGCTTAACAGCGTTACCACTGCCAGTGCGGAGGCTACTCTCATCATGTTGTGTTTCTTCATACGAATTTCCCCTTTCTCTTTTTCAGAACCCTCTCCAAGATTTCTGAATGGCTTCTTTGCCTGTGCTTTCCTTCGCCATGTCTCACAATGGAGGCTTTTGCACGTTGTTTTATTTATTCAATCCGCTGGCGTGACTCCTGCGGAACAGAATCGTAAGAATGCTGGTTACTCTTTGTTATTCTCTTTCTGGTTCTTTTCTTTCTCTGCCCGCAGGCTTTCCAGTTCTGCCAGCAGTGCGTCGGTATCTTTCTTTCTGCGGCGTTCGTAGATGCCCTGGCGGATGAAGTCAAAGCCAAGAAGTAAGATGATCGGCACAACCACGCAGGTGATCAGTCCCTGTGTCGTTGTCATATACATCACTAATTTGCCGAGTCCCGGAATTTTGTGTTTGTAGATGCCAACCAGATTACTGGCCGGTACCGGGTTCTGGTCATCGGCATTGTTGGCATCACCTCTTGTAATCCAGGTTAATGCGCCGTCTTCTGCGGTCTGGATTTCTACGACCCGGTGGGTTACCACGCTGTTTGTGTTGCTCGCCGGATCAAAGAAGGAAATGACATCGCCTGCCTTTACACTTTCCGGATCTGCCTGTTTGCATATGATCAGATCGCCTGCCTCAATGTACGGAAACATGGAATCGGATAATACGACCATGGGACTGTAGCCGCCGACATCCGGTACTGCATTTTTATTAAGATGACTTTTTACGATCAACGTGCAGTTGAGTATCAGGATCGGTGCCAGAATCACACACAGGATAGTTCCCAGTACTGTGAAAAATTTTGAAATTACGGAAGTTTCTTTTTCTTTTGCATCATTCATAGTTGTCATTTACCAGCGGACCAGAGTCTGGTTTTTCCGTCAGGTTCTGGTTTCGCTCCGCGCATTGACGGTCCTCCTTCCCATGTCGTTGTTTTCTTTATATGGTTTTCATTGGTTCAAAAGCTTTTCTGCTTTATCTGCCAGCCACAGCGTTATTTTTTTCCAGACTGTATAAAAATAGCCTGTGATATATTCGCAGGCATGTCGTTTGGATAATTTGTCTGTAAATAATGGTGGAAATGCATATTTTTTTACAATTATACATATAATTTTCTCAATCAGCAACTCACAAGCTGCCAAAATAAGACAAATGATGCCAAACTGTCGTATTTTTAATAGTTTTTTGCATTCTCTGGCTGCGATTTGTGGCAGGCACCATTTCCGTTATGATTATTACGAAAAACATTTTTTAATCATGGTGATTATCTTTTTAGTCCCCCCAAAAAAGCAAGAGCCGGGGAAATTCCCCGGCTCTCTATCTTTCCTATATCCGTCAACCTATTTTCTCTACTGCCCCAACCGGGCATACCTCCATACAGTTCCCGCAATGCAGGCAATGTTCCTGATGGATCTTCACCGGTTTTCCAGAAATATCAATGCATTTCTGCGGGCATTTGGAATAACACAGCTTACAGCCGATGCAGCGCTCTGTCACCCTGTATCCACTTTCTTTTTTCTCTGCACCGCCAAAGGAAAACGATGCACGCTCGATCGGGTGCTTTGACAGATCGAACCATTCTCCGTTTCCCTGATAAATCTGAAAAACAGTCAGGGCACTGCGCGACTGTTCGTCCAAATAAATCTTTTCCATGTAAGTATTTTTTGCAAACAAAGCAGGCAGTTTATCCGGACCAAGCTCCACAACCTTTCCCTGCACTGACACAGCCACGCAGGATAGTGTATCTTTTCCCTTCATTGCCGTAAAAGCAACATTTTCATTTGCTTTCTCAGGCGTTCGTAAAAACGCTTTCCTTTTGCTGTCAGAAAATAGATGCCCGTTTCATCGTAATCCATCAGGTCGATCGCACAGGTGACCGGGCTTCTGTAAAGTAAGCACTTTTTCGTGAGATAGTTACCGGGAAGAAACCAGCTATGATATACTCTTCTATTATTTATTCAGCATTGTCTTATAGCTTCCTTCTTCTGCCATCTTCACAAGTCCCTCTACACCGCACTGCACCATGCTGTCTACGGACTGCTCGGTGTAGAATGCCATGTGCTGGGTCATGATGACGTTGCGGAACTGGTGCAGATAGAACCAGTTGCGGTTTGCGATGATATCGCTTCTGCGATCACAATGGATGATGCCTTCCTCTCCCTCTGCGGTATCCATGCCGAGGGCACCGATCTGCATGGATTCAATGCCTTCGATGAGTGCCTCGGTGTCTGTCAGGCCGCCACGGGCACAGTTTACCAGAATCACGCCTTTTTTCATTTTGGCGATGCTTTCCCGGTTGATCATATGGTGGGTGGACGGAAGCAGCGGCATGTGAAGCGTGATGATATCGCACTCCCGGTAGAAGGTGTCAATATCCACATATTCTGCCATTTTCGCTACTTCTGCGTTCTGGTATACATCATAAGCCAGGATGCGGCAGCCAAAGCCCTGCAGGTCACGGATCACCTGCTGGCCGATACGGCCGGTTCCCATAACGCCTACGGTCATGGCTCTCATATTTTTTCCCTGAAGTCCTGCCAGGGAAAAGTCGTTGACATAGCCGCGCCAGAATGCCTGCTTATACTGTCTTAAGCACATGAGCATCATCATAATGGTAAAATCGGCTACGGCATCCGGGGCATAGCTGGCATTGCAAACCAGAATTTCCAGTTCTTTTGCTGCCTCCAGATCAATATGGTCGCTGCCGATGGTACGGGTCGACAGGCATTTCACACCAAGTTCACGGTATTTGCTCAGCAAAGCCCGGTCGATGGTTCCCTGCCCGAGCATTGTCACACCCTCGCAGCCAGCCACAAGACCGGCATTTTCCAGAGTCGGCACTTCGGTGTACTCTAAAAGCTCTACTTGATACTCTTTGGACCAGTAGGCAAATGATGCCTTTTCATCCGGCCGCACTTCAAATGCTGCAATCTTCACAATCGTATTCCCTCCTTGTTCTGAACATACTCAAATAAAATTTGTGTAAGTGTTATAAAAAATTATATACAACTCCAGATCGCTTTGTCAATACTGTCTACTATCATAGAAACTTACTTCTGCATCAACTTCCCCAGCCATCCCAAAAATCTATCTGTCCGCACTCTCTCACCATCGCTGTGCCCGATTCCCGGAATGATCTCCAGTTCTGCTGCGATCTGGTGCTTTTGCAGATTGTCCGTAAGATATTCCATGCGCTCCACCCTGCAGCTTCCGCAGAATTCATCGCCGACTGGTTTTCTGTCTTCTCCTCCGACTAAAATCTGGACCGGCACTTGCACAGGATCGCTCCTATCACTGGTAATGTGACCATCATCTCTTGTTTCTCCTCTTTCTTCCACGATCAGCCGACCGCGCTCCTGTAATCTGACTATATCATAATTCACTCTGTTTTTACCAATGCAAAAAAGCAACAGTGGTATGCATAAATGCTTATGCCCCTGTTGCTTTTGCTTATAATTTTTTAAATTACTGCCAAAAAGCATTGTTTATTTCACTACTGCCTCGATCGCAGCCTTCAGCTTTCCAACCATCGCATCCACATCTGCCTTCTCGATCACAAGCGGCGGTACAAAGCGGATGATATTGGCTCCGGCACTGATGAGTACCAGATGCTGCTCTAACAGCGCGTTGGTCACAACCGGACCTACTGCAGTGTTGAATTCCAGTCCCTGGATCAGGCCTTTGCCGCGGTGCGCGATGACGCAGTCATACGCTGCTGCAACCTCTTCCAGCTTCTCCCACAGATAAGCCCCCACTTCTTTGACATGACCGGTAATGTTCTTCTCTTTGAATACGTCAAGAACGGCATTGGCAGCTGCACATACCAGCGGATTGCCGCCGTAGGTGGTTCCATGGTCGCCCGGCACCATAGCGGTTGCTGCCTTGCCGCATGCAAGGAATGCACCAATCGGAACACCGTTTCCAAGTGCTTTTGCACTGGTCATGACATCCGGCTTCACGCCGTAGCCCTGCCATGCGAACATCTCGCCGCTTCTGCCCATGCCGCACTGGATTTCGTCTAACACGAGAAGGGCATCGTGCTCATCGCAGAGTGCGCGCACACCTTTGATGAACTCTTCTGTTGCAGGGTAGATGCCGCCCTCTCCCTGGATTGTCTCCATGATCACGGCGCAGGTCTTATCAGAGAACAGTGCTTTCACACTGTCCAGATCATTGAACTGCGCGAATTTGATATTCGGGATCAGCGGAGCAAACGGCTCCTGGTAGTGATCATTTCCGGTTAAGGAAAGTGCACCTAAGCTTCTTCCGTGGAAGGAATGCTTCATGGCAATGATCTCATAATCCGGTGCCATGCCCTTGTTGTAGGCATAACGCTTTGCGATCTTCAATGCGCCCTCAATGGCCTCGGTACCGCTGTTGGTGAAGAACACCTTGTCCATCTCGGAAACCGCCAGAAGCTTCTCACCTGCATCGATCGCCGGTTCATTGTAAAACAGGTTGGAGATGTGCGGAAGCTTGTCCATCTGCTCCTTTACTGCATTTTTTACTTCATCACAGCTGTAGCCCAGACCCATAACAGCAATTCCGGCGCCAAAATCCAGATATTCCTGTCCGTCTGTGTCATACAGCTTCACGCCCTCGCCGTGGTCAAATACCACTGGAAAGCGGTTGTAGGTTTTATATAATACGTGCTCTGCACGGTCAATATATTGCTGCTTTTCCATGTTTTGTATCCTTTCTTTTCCTGCTGTTCAAGCATATGCATCCAGCAACTTTTTCATCAGTTCAGGCCGACTTTCTGGGAATTTTTTCTTTCCTCCTTTCTATTTTTCTGCACACGGCTGAAAAACACTCATTTTTCTACTTGTTTTCCTCATGGAAATACCGCGCATCTCCATCTTTATAAATTGCGGTACCGATACCACGGTTGGTAAAGATTTCCAGAAGCAGGCAGTGTGCGATCCGGCCATCCAGGATATGGACGCGGGATACGCCGTTCTCGATTGCATCGATGCAGTTCTGCAGCTTCGGAAGCATGCCGCCGCCCAGGCTTCCGCTGTCTACAAAGTCCTGTGCCTCTCTGACGGTCATCTCGGAGATGAGGGAGCTCTTGTCCTCGAAGTCGCGGTAAACGCCCTCAACATCGGTCAGAAATGCCAGCTTCTCTGCGTTGACTGCACGGGCAATGGCGCAGGCTGCGTCATCGGCGTTGATATTGTAGCTTGCATAATGCTCGTCAGAACCGATCGGGCAGATGATCGGGAGGAAATCCTTCTCTAACAGATCGTAGATGATCTGCGGATCTACCTTGGTGATCTCGCCTACAAAGCCGATATCCTCGCCCTTGGAAAGCTTCTTCTCGCAGCGCAGCAGCATACCGTCTTTTCCGCTGATGCCGACTGCCTTCACGCCCAACTCGTTGACCAGCTGGACCAGGCTCTTGTTGACCTTGTTTAACACCATCTCCGCGATTTCCATGGTCGGCTCATCGGTGACGCGCAGACCGTTTACAAAATGCGGCTCCATGCCAACCTTGTTGACCCAGCGGCTGATTTCCTTACCGCCGCCATGTACGATGATTGGCTTAAAGCCTACCAGCTTTAACAGTACCACATCCTGGATAACCTGGTGCTTTAACTGCTCGTCTACCATAGCGCTGCCGCCGTATTTGACAACGATGATCTTGCGGTTGAACCGCTGGATATATGGAAGGGCCTCAATGAGGACCTCTGCTTTCTGTAACTCGGTGATCTCAGAACTTTTCATAATATTATCTCCCCTAAAATATTTTTAAGAACGGTAATCCGCATTGATCTTGACATAATCGAAGGTCAGGTCGCAGCCCCATGCAGTTGCACTTGCATCGCCCATCTTCACATCAGCGATCGCGGTTACCTCCGGCTCGGACAGGATCTTGGTTGCTTCTTCCTCGCTGTAGTCCAGTGCCACGCCGTCTTTGATAATCTGCATGCTGCCTGCTGCACTTTCGAAGAACAGGTCCACCTTCTCCGGGTCGAACTGTGCGCCGGAATAACCCATGGCACAGAGGATACGTCCCCAGTTTGCGTCATGTCCGAAGATTGCTGCTTTGGTCAGGCTGGACGTGATGATGGACTTGGAAAGGGTCACTGCCTGTTCCTTGCTCTCTGCACCGATGACCTTTACCTCAAACAGTGCGGTACAGCCCTCACCGTCGCCTGCCATCTTCTTTGCCAGGGTCTCATTGACGTAATTGAGTGCCTTGCAGAACTCCTCGTAATCTGCGTTCTTCTCGGTGATCTCTGCATTGCCAGCCATACCGTTTGCCAGAAGCAGACAGGTATCGTTGGTGGAGGTATCGCCGTCTACGGAGATCATGTTGTAGGTGTCTTTGACATCAGCGCTGAGTGCTTCCTGCAACAGTTTTTTGGAAATAGCAAGGTCGGTGGTAACGAAGGAAAGCATGGTGCACATATTCGGGTGGATCATGCCGGAGCCCTTGCACATACCGCCAATGGTAACGGTCTTTCCGCCGATCCCAACCTGAACAGCGACTTCCTTTTTCTTCGTATCAGTTGTCATGATGGACTTGGCTGCCTCAGTACCGCTCTCGATGGTGCCGGAAAGCTCCGGAGCCATGGCGGTGATTCCTGCTTTTAATTTATCCATTGGCAGCTGCATGCCAATGACACCGGTGGATGCCACTAAAACGGCGCTCTCCGGAACATTCAGTGCTGCGGAAGCTGCGGCGGCAGTCTCTGCACAGTAGCCCATGCCCTCTGCGCCGGTACAAGCGTTTGCGATACCAGCGTTGATGACAACGGCCTGTGCGTACTCAGACTCTTTTACGATTTTCTGGTCCCATTTGACCGGAGCTGCCTTTACGATATTGGTGGTAAAGGTTCCTGCTGCCTTACACGGCTTCTCGCTGTAGATCAGCGCCATATCTTTTCTGTTTTTGTATTTGATGCCTGCTGCAGTGGATGCAGTGGCAAATCCGGTTGCAGCGGTTACGCCGCCTTCGATTACTGTATACATCTTATCTTCCTCACTATTGTATAAATTTCGTAATATTCTCTTCATTCAGAACGAAATCGTAGTAGTTCACGTCGCTGCGCTCTACCCAGCCCACGTTGTGCCAGAACTCATTGCCGACCTCGTTGGATTTAAAGGCGATCAGGCTTACCTTGTTGATGCCTTCTGACTGAAGGGCTTTCATGGCGAAATGCACCATGCGGTGCCCGACTCCATGCTTGCGGTAATCCGATGCCACACACACATGGTAGAAAAAGCCGGTCCGTCCGTCGTGTCCGCAGAGGATGGCACCTACAATGCGGCCGTTCTGCTCTGCCACCACGCTGGTGGTTGGATTGCGCTTCAAAAACCGCGTCACGCCTTCCCTGGAATCGTCGATGGAACGGATTCCGAAGCCCTGAATGCTCATCCAGAGTTCATAAACTTTATCATAATCTTCCGGGGTCATTTCCCGGATCAAAATGCTCATGGTTCCTGCCATGTGATGCTTCCTTTCCCGGTACTACCTGTTTCCTTTTGTTTGCTTTCTTTCCGATTGCTTTTTCCGGTTGTTTTTTCGACTGTTTCCGTCTGCTGTTCCCATTTCCACATTCCATTTGGCGGGAAAAACAAACAAAAACAACAATTCATCTTACTAGTTTACGGGAATACCGGGATCTGCTTCAGTCCGGTATTTTCCGGCAGTCCGAATAACAGGTTCATGTTCTGCATGGCCTGTCCGGCTGCTCCTTTTACCATATTGTCGATTGCGCCCATCATAACCACACGATTTGTTCTCGGATCCAGCTTGAAGGACACGTCTGCAAAGTTGCTGCCCTCTACCCAGCGGGTCTCCGGTGCCATACCAGGCTCCAGGACGCGGACGAAATATTCATTCTGGTAATATTTATCGTAGATTGCCTTTACCTCTTCTGTCGTTACTTCCCTGGTAAGGGATGCATACGCGGTTACCAGAATGCCGCGGTTCATCGGAACCAGATGCGGGGTGAAGCTGATGGTTACCGGCTTTCCTGCCGCATAGGATAACTGCTCCTCGATTTCCGGGGTGTGACGGTGTCCTGCAACGCCATATGCCTTCATGCTTTCATTGACCTCGCAGAACAGACTGGAAACCTTTGCGCTTCTGCCTGCGCCGGAGGTACCGGACTTCGCATCGATGATGATGGTGTTCGGGTCGATGATGCCTTCTTTTACCAGCGGATAGGTGCTTAAGAAGGAACAGGTCGGATAGCAGCCCGGGTTCGCGATCAGTCTTGCGTGTTTGATCTTCTCGCGGTTGATCTCTGGAAGACCGTATACGGCTTCCCCGATAAACTGCGGGGTTGCATGTTTGATCTTATACCATTTCTCGTAAACGTCTACATCTTTAATACGGAAGTCTGCGCTCAGATCGATGATCTTGGTCTTGGATAAGATATCCTCGGTCACCTGGGATGCACAGAAACCCTGCGGGGTTGCGGTAAAGATCACATCTGCCATTTCTGCAAGCTTTGCCATGTCATCGTCCTTGCACGGCTCACTTACTGCGTGTGCAACATTTCTATATATAGAAGCAAAATCTTCCCCGACATAGCTTCTGGAACCGTACCATACCAGTTCCACATCATCTCTCTGAAGTAATAAACGGGCCAGCTCCGCTCCTGCGTAGCCGGTTGCTCCGATAATTCCAGCCTTAATCATAGCCGTTCCTCCCTATTGTTCATAAATATACACTTTTTGATGCTTATAACTGTCAAATACCCGCACAATCATAAATATTCCTAATATTTTTGATTTTCATTATAAGTACTTTTTCATCACAAGAAAAGACCTTTTTCCAAATATTCTCATTATGTACAAAATGTGTTCCTGTACATGAACAAGAGTTTTCTGGACTGAAGTAACTGCAAATACGATGCACCAGTTCCTGCGAGATTTCATAATTATACATCCGTTTTGCATAATATGCAATCTTTTTTTGAAAAATATGCAATTTAGTCTTGCATAATCCGAAAAACTGTTGTATATTTATGAAGTCTTACATGACAAGGGAAATTCAAAACATACATTTTTATAGACTACTCAAGGAGGATTTTGAGATGAAAGAGAAAGTTGTTCTTGCATATTCCGGCGGTCTGGACACCACCGCAATCATTCCGTGGTTAAAGGAGCATTTCGATTATGATGTTGTATGCTGCTGCATCGACTGTGGTCAGGGCAGTGAGTTAGAGGGTCTTCAGGAAAGAGCAAAGCTTTCCGGCGCTTCCAAATTATACATCGAAGATCTGGTAGATGATTTTGCTGAGAACTACATCGTTCCATGCGTACAGGCAAACGCTACCTATGAGAACAAATACCTGTTAGGTACTTCCATGGCCCGTCCGGCTATCGCAAAACGCCTCGTTGAGATTGCAAGAAAAGAAGGCGCTGTTGCTATCTGCCACGGTGCAACCGGTAAAGGTAATGACCAGATCCGTTTCGAGCTCGGCATCAAGGCACTGGCTCCGGATATCAAGATCATCGCTCCATGGCGTATGACCGACGTATGGACCATGCAGTCCCGTGAAGACGAGATCGAGTACTGCAAGCAGCACGGCATCGACCTTCCGTTCGCAGCAGACAGCAGCTACAGCCGTGACCGTAACTTATGGCACATCAGCCATGAGGGCCTGGAGTTAGAGGATCCGGCAAATGAGCCGAACTACGATCACCTTCTGGTACTCGGCGTAAGTCCGGAGAAAGCACCGGACCAGGGCGAGTATGTTACCATGACCTTCGAGAAAGGTGTTCCGACCAGCGTAAACGGCGAGAAGATGAAGGTTGCTGATATCATCCGCAAGTTAAACGAGCTGGGCGGCAAGCACGGCATCGGTATCGTCGATATCGTAGAGAACCGTGTAGTCGGCATGAAATCCCGCGGTGTTTATGAGACTCCTGGCGGAACCATCCTCATGGAAGCTCACAAGCAGTTAGAGGAGCTGGTTCTTGACCGCGCTACCATGGAAGTTAAGAAAGAGATGGGCGACAAGCTGGCTCAGGTTGTTTACGAGGGCAAATGGTTCACTCCGCTGCGCGAGGCCATCCAGGCATTCGTAACCTCCACCCAGGAATATGTAACCGGTGAAGTCAAATTCAAACTGTACAAGGGCAACATCATCAAGGCTGGTACCACTTCCCCGTACTCCTTATACAGCGAGTCCCTGGCATCCTTCACCACCGGTGACCTTTACGACCACCACGACGCAGACGGCTTCATCACCCTGTTCGGACTGCCGCTTAAGGTTCGCGCAATGAAGATGGCTGAACTGAAGAAGAACGAGACAAAATAAGACGTAACTATGATATAAAACCCGAAAAAAGCCGCTAAAGCGGCTTTTTTCGGGTTCTGCAACCATAAATATAAAAAGGAAGATTCTACTATGTCCAGTTCTATGACTAAAGGCAACCCCTTACGGGTGATGCTGCAGTTTGCCTTTCCGCTTCTGGTCGGCAACCTCCTGCAGCAGACCTACAATATCATTGATGCCGCCATTGTCGGCCAGAATCTTGGTGCACAGGCACTGGCCAGCGTCGGGGCCAGCACCAGTGTCCAGTTCATGGTCCTCGGCTTTTGTATGGGAAGCTGTACCGGTTTTGGAATTCCCGTAGCAAAATATTTTGGTGCGGGTGATCTTGCGCACATGAAAAAAATCATTTTCAATGGTGCCATTGTGACTACAGCCATTGCATGTATCATCACCGCACTCTGCGCCCTGCTTTGTCCGCGGATTCTTCAGGTACTTTCTGTTAAAAGCGACATTTACGACAACGCTTACTCCTACCTGATGATCATTTTCCTGGGCCTGCCCTTTACGCTGCTTTACAACTACCTTTCCAGCATCCTGCGGGCCGTCGGAGACAGCCGGACACCATTTCTGTTTCTTGCATTCTCCGCTGTGCTGAATATTTTTCTGGATCTTTTTTTTATCATCGTTGCAGGATGGGGATGTGCAGGCGCGGCCTTTGCCACGATTGCTTCCCAGGCAGTCAGCGGAATTCTCTGCCTGATCGTCATTGTGCGGAAAGTGGAAGTTTTATGGCTCTCCAAAGAAAATCGCGTGGTCAGCAAAGACGCTGTCGCAGAATTGCTCTCCATGGGACTCCCAACCGGACTGCAGTATTCCATTACCGCCATTGGCAGCATGGTCATGCAGTCAGCCAACAACGGACTTGGCGGCGATTACGTTGCCGCATTCACAGCCGGCGCAAAGCTCAAGCAGTTTACTATGTGCCCGTTTGATGCCATTGCCACCTCGGTTTCCGTCTTCTGCAGCCAGAACTATGGTGCCGGAAAATTTGACCGCATCCGCAAGGGACTTTGGGAAGGCATTGCAGTCGGAGTTGGATACGGAATTTTTGCCGGTATCATCCTGATTTTTGCAGGCCGTCCGCTCTCCATGATCTTTGTGAGCAAAGACGCCGCCGGTGTCCTCGATGCATCCGCACAGTATCTGCGCTGCATGGGCTATTTCTACTGGAGTCTCGGCATCTTAAATGTCACCCGTATGGTCACGCAGGGACTGGGACATTCCGGAAGAGCTTTCTTCTCCGGTGTCACCGAGATGATTGCCCGCACCATCGTGTGCATGGTTTTTGTCGGCACTTTTGGTTATACCGCCATCTGCTTTGCAGACCAGACCGCATGGATTGCGGCGTGCTGTTATATTGCGCCGACATGCTTTTACTGTTTGAAGAAAATATCGAACAATATTGTTACTTCACTTTAAACAGCTTCTCGGTCGGTATCTGCACCAGCAATACCGCTGCGAACACCAAGACACATCCGAAGAGTTCTCTTCCGGAAAGCTTCTGGCCCAGAATGATCCAACCGGCCAGCACGGAAAATACGGATTCCAGACTTAAGAGCAGGGATGCGACCGTCGGGTCTACGCCATTCTGGGCTACGACCTGAAGCGTGTAACCTACACCACAGGACATAACGCCCGCATAAAGGATTGGGGCTGCTGCTGCCACGATCGCGCTCCAGGTCGGATGGTCAAACAGGAGCATCGGCACACTCGCGATCACTCCTGCCGTAAAGAACTGGACGCAGGAGATTACGACGCCATCTGCCTTCGGGGAAAAATAATCGATCACCAGGATATGGACAGAAAAAACAACGGAACAAAGTAACACCAGCCGGTCTCCTGCTCCAATGGAGAAGGATTCGGTGATGCATAAAAAGTACATGCCGACTGCCGCGATCACTGCGCTGATCCAAATATTCAGCCCGATTTTTCGCTTTAAGAAAAGGCCCATAAACGGCACAATGATGATATACAGTGTCGTGATAAACCCGGCTTTTCCCACCGTTGTCTGGCCAATGCCAAACTGCTGAAGGCAGCTTGCCAGGCACAGGATCGTGCCACAGCACATGCCGCCGATGATTCCCATGCGGGTCTGCTTCTTTTTTTCTTCTGCTGTCAGTGTCTGCCACATGCTGTCTTTTCTTCCGTGCAAAAAGAAGATGCACGGGATCAGGACTGCCCCGCCAAGCAAAAATCTGCAGGTATTGAAGGTAAAGGTTTTTACATAATTAAGTCCTTCACTCTGCGCCACAAATGCCACACCCCAGACAAGAGCAGCAAGAAGCAGCATAAAGCTGTTTCTCGCGGTTTTTCCCGATTTATGTGTTGATGGTTCCATATCTTTTTGTATCCTCCGATTTCCCTTTTTCTCATTTCCAGCGGCTTGCTTTCCCAAAACCATCTCCCACACAGTTCCTACATGGATCGTATGCATTTTCTTATGTCACAATTACTGGTCCACATATGCCGCAAATCCGCTGCTCTGCGTTTCTTTGCCATCGGGATATACCCACAAGGCTTCGACTCCGTCCAAAGATTCCACAAATTTCATACCCTCTTCCGGCTTCATATTGAAGACCGCTGTAGAAAGCGCATCTGCCTTTGCGCTATCGCTGCATAAGATGGTAACAGAGTCATAGGTATTTTCTGGCATCAGGCTATCCGGATCAATGATGTGATGATACCGAACGCCATCTACCTCATAGTAACGCTGGTAGGTTCCGCTGGTAACGAGGCAGGTGTCTGCAAGCTTTAACACATGCAGATACGATTTTGCCGCGCTGGTATCCGGGTTCTGGACGCCGACCCGCCACGGCTTGCCATCTGCCTTCAGACCGATGGTTTCCACGTTGCCGCCAAGGCTCAGAAGTGCGGAAGTGACACCGGCTTCTTTCAATGTTTCTGCCAGACGTTTGGTTGCATAGCCCTTGGCAATGGCTCCCACGTCCAGACTCATTTCTTCGTCTGGAAGATACACGGTCAATGCTCCCCTGTCAATCTGGATCTGTTCGAAATCCGTATGCTGTGCTGCTTTTTCCAACTCCACAAGATCTGGCACCCGTGCACTGTCCGGATCTGCCATGCCTTCCTCCCGGTATTCGTGCCAGATAGAAAGCACGCTTCCCATCGCCACATTCACCTTTCCGCCGGTCTCCTCGTATTCCTGCCGGGAAAACTCCAGCAGATCCAGAATCTCCGGATCTACCGTTACCGGGGCGATTCCCGCATTATCATTAATGGTCTTGATGTTATTCACGCCATCGTAATTGTCATAAATATCAAACAGTTCATGATATTTTTCCAGCGTTTCCTCTGCCAGACTCTTATATTCCTGAAATTGTTCTTCACTCGCCGCGCAGATCGTGATGCTTGTGATCGTATCAAAATAATCCAGATACTGCGCATCGTAAGCCGTCAGCTTCTGCCCGTTTTCGGAGCAGCCCGCCAGTAACAGAGCGGAGGCTGCCGCCAGAAGAACGCAACTTGTTCTCTTCATGTTTCACCCGATTCTTTGCTACAGTCACATAAATATGATACAACTGCAACATTTCTTTTTCTTATTCTTTTCTTGTTTCGTATCCGTCTGCTATCCAGACCAGCGCACAGACCAATTCATCATAGCACAAAAAAAGAATGTTGGAAAGCCAGCATTCTTTTTTCGTCCATTTATTTATCTGTTTCTTTTCTCACACAGGATGATCTAAATTCCTGTGTTCCTTTTTTCTGAGCACAATGAATTGGGTTCATCTTCTTTCACAATGTTCTGCCACTACAGCGTTTCCATCAGTTCCTTCAGGTGCGCTGTCAGCTTCGTATTCTCCGCGTAATCCACCGGGCAGTCAATGATGACCGGAACCTTCTGTGTGAACGCTTTTTCCAGGGTCGGTACCAGTTCTTCTGCCTTGGTAATGCGGTAACCAATGGCTCCCATGCTTTCCGCAAATTTCACGAAATCCGGGTTTGTGAAATCTACACAGCAGCTCTTTCCGTACTGATCCATCTGTTTCCATTTGATCAGGCCGTAGCTGGAATCGTTAAAGACCAGTGTCACAAACGGAGTTTTGGCACGCAGGGCTGTCTCAAATTCCTGGCAGTTCATCATAAAACCACCGTCTCCGCATATTGCCAGAATCTTTTTCTCCGGATGAACCAGCTTTGCTCCGATCGCTCCCGGAACCGAGATTCCCATCGTTGCAAATCCGTTGGAAATGATGCAGGTGTTCGGTTCATAACAGTTATAGTGACGGGCGATCCACATCTTATGGGCGCCTACATCGGAAATCACAATGTCTTCCCGTCCCATCACTTTTCGGACATCATTTAAGATCCGCTGCGGCTTCATCGGGAAGGAATCATCTGCCACATACGACTCATGCTCCTCTACCATCATCTTTTTGATCTCCAGGGCGCGCTCCGGTTCCTGACGTCTGGACGTTCTTCTTCCGATCTGAACAAGGGAATCGGCAATATCGCCAACAACCTCAACCTCCGGCTGATACAGCTTATTGATGTGGGCCGGGCGCATATCCACATGGACAATATCGATTTTTCCTTCCGGATTCCATTTTGCCGGTGCATATTCCACAATATCATAACCAACTGCGATCACCAGGTCTGCATCTTCCATGATCTTGTTCTGGTAGTCCTTCTGTGGGATACCGATCGTCCACATGGAATACGGATTATCGAACGGGATGACACCTTTTGCCATCATGGTATTGATGACCGGAATTTTCAGTTTGGTAGCAAACTCGGTCAGTTCCTTCGCAGCATGCCCACGCACAACACCGCTTCCTGCCAGAATGACCGGATTCTTCGCCTGGAAGATCATGCCAGCTGCATCCTGCACAGTATCCAGCTCTGCGTATTCCTTTGGCGCAATCTTTTTGTGAAGCGGTCTTTCTCCATCCGGTACCGGCATTTTCGCTACATTCACCGGCATATCGATGTGGGTTGCACCTGGCTTTTCGCTCTCTGCATATTTAAATGCCAGGCGCACGATCTCGCCAACGGTATCCGGCCGCACCACCATCTTGGTCCGTTTGGTGATCGGCTCAAACATCTTTGTCAGATCCAGGAACTGATGTCCGGTAATATGCATCCGTTCGGTTCCTACCTGACCGGTTATGGCAACAAGCGGTGCGCCGTCGCTGTCTGCATCTGCCACACCGGTTACCAGGTTCGTGGCACCCGGTCCCAGCGTTGCCAGACACACACCGGCTTTTCCGGTCAGTCTTCCATAGACATCGGCCATAAATGCCGCGCCCTGCTCATGGCGCGTCGTAATAAATTTGATCGGTGACTGGTCAATGGCATTCATCACGGCCAGGTTTTCCTCGCCCGGAATACCGAATATGTATTCCACGCCTTCTTCCTGCAGGCACTCTACCAGAAGGTCTGCCGCATTTCTCTGCGGTTTTGGAGTGTCCTGAGATTTCTCTGTATCTGTTTTTTCGGTCTGAATCTGCTGTTTTTCCATGATGACTTTCCTCCCACGCTTTTATGATTCTGTACTATAGTTCTGTCCGTTCACAATTACAAGCATCATTTTCCTTTCCTATTTCACAACATTTTTATTGTAATCATCCCGTTTTTTCACTTTCATAAGCTGTTGCTGAACAAAATAAAGTGACGGTCCTCTGCTGCGGCAAAATCCGGCAGAAAAACCGTCACTTCCAAAGAATCATTGCAATTTTATTTTTTACTTTTTTTCAAATCCCACCGATGCCAGGAACCGTCCGAAAGCCTCTCTGCCTTCCGGCGTACACTTGTACACTCCTGCATCCTCCAGAACGCGTGCAAATACCTTTCCGACCTCTTCCCGCAGGATTCCATCTACATTTTCGCGGGTAATCGAAGCATAATTCGGACGGAATTCGTCTACCCAGTCCGCATGCTTTTCAAGCACTTCATCGGAGTGGATGTCTTTGCCTTCTACGATCGCATCAGCCAGCTTTGCCAGCTCGTCCTTTAAGCGGGACGGAAGGACAGCAAGACCCATCACCTCGATCAAACCGATATTCTCTTTCTTGATGTGGTGCAGCTCCTGGTGCGGATGGTAAACGCCCAGCGGGAACTCCTCTGTTGTGATGTTGTTGCGCAGCACCAGATCCAATTCATAATAAGCCCCATTTTTGCGCGCGATCGGCGTAATGGTGTTATGAGGCTCTCCATCCGTTTCCGCATAAATAAATGCGTCTTCATCGGTGTAGCTGCGCCATGCCGTTAACACCTTCTCGCCCAGGTCGATCAGGCGCTCCGGCTTTTCTCCACGCAGACGCAGTACCGACATTGGCCAGTGCACAATGCCTGCCTGGACATCTTCAAAACCAGGAATCGTAAATTCCTGCTCCAGTCCGGCCTTCGCCATGGCAAATGTATAATGACCACCCTGGAAATGATCGTGGCTTAAGATCGAACCGCCTACGATTGGCAGATCAGCATTGGATCCCAGGAAATAGTGCGGAAACTGCTTTACAAAATCGAACAGCTTCACGAACGCAGAGCGGTCGATCTTCATCGGGGTATGCTGACCATTGAAGACAATGCAGTGCTCATTATAATATACATACGGGGAATACTGGAAGCCCCAGCGGCTCTCATTCACCGTAATGCGGATAATGCGGTGGTTATTTCTTGCCGGATGGTTTAAACGTCCGGCATAGCCCTCATTTTCCATGCAGAGCAGGCACTTCGGGTAACCACTCTGTTTTGCCAGTTTTGCAGCCGCAATGGCCTTCGGATCCTTCTCCGGCTTGGACAGGTTGATGGTAATGTCCAGATCGCCGTATGGTGTACTGGTCACCCACTTCTGGTCCTTGCATACACGGTAACGGCGGATATAATCCGAATCCTGGCTCAGCTTGTAGAAATAATCCGTAGCTGCTTCCGGACCGCCCTCCTGGTAACGGGTCCAGAACACACGCTCCACCTCCGACGGGCGCGGCATCAGGCAATTCATCAGCTTTGCATCAAACAGGTCGCGGTAAGCAATGCTGTTTTCAATGATGCCCTGTTCACAGGCATAATCCAGAAGTTCTTTTAATGTTTCCTCCAGATTAATCTCACCAAAAGTTTCCTCCGGCTCCTCATATTCCTCAAGCTTCAATGCCTCTAACAGCTGGTTTGTTGCGTAAATGCGGTCTGTCTCTGTGATCAGCCCAGTATCCAGACCATATTGCACCAGTTTTTTGATTGCAGTGTAAACCATACGATTGCCTCCCCATTTTCACGCATGACAGTTCTTTGTTGCCCCTCAGCACTGCCACACACTTACTATAAACCTCTTGTTTCCTGCCTTGCAACGGTCCTTTTGTTCCAGTTGCTCCAGACAGCTTATAGACTCAGTATAATCATTTTTTCTGCGGAATTCTATAGAATAATCTTTAGCATGTCTACGAATTTCTCTGCTGTATGATTTTTTCGTCCACTCTGCCTTACAGCACACAACAGGAGTTACCATTTTTTACCTCTTCATTCCAGAAACCACCGGTGCGATCCGCTCCGTCACCAGACCTCCCAAAAGACCAATGACTGCTCCAGTGATCACGCCAGCCACTAAAAGAACCGGCAGATACGAAAACACACTAGCTGTCCCGGTGATCCATGCCGCCATGGAAAGCTGGCCAATGTTGTGACACACACCGCCCAGGATGCTGACTCCGGTTTTATCAAACCAGTCCATCTTCTTTGCCAGTGCCATGGCTGCAAGGCTTAAAACTCCGCCAGACAGCGCATACAGCATACTTCCTGGATTACTGAACGTAAATCCGACCATAACAATACGGATCAGTCCTACTGCAATTGTTCCTGCCGCTCCCACCGTATAAAGCCCTACGACATTAACCAGATTGGCCAGTCCCAGCTTCATGCCCGGAACCGGCACCGGAAGCGGTATCAGGGCTTCCACGTAACTGAATATAAAAGCCAGGGCGATCAGGATGCCGTATAAAGCCACTTTTTCTGCAGGATTGTGCCCCTTGGCACGCCCTTCCTTCTTACTGTTTTCCAAATTGACTTCTCCTTATATCTGTGCTATAGTTGCGACACCATTATATCATTATCTGTACTTTTCAGAAAGAGGTGTTTCCATGACAAAAAAGAAACGGGAACTGATTCTGGTCCTTTTCATTCTTGTGGTTTCCGCTGCAGGCTTTTTCATCAACCATACCCTGCATCAAAAGCCAGCCGCACAGCTGCAGATTACGGTAGACGGAAACGTCACACAAACGTTTGATCTGACCAAAGATACCGACACCATGATAGACGGAGTAAATGGCGGCACAAATCATTTGATCATCGAAAACGGAACTGCTTACTTCAGCGAAGCCTCCTGCCCGGATAAAGTCTGTGTCCACCAGGGACGTGTATCACAGAACGGAGAATTGATCGTCTGCCTGCCAAACCGCGTGATCGCAAAGGTTGTGGCGCCGGAGTAAACAATATCTCACAGTAAACACAAATGGGCCGGAAGGTTCCGTCCCCGCCGAATGGCGGGGACGAAACCTTTCGGCCCTCGTTCGTTACTGTGTGATATTGTTATTTAGAGATATGCCTTCAGTGCCTCAACCTTGTCGAGCTTCTCCCACGGAAGATCTACATCGGTGCGGCCAAAGTGACCGTATGCTGCGGTCTGCTTGTAGATCGGTCGGCGCAGGTCAAGCATCTTGATGATGCCAGCCGGTCTTAAGTCGAAGTTCTCACGGATCATCTCAACCAGCTTCTCGTTAGAAAGCTTTCCGGTTCCGAAGGTGTCTACCATGATAGAGGTCGGATGTGCTACACCGATCGCATAGGAGAGCTGGATCTCACACTTGTCAGCCAGTCCTGCTGCTACGATATTCTTTGCAACGTAACGTGCTGCATATGCTGCGGAACGGTCTACCTTGGTGCAGTCCTTACCGGAGAATGCGCCGCCGCCGTGACGAGCGTATCCACCGTAGGTGTCTACGATGATCTTACGTCCGGTCAGTCCGCTGTCTCCGTGCGGTCCACCGATTACGAAACGGCCGGTCGGGTTGATGAAGAATTTGGTTTCTGCATCTACCATCTCTGCCGGAAGGATCTCATCGAATACATACTTCTTGATATCTGCATGGATCTGCTCCTGGGTTACTTCCTCGTCGTGCTGGGTAGAAAGAACGACTGCATCCAGACGCTTCGGCTTACCGTTCTCATCGTACTCTACGGTAACCTGGGTTTTTCCATCCGGACGAAGGTAACGGAGGGTTCCGTCCTTGCGGACCTTGGTCAGCTGGTGGGCCAGCTTGTGAGCCAGTGCGATCGGATACGGCATGTACTCCTCAGTTTCATTGGTTGCAAAACCAAACATCATACCCTGGTCACCTGCACCGATGGCATCCAGTGCATCATCATCCATGGTGTTCTCTTTTTTCTCCAGTGCGGTATCTACGCCAAGCGCGATATCCTTGGACTGCTCATCCAGTGCCACGATCACACCGCAGGTATCGCAGTCAAAGCCATATTTTGCACGGTCATAGCCGATCTCACGGACGGTCTCGCGCACGATCTTCTGAATGTCCACATAAGCATTGGTGGTGATCTCGCCCATAACCATAACCAGACCGGTGGTGGTGCAGGTCTCGCACGCTACACGGCTCATCGGGTCTTTTTCCATCAGCGCATCCAGGATTGCATCGGAGATTGCATCGCACATTTTGTCCGGATGTCCCTCAGTAACGGACTCGGAAGTAAACAGTAACTTTTCCATGAAAATCCTCCTTAGAATAATATAATATTGAAATAAAACAAAAAGAAAAGTCCGTAGCAACGCCGCGGACTTGATTTCTGATTGATCAAATCCTCTTATTGCTCGATTTCTCGCTCAGGTTGGCACCTTCCGCACGCTCCTGCCTGTGGCATTTCGTGAGGGGTTGCCGTGACTTCACAGATCCTTTGTATCTCCATCACTCTGAATAAGGGATTACGCACTTTTCAGTTGTCAGTTACACAGCCATGAGCATAGCTGCGTGTCATATCTTAGCAGATACCCTATAGGCTTGTCAAGGGGTTTCTCGTGATATTTGTATAAATGAGAAAAAAGGGACCGCGCAATGACGCGGTCCCCAATGATCTTTATTGATTCTTTAGCGGATTTTACCCTGTACCCATGCACCAGATGCGTCTACATAGTAGTTATCCGGGGTCCAGGTGTTGGTCAGCATGTTGCCGTTGGTCAGGTCGCAGTAATAATACTTGCCGTCTCCTGCCTGGATCCAGCCGGTACGCATATAGCCTACGCTGTCGAAGCAATACCACTGGTTATTGATCTGGAGCCAGCCATTAGTCGGGTAGGTGCCATTTGCGAAGCGGTACCACCAGCCCACGCTGTCCTTGATCCAGGATGCCTGCTGGCTGCTGGCCGGGGAATTGGCAGTGCTTCCTGAGCTGGAAGAGTTGGTTACGTTATTGTAATTACCGGCTTTGATGTTTGCCAGCATCTCGTCGTCTACATAGATGTAATCAGACTCGTACCAGTCACCTTTTTTGTTGTTGCTGTTGGTCGCACGTACCTTAAAGTAATATTCACCCTCTCTGGTAATGCTGGAAGCGAAGTTGTAATATTCGTTGCTTGTGGTCACTGCACTTCCTACAGAGCTGCTGCCACGGTACAGACGCACTTGATAGCTTACTGCGCCTGAAGTAGTCTCCCAGGTTGCAATTGGGGAATTGTCGTTCTGCCAGGTTACATCGTCGATTTCCATGGTACCTTCCAGACTATCCAGCTTTACGGTAATGATCAGTGTGGAGCTGGAATCTTGTCTTCTGGAAGAAACGTAAGTTGCCTTGGAACCTTTTAAAGTAACCTTTGCCTTAGTCATGGAGTTGAAGTAGTAGTCACTATCTGCCTCCAGTGTGATCTCCACTCTCGGCACATCGCCGTCTACCCACTCTCCATCATCGTTTACAATGTCTACGTCGGTAACGTCGTAATTGCTGCCATTTGCACTGGCTGTTACACTTCCGCCGCTGTCTCCCACGGTAATATCGGAATCGATGGTAATGCTGACACTGGTGATCTTGGTGCGGCTCTCTGCTGCAAATGCAGAACCCACTGCAAGAGCACTTAACAATGCCGCGCCGATAAAACCGGCAAGTCCCTTTTTCCATAACTTCATAATGCTTCCTCCTTTTACACACTCTTGATTTTTTGATCCGTATACCCTTGGTTTGCTTTTTGATTACTTATAGGATACCGGAAAAACGTGTACAGATTGTGTCCAGAACATGACAAATTCTCTACAGAATTTAACGATTTGTTTACAATTCTTACCAAATCTGCGCATTTCTTATGTCTTGTCAGGGTCCTGATCCATTTACCGGCAAGCCGCCGGTATGCCATATAACACAACAGGCTGTCCGTTCATCCTATCCTGATAAAACAGACAGCCTGTATTTGGTCAGCCAATCTTTAAGCGGAATTTCTGTGCCTCCTTCTCGGAGTCTACCATTTCGATGGCAGCACCAAGAGCCTGGAGCTTTTCCTCAAATTTTTCATAGCCACGCTGGATATAGCCAATCTCGTCTACCACGGTGTAGCCCTCTGCCGATAACCCGGCAAGCACCAGTGCTGCACCTGCTCGCAGATCCGGAGACTCCACGCGGGCCCCGGTAAAGCCTCTCACACCGTCGATCACGGCTACATTGCCTTCTACCTTAATGCTTCCACCCATGCGGGCCAGTTCATCCACATATTTGAACCGATTCTCAAAAATGCTCTCGGTGATCATGCTGGTGCCCTCTGCTAAGGCAAGCGTTACCGCCATCTGCGGCTGCATGTCGGTCGGGAAGCCAGGGTATGGCAGAGTCTTGATGTTGGTGGAGCGCTGCTTCGGTCTGCCTACCACACGGACCTCGTCATCGCCCTCGATCACCTCACAGCCGATTTCAATGAGCTTTGCGGAAATAGCCTCCAGATGCTTCGGAATGACATTTTTTACGGTGATATCGCCCCGGGTGACCGCTGCTGCACACATGAATGTACCTGCCTCGATCTGGTCTGGAATGATGGAATAATCGGTTCCATGCAGGGTCCTGACACCGCGGATGCGGATCACATCGGTTCCTGCACCCTTGATGTTTGCGCCCATGCTGTTTAAGAAGTTTGCCACATCTACAACATGCGGCTCTTTTGCTGCATTCTCAATAATGGTCATACCCTCTGCCATGGCTGCTGCCATCATAATGTTGATGGTTGCACCTACAGAAACCATGTCCAGGTAAATATGGGCACCCACCAGATCGATCGCATGGGCATGAACTGCTCCGCACTCGATCTCAATCTTCGCGCCCAGAGCCCGGAAGCCCTTTAAGTGCTGGTCAATCGGTCTGCTGCCGATGTCACAGCCGCCAGGAAGCGGAACCTGCGCACTCTTATATTTGCCCAGCAGTGCACCTATAAAATAATAGGATGCACGGATGCGGCGGATATATTCGTCATCGACCGACACCTCGCGGATGGTTGATCCGTTGATTTTTACCGTGTGACGGTCAATCCGGTCCACCCGGGCACCGATCTCCTGGATTGCCTCCAGAAGAACATTGATATCCCGCACATCCGGAAGATTTTCAATGATCACGTCTTCATCTGTCATAATGGAAGCCGCCAGAATGCCAAGTGCTGCATTCTTCGCTCCGCTTATCACAACATCTCCGACCAGCGGACTGCCGCCTTTCATAATATACTGATTCATTACACACCTCTATAATCAAAAGTAAATCTTTACGATTCTATTAAATCTTTATGATTATACCACAGATTCCGATTTTGTAAAGTAGAACTCCGATAAGCCTGTGGTTTTTGTATACACTCATTGCTGTTCACAGGCAGGGATTTTCTGAACTGAAAATCCCATATGAGATCCTATGGCAGATTTACCGCACAGATAAAGTCATTGCCGCGGACGCGGAAGAACTCGGTGCTGTCGTTGAGACCGGCCTTATAGGTTTCTCCCGTCTGCGGATCATACACGGTGACGTTATACTGGTCAAAGCCGCAAAGGACCAGATATTGTCCTTCCCCGGTATACGCTGCCACCGGGATTCCCTGGTCTATGAAGTAAAGCATCTGTGCCAGACTGCTTCCCCTTGCATTTAATACCGCAAGCTTTTCATTTTCATAAACCGTATTTCCCGTAAAATCATCCAGATAACGGGCCAGCGGTGCAAACACAGACTGTGGGTCGCGGATGTTTCTGATAATCCCGCGCTTTACGCGGTTCCACAGCACATTGCGGTCCTTATCCGTCACAAACCCCATCTGGTCGTAGGCCAGTGAAAGTGCCTCTGAAAAATCGGTCGTCACCTTTAAGAGATGGCCGCTTCCGTATGCATAAAATTCCATATCCGAAAGCTGGTAGTTGGACTTTAACTCCAGACGGTCGGACTGTTCGTAGCTCACCCGCTTCGGTGCCTGGATGCGGACACTCCGTCCATTCTTGATTTCCTCATCGAGCTGCACAAAATACACGCGCTCCTTCTCCGGTGATGCAAACCAGCCGATGCCGTCCATCTTTCCATTTCCCAGCTCTGCATTGCAGACAATGGTGTCCTCCGGGCTGTCTGAATAGCTGTGTGCCCCGGTTTTCATGACACGCTTTAAATGGATCCGGCTCTCATCTACAGTAACCTCTGAAATGTAATAGCCGTTCTTCTCGTAGCTGGTCTCCTCCTGCATCTGGTCGTTGATGATGTGGACACTATACATAGGAAGATTCTCTGTACGGCCATTCACCAGCCAGCTGTCCTCTTCCCTGGCTGTGCCATATACCAGATCCCGCCCTACAAAGCCAAGGGCGCGGACATATTCCCCGTCCCCGGAACGGACATCGCGGTTTTCCCCGGATTCCAGATCCATCAGGTGCAGGACCTTCGATCCGTAAAGGGATCCCTCCTGCCAGGCAATACGCTTTTTATCGCTGCTTACTGCAAAGGTTCCTTCTTCAAGGGAATCTGCCACAACCATATTTTCCCGGCTGTTCATATCGATTCCATACACTGCATGATCCACATACAGGTAAAGCATACCGCCGGAGGTCTGGCTGGCAAGCTGGTTCAGGTCTGCCGCAAGCTGCTCATAGGAGCCGGAATACGGAATGAAATAGCGTTCCTCCAGTGCATTATCCCCGGCTGAATAATGATACCCGGCAATTCCGTTTTCCCCTTCGTGGTTTCCGCGGTTCATGTAGCCATAGACCAGAAAGTCCACGTCTCCGCTGTCCTCCACGGAAAGGATCTTTACGTCATGATGGTCGTAGTTACAGCGCACATCCGTGCTGTCATCGTCCCGGAAGGAAAAGATCTGCACCGCACGCCGTGCCCCGGGCTCATAGCTCCACAGATCCCGGTCTACACGGAAAACGCTGACCCTGCCTCCTGCGCTTTTTACTAATTCGATCCGGTCATCCCCTGTAATACCAAGCAGGATTCGCTTTCCGGAAAACTCGCTGCGGTCCCCGGCAAAGATCTGGTTTACTGTACGGTCATACTGCATCATGTAAATGCGCAGCTCATTCCACTTCATGGTGAAGTCTTCCTCAACCTCATAGGTTTCCGTGCCTTCCTCGTCCTGGCGCTTTGCCCGGTAGGAAAGCTGGATTCCACACATGACACCATCTAGCTCCTTTAAGCGGATCTCCACCGGCTCTTCCGGCTGCATTCCCAGTTTTCCCCAGGTCAGCTGGGAAAAGCTGGAGTGGATAGACGTATGCCCGAAGGTCGTGTTGTCCTCTGCCGGGCTGCTCTCCAGATAGGTTGTCAGGCTTCTTGCCTGCTCATAATCAAAGGTTTTCATGGAAAAGTCCGCCGCCAGATCTACCATGGCGCGGGCATGCTCCTGCGCATCGGTCCACAGGATCCGGGTATAATAATAGACCGGCCCTGCAGCTTCTGTATCGAGCTGGAGCTTTAGCTGGTACTCCCGTTCCTTTGTTAGAAGGTTCTGGATAGGAAGTATCGCAGTGATGCCGTTTTCCGTTTGCTGCCAGTCCGGCACCTCTGTTTTTTCCACCAGACGCGCCCGGTCCATGCTGCGTACCTCATAGCTGATCCCGGTAACCCCGGTCCCCTCAATGTTCAGCTCCAATGCCCGGTCCGGCGGAAGGATCGTCAGTGTCTCCCCCGCTGCTACAGAATTCATTTCCTGACGGTAACCATAAAGACGGTTCATGTCGCGGCCCAGCATCTGGACTGTAACGCTCGGAAGCGTTGCTGCTTCCATATCTATATATACGGCCTGCTCCTGGCCGCGGTTCCATCGGTTATTCGCGAAAAAAAAGACGCCCAGCGCCGCCGCAAATACACCGGATAAAATTGCAATTCGTTTTACGATGTGATTCATATAGTTCTGATTTCCTTATCATTACATTGTTCCAATTAATCTTTTTTATCGTTGCTTCCTTATTTTACCTTGTTTTCCTGTTCCCCACAAGAAAATGTTTTCTTAATTTTCGCTTGCTATAATGTCCCCCATCCTTTATAATAGATTTACACATTCCATCTATTCATAATAAAAAATTCTTGTTTTCTATATTTCCTGTTTTATCTATTTTATTTTTATTATGTTCCCATTTTACTTACAAACACAAGCCTGCTTATTTTTTATCTTATCTGGAGGTATTTTTATGATATACGAAGCATTTCTGGAAACAGTAACCAACAAACTTCAGGAGGCTTTAGGCGATGCTTACCAGTTCACGCTCCGCCCGCTTCCGAAAAATAACGGTGTTACCCTCGACGGACTGACCATCCAGAGCCCCGGCTCTCCAGTCGCACCCACCATTTATTTAAATCCCTACTACGAGCAGTACCAGCGCGGAACAGATATTCACGAGATCGTCCTCGACATCTTAAAGCTCTACCGCACCACCCCGTCTCCTGCCTTTCTTCAGCCAGATTCCCTGGAAAACTTTTCTGAACTCCGCTCCCGGATCATGTTCCGGATCATTCATAGCGCGTCTAACCAGGTGCTCTTAAACGATCTGCCACACCTTCCCTATCTGGATCTTTCCATTGTATTCTTTGTTTTTCTGGAACGCAATGAGGCCGGCCAGATGACCGCCCTCATCCATAATGAACATATGAAACGCTGGAATGTATCCGTAAACGACCTGTGGAATGCAGCCAGCCGCAACACTCCGCGGGAATACCCGGCCCAGATCCAGAGCATGGCTGACCTGCTCAAGGAGATCGCACAGAAAAATATGGGAGAGCACTACGACCCGGAACTGATCCAGGATCTGCTGGACTCCGACGATGCTGCACCGCTTTATGTGCTCAGCAACAGCAATGGCCTTTACGGTGCAAGCTGCATGGTCTACCAGAACGTACTGAAGGACTTCGCAGACCACCTTCAGGCAGATCTGATCCTTCTGCCATCCAGTGTCCACGAAGTCCTTCTCACACCAAATCTGGAAGATTCTTCTTATGAAGACCTTAGCTCCATGGTTACTTCCATCAACCGCCAGGAAGTTTCCCCGGAAGAACAGCTTTCCAACCAGGTTTACCTGTTCAGCCGGAAGGATGGAAGCCTGAAGGTCGTTTCCAATGCACCGGAGCTGGTCGGAGCATCGGCACTGTCCTGATGCATTTCGCCTTTCCGGTATCTCTGTCTGACGCGTCCGGTGCATTCCCCTCCCGCCGGATGTTCCTGTCTGACGCATCGGCTCCGTCATTGAGATATTTTAGAAGATCCGGCTTCCGGCCTGGTAAATGATCACGGCAAAGCACCACGCCAGAACGATCTGGAACAATACCATCCAGATCGTAAATTTTAAGGATCTTGTCTCACGCCGGATGGTTCCCACTGCAGCCACGCACGGGGAATACAAAAGACAGAATACCAAAAGTGCGTAGGCATTCGCCATACCAAACCCGGCAATTCCAAGCACCTTGGACAGCTCCGCCATTCCGGCGGCAGAGTTGATATTGCTGATGCCATACAATACGGAGAAGCTGGAAACCACCACCTCTTTTGCGGAAAGCCCGGAGATTAGCGCTACTGCGATCTGCCAGGTGCCAAGTCCTGCCGGTTTTAAGATCGGAACTAAGAGCCGGCCGATCGCTGCCGCAAAGCTCTGAGTTACATCGGTCTCGTAACCGTGAATGCCAAAATTCAACACAAACCAAAGTACAATGGATGCCACAAAGATCGTGGTTCCGGCCTTGGTCAGATAATCCTTTACCTTATCCCATACATAGATTGCCACGGTTCTGGCATTCGGAGTCTTGTACTCCGGAAGCTCGATCAGAAGCGTATCCTCATCCTTATTCTTCTCATGCTTATGAAGGATAAAGGCGATCGTGATCGCAACGATGAGACCGATCACATACAGGGAATACGCCGCTAACATCGCATGCTCCTTAAAAAACATCTCTGCAAACAGCACATAGATCGGAAGTCTTGCAGAACAGGACATAAACGGGGTAATCAGGATCGTGCGGCGGCGGTCACGCTCTGTCGCCAGCGCCCTGGTTGCCATGACTGCCGGAACGGTACAGCCAAAACCAAGAAGCATCGGAAGAAATGCCTTGCCGGACAATCCGACACGACCCATGATCTCATTCATGACATAGGCAACGCGTGCCATATATCCGCTGTCTTCCAGAAATGCCAGTGCCAGAAACAGGATGAAAATGTTCGGCAGGAAGGTCAGAATACCGCCCACACCGGCTACAATACCATCGACTACCAGAGAGATCAGCCAGTCTGAAGCATCTACATGCTGCATAGCCGCCAGAAGTGCCCCGGAAAACCATTCCAGTCCAATCTCAAAATAGCCCTTTAAGAAATCTCCCACAGTAAATGTTAAGAAGAACACCAGCGCCATAATTCCGAGAAAGATTGGAACACCAAACACCGGATGTGTCAGCCACGAATCGATGCGGTCTGTCGATGCCGATTTTTCGTCCCGGCCCACCATACATTCTTCCATGACCTCTTCGATATAGTTATACTTCTCGTTGATGATATCTTTTTCGTAGTTTTTCCCTGCGATATGGCTGATATCCACCGGATGGTCTTTCATGACCTCTGGGTCCTGCTCCAGAAGCTTTACGGCATGCCAGCGCATGTTTTCCATATCGCCGTATTTTGCCCGGAGGATTGTTTCAATCTGCGTGATTTTTTCTTCAATCTCCTGATCGTAATGCACTACGATGCCCTGCGGTCCCTCTTCGTAATGGTGGACCACTGCGTGCATCAGAACATCCAGTCCGGTGCGCTTTCTTGCAGAAACCGGGACAACCGGGATTCCGCCCAGCATCTCCGGAAGGCGGTGCAGGTCGATCTCCATGCCGCGTTCTTCCACGATATCCATCATGTTCAGTGCCAGAATAACCGGCTTTTTCAGTTCCAGAAGCTGTAAGGTTAAGTAGAGGTTTCGCTCCAGGGAAGACGCATCCACCACGTTGATGATGACGTCAACCTCACCCTCCTCGATGCAGCGTCTGGTTACAATTTCCTCGATCGTGTAAGAAGTCAGGCTGTAAATGCCCGGAAGGTCAATGACCTTGATCGGTCTTCCCTTATAATTGGTGCGGCCCTCCACACGCTCTACCGTAACACCGGGCCAGTTTGCCACCTTCAGATTTGCGCCGGTAAACGCATTAAAGAGCGTCGTTTTTCCGCAGTTCGGGTTTCCGACGAAACCAACACGGATTTCGCGGTTGTCTGTTTTTTTACCAGATTGGTTCGCGCTTTTCTCCGTTGGATTTTCCGGCTGTCCTGCCTTATCTTTGTTCTGCTGCATCTCAGTCATGGCTTCGCACCTCCATTTCTGAAATCTCGATTCCGTCACTGATGCGCTTACCCACAGCCAGCCTTGTACCGCGCACCTTAAAGATCACGGAACCGCTTCCTTTCTTGTTTAAAAGAGTCACCGGTGTCATGCTGTTGACTCCGAGTGCCTCCAGACGTCTGGTAATCGTCTCATTCACAGCCACACTGTCTACACGGTAGGTGCGGCCAATGATTCCTTCACTCAATTTCATAGAAAACAACTCCTTATAGTTAGCAATTAGTAACCAGTACATAAAAATATACCCTTATTGATAAATTTTGTCAATAAGGGTATATTTTTAAGACTCCAGTTCCAGCAGCGCCTGTTTCACTTCCAGCATCCGGTCACGCAGCACAGCTGCCTCCTCGAAGTTTAGCTCTGCAGCGGCCTGATGCATCTTCTTCTGGATTTCTTTTACCAGCTTGTTCAGTTCCTTGGCACTCATGGACTCCAGATCCTTTTCATCTGCCGAAGCATCCTTCTCCGCTGCCTTGGAGATTGCAATCAGGTCCCGCACCGCTTTCTTGATGGTGGTCGGAGTTATGCCATGTTCCTCGTTGTACGCCTGCTGGATCTGGCGGCGGCGGTTCGTCTCCTCGATTGCCACCCGCATGGAATCCGTGACCGTATCCGCATACATAATGACATGCCCCTCAGAGTTCCGGGCCGCACGGCCAATCGTCTGAATGAGCGATGTTTCCGAGCGCAGGAAGCCTTCTTTATCTGCATCGAGGATTGCGACCAGGGTGATCTCTGGAATATCCAGACCCTCTCGCAGCAGGTTGATGCCGACCAGCACGTCAAACACATCCAGACGCATATCGCGGATGATCTCCGCACGTTCCAGCGTGTCGATGTCAGAATGCAGGTACTTGACCCGGATTCCGATTTCTTTCATATAATCGGTTAAGTCCTCTGCCATGCGCTTGGTCAGTGTGGTGATCAGGACCTTGTGATGCGCTGCCACCTCTTTGTTGACCTCGCCCACCAGATCATCGATCTGCCCTTCTACCGGGCGCACAGAGATTTCCGGATCCAGAAGGCCGGTCGGGCGGATGATCTGCTCTGCCCTAAGGAGCTCATGCTCTGCCTCGTAAGGGCCCGGTGTTGCGGAGACAAACATCATCTGGTCGATCTTGCTCTCAAACTCTGTAAAATTCAGCGGACGGTTGTCGAGCGCCGATGGCAGGCGGAAGCCATAATCCACCAGCGTGGTCTTTCGCGAACGGTCCCCTGCATACATACCGCGCACCTGCGGCAGCGTGATGTGAGACTCATCTACAATGATAAGGAAATCATCCGGGAAATAATCGATCAGCGTCCACGGCGGCTCCCCCGGTTTTCCAAACGTCAGGTGCCGGGAATAGTTCTCAATGCCGGAACAAAAACCGGTCTCCCGCATCATCTCCACATCGAAATTAGTGCGCTCCGAGATACGCTGTGCTTCCAGCAGTTTATCCTCACTCTTAAAGAAAGCCACACGCTCTTTCAGTTCTTCCAGAATATTTTCCGTGGCAAGCTGCATCTTCTCTTTCGGCACAACATAATGGGATGCCGGGAAGATGGCAATATGGTTTAACTGCAGCTTTGCCTCTCCGGTCAGCGTGTCGATCTCCACGATCCGGTCGATCTCGTCCCCGAAAAATTCAACCCGGTATGCCGCACTGTCGGAATACGCCGGAAAGATTTCCAGTACATCGCCCCGCACGCGGAACGTACCGCGGTGGAAATCCATGTCGTTGCGGGTGTACTGAATATCGATCAGCTTGCGGATCACCTCATCCCGATCTTTTTCCATGCCCGGACGCAGGGAGATCACCATTTCCTGGTAATCGATCGGGGAACCAAGACCGTAGATACAGGAAACCGATGCCACAATGATGACATCCTTCCGCTCGGAAAGTGCCGCAGTCGCGGAATGCCGCAGCTTATCGATCTCGTCGTTGATGGCGGAATCCTTTTCAATGTAAGTATCCGTGGACGGAACGTAAGCCTCCGGCTGATAATAATCGTAATAAGATACAAAATATTCTACGGCATTCTCTGGGAAAAATTCCTTCATTTCCCCGTAAAGCTGCGCCGCCAGCGTCTTATTGTGGGCAATGATGAGCGTTGGCTTGTTCAATGCCTGAATGACATTCGCCATGGTAAAGGTCTTACCGGAGCCCGTCACACCCAGCAATGTCTCGAACTGATTGCCCTCCCGAAACCCTTTTACAAGCTCAGCAATAGCCTGCGGCTGGTCGCCGGTGGGCTGATACTCGGAATGTAACTGAAAATGATCCATAATTCCTCCAAAATGTGAATCGTAACTTTTTAACTCTGCTTACCATCAATTTTTACGGTGACACTCACACATACATCACAATGGGTTTGCTTTTCTACATTAGAAATATAACACTTATCCAGGCGTTTTTCGTCCATAAAACACCCAAAAGCCTGGGTATAATATCTTGGAACATACCCCAATACTCTCTGCTCTTGATCCATTACACAGATTGCAGTTTTGTCGTAGATATTTTCCGATTCTTTTTTTAAAAAAACTTCTTCATCGTGGTGCAAGGGCACTGACCTTTCACAATTTTCTCCCCTGCATCCAAGATAATGCCTTCTTGACATAGGGCACTTCCAAATTAAATACAAATAATCTTTACCATTTTTCAGTGACATATCACTCCTGCTTTCCGAAATAGACTAATTTCATCATTTCTGTTTTACTGAGTAAAAATTTTAAGATCAAAGAAAGAAGAACTGTTATCGTAAAGCGGAGACCACGTCATTTTCCCATTTTCTTCAACAATGGCCCAATTATTCTGATGCCTGTCTGTATTTCCGATCAGATAATCGAAAATAACCATATCCAAAAAATCTTCGACTGGTACAAACTTTCGTATAGACTGTAGTACCATTTCTATGGAATATTTGTTTCCAGACACCTGGTCCATAAATTTTTCCGGATCATATTCTGGATATAGCGACGTAATAAAATGAATTCCTTCTAACCAAAATCTGAGAATCCCGTTGTATGATATTATAGCTCATAGAGCCTTCACGCCCATGATAAACGCCTAACTCAAACTTTGCACATGGTAACCCGAGTAATTGTGCTATTTGCGATGCTAAGCATTCTGATACATGATCTGTTGTTTCAACTCTTCTATAAATATTACTATAGCATATGTCTCATAAAAAGTACAGTATTTTCGAACATAAGTTCTGTTTTGTTTCAGTTTTGTTAGAACACAATCTGCACCAGCACCATATAGCACACAGATCATCGCCGGAATCAAAAACTGGTCCGGGCCAAAGACGACCAGACAGCCCACACTGGCAATCAGGCCTGCCCAGGCACTGATGTGGTGCTTGTCTTTTAACCACTGTTCTAAAAAGATAACGGCAAACATGGCTGTCATGACAAAGTCCAGTCCTTCCGTCTCAAAACGGATCAGGTTTCATAAATTAAAACCTTTCATTTTGTAAAAATTATATCTTAATCAGCATAGCATAACTGGTAAATTATTGCAATTGCGCAAGAAATACAATATATTTTCCTTTTTTCTTAATAATTTAATAAGAACTTTTATATTTTTTTATTTTTCGAACATAATTTGGACACATTTTCCCGCTATAGTATATTCTTGTCCTAAGGGACAGAGGAGGAAAAAATTATGATGAAGAAAGTATTTAACAAATCCATGATCGCTGTTGTAGCTGCTGCTGTGGTAGCTATGGGAATCACCGCTTGCGGCGGCACCAAAGAGGAGACCACTGCTGCAGAGACTACTATAGAAGAGACCACTGTAGAGGAGACTACTGCAGAGGAGTCCACCGAGGCTGAGGAGTCTTCTGAGGAAGAGGCTTCTGAGGAGGAGTCTGTTGAGGCTGAGGATGCTTCTGAGGAGGAATCTGACGAGGCTGAAGAGTCTTCCGAGGAGGAGACTTCTGAGGAAGCAGCTGAGGAGACCACTGCTGCGAACTAATAAATTTATTTCACTTTAATAGGGCCGTGTGAGTTGCCGAAAGGC
>ULSV01016009.1_pt1 | contig 153929 bp, 113 predicted proteins | sample 1956991 | NCBI WGS metagenome assembly ULSV01 (sample SAMEA4835717, study PRJEB28245) | human gut metagenome | biome: gut microbiome; material: fecal sample | place: Denmark | collected 2008 | reverse complement strand
AAGGTTCACCGTTATCATTGGCTCGAAAATCCTTTCGCGCTGCACCTAACATATAAGCATAGCACACGTGCCGTGCATCATAATACTTCTTCTGATACGTTTCAAGATGCGCTTTTATCTCATCAAGGGTACGCACAGGCAAGGCGATGGCAATAAACTTGCTTCGCTTTTCTGTATAAATACCTTCGGAAGGTTCGACGATAGTTTTATAAGTATCTTCAGCAGTCATGCCGCAAAGATACGGCTTTCTTGACGAAATTCCATCTGCTGTTCGAAAATATTAGAGCTTCTCATTAAAACGAGCGCTTCATTTCATGCAGTCAAACGGTCGATGGGGCGCAATCAAGCAGTCAGTTGGAGGTAGTCGGGTGGTCGTTTTAACGGAATCGGGCGGTCATTTATACAAAAACAAGCGGTCAATCTCTCACAATCAACAGGACATTTGTGAGAGATTGACCGCTCTATTTTCTATATAGAATATGTCTTAATCCAACTTATGGATAACCAGTCCTGAACGAAGTTTCGGTTCAAACCAAGTCGTTTTGGGAGGCATAATGTTGCCAGTATCGGCAATATCCATCAATTGCTTCATGGATACGGGATAAAGAGCCAGAGCTACTTTCATTTCTCCACTGTCAACACGCTTCTTCAATTCTCCCAAACCGCGGATACCGCCTACAAAGTCAATACGCTTATCCGAACGGAGGTCTTTAATTCCTAAAATCTCATCTAAAATCAGATTGGAAGAAATAGTAACGTCAAGCACGCCGATAGGATCATTGTCATTGTATGTACCTGCCTTTGCCGTCAGACTATACCACTTGTCGCCAAGATAGAGGGAGAAATTGTGCAAACCGGACGGTTTATAGATATCTGTACCCTTTTCTTCTACAACAAAATTCTTATCCAATGCAGCAAGAAATTGTTCGGGAGTCAGCCCGTTGAGGTCTTTTACTACACGGTTATAGTCGATGATAGTCAATTGATTGGCAGGGAAACATACAGCCATGAAATAGTTATACTCTTCATCGCCACGATGGTTCGCGTTTTGCTTTGCTTTCTCGGCACCTACCAGAGCAGCAGCAGCGGAACGATGATGCCCGTCGGCAATATATAATGCCGGCATTTTAGCAAATTCTGCAGTAATTGCAGCGATATCTTCGTCCTGGTCAACAATCCAGAAAGTATGTCCGAAGCCATCACCCGGAGCGATAAAGTCGTAAACAGGCTTTTCGGCAGTGTATTTCCGAATGATTGTATCCAATTTCGCATTATCGGGATAGGCAAAGAATACAGGTTCGATATTCGCATTGTTCACACGAACGTGCTTCATACGGTCTTCTTCCTTATCACGACGGGTAAGCTCATGCTTCTTGATGATACCGTTCATATAGTCAGGAACATAAGCGCCTACTACCAGTCCATACTGAGTTTTCCCGTTCATGGTCTGGGCATAGATGTAATAGTTTTCCTTTGCATCCTGCACTAACCAGCCTTTATCCTGAAACAGCCGGAAGTTTTCGGCAGCTTTCTCATAAACACGTTCATCGTGTTCATCCGTACCAACAGGAAAGTCAATCTCGGGCTTAATGATATGATAAAGGGATTTTTCATTTCCAGCTGCTTCTGTACGCGCTTCTTCTGAGTTTAATACATCGTAAGGACGGGAAGCAACCTGTTCAACCAGGTCTTGTGGAGGGCGAACGCCCTTAAAAGGTTTGATTATAGCCATAAGTCATGGTATGTTTTTAAGATTAGTACAACAGATACGCCCTCGCAAAAGCCGAGGGCGAAATCTGATAACATATTTCTGAATATACTACTTAATGTACACCAGCACCTATCATCAAATAAGTGACTGAACAACGATAAGCAGCCTTACTATTCATCTCATTATTTGTTTACTCTGAACTTCTCACAGCCGTCTTTCAAGAAACCAACAATCTGTTGAGCGGCAGCAATACCGGCATTGATATTTGCTTCGGCAGTCTGTGCACCCATCTTCTTCGGAGTAGAGAAATAACGTCCTGCAAACTTCTCAGCAAATTCCACATTAGCAGCAGGCATGATATCTGTCATATACTTGAAGTCGGCACGGTCTTCCATCAATTTGATCAGCTCGGCTTCGTTGATCACTTCCTTACGGGCAGTGTTCACCAGCATAGCGCCTTTTGGCATCTCTTTCAGCAAAGCGTAGTTGATAGAGTTCTTCGTTTCAGCAGTTGCCGGGATATGAAGAGACACTACCTGACAAGTCTTGTACAGTTCTTCTGCAGAGTCAAGTGCCTTCACGCCATCTTTCTCAATCACTTCTTTCGGACAGAAAGCGTCATAGGCGTACACTTCCATTCCGAAGCCTTTAGCTACACGGGCAACGTTACGACCAACGTTTCCGTATGCATGGATACCCAGTTTCTTGCCCATCAATTCTGTACCGGAAGTACCGTTATAGAAGTTACGAACGGCGTATACCATCATGCCCAAAGCCAGTTCGGCAACAGCATTGGAGTTCTGTCCCGGAGTATTCATCACGCAAACATTGTGAGCGGTAGCGGCAGTCAGGTCTACATTATCGTATCCGGCACCAGCACGAACTACAATCTTCAGTTCTTTAGCAGCATCCAGCACCTCTGCATCAATAATATCACTACGGATAATGATAGCATTAGCATCTTTCACTGCATCCAGCAACTGTGCTTTATCGGTATATTTCTCCAGCAAAGCAAGCTCATATCCGGCTGCTTCGATTTCTTTACGGATACCGTCTACAGCAACTTTGGCAAACGGTTTTTCAGTAGCTACAAGTACTTTCATAATTTATCTGTATCTTTTAAAAAAGATTCACCACAGACTTCACCGGCCTACACACTATATTCAATAAGATTTCAGTGTAAATCCGTGCAATCTGTGGTGACTCTATTTATATTATTAATGAAGTTTTTCAAATTCCTGCATGCAGTCGATCAAAGCTTGTACACTTTCTTTCGGCAGAGCATTGTAGCAAGATGCACGGAAACCACCCACTGAACGATGTCCTTTGATACCTACCATACCTTTTTCTGTAGCGAACTTCATGAAGTCAGCTTCCAGATCCTTGTATTCGGGAGCCATCACGAAACAGATGTTCATGCGTGAACGGTCTTCTTTGGCAGCAGTACCTACGAACAGTTTGTTACGGTCGATTTCAGCGTACAGCATATCAGCCTTTTCGATAGCACGACGTTCCATTTCTTTCACACCACCCTGTGCCTTAATCCAACGCAGGTTCAACAGTGCAGCATAGATAGGCACTACCGGAGGAGTGTTGAACATAGAACCGTTATCGATATGAGTCTGATAGTTTAGCATTGACGGGATGTAACGAGAAACTTTACCTACCGCATCATTCTTCACGATAACGAATGTAACACCGGCAGGAGCCAGATTTTTCTGCGCACCACCATAGATACAGATATATTTGGAAACGTCGATCGGACGAGAGAAAATATCAGAAGACATATCGGCAACCATCGGAACCGGAGAGTTGAGATCTTCTTTTAATTCTGTACCGTAAATCGTGTTATTGGTAGTTATGTGGAAATAATCTGCGTCAGCAGGAATTGTGTAATCTTTCGGGATGTAAGTATATGTAGCTTCAGCGGAAGAAGCAACTTCTACGACTTCACCAAACCCCTTAGCTTCTTTCATCGCTTTCTTTGCCCACACACCTGTATTCAGATAAGCAGCCTTTTTTTCAAGGAAGTTGAAAGGTACCATGCAGAACTCCATACTAGCACCACCACCAAGGAACAGTACCGAATAACCTTCGGGGATATTGAGTAATTCCTTGAATAATGCCTCTGCTTCGTCAACCACAGGTTGGAAGTCTTTGGCACGGTGACTGATTTCCATCAGGGAGAGACCAGAGCCGTTGAAATCTAAAATAGCCTTCGCTGTATCCTCTATCACCTCACGCGGAAGAATGGAAGGTCCTGCATTGAAATTATGCTTTTTCATTTGAAGTTTGTTTTTGGTTTAACATTTCGTTAGTTTATGTCTTTTGACCTTGCGAATTTACGAATTTATTTCCGGTGCACAAATCTTTCCTTATAAAAATACTGTTCTAAAGCAGATTTCTCTTTCTTTTTATTGGTTTATACAAGATATATACACCATATTGTTATCCATACATATCAAGCAAGGGATAAAAGGTGAAAATATAACCTGTGGGAAATAATCGGTTATAAAGTGAAAGGAAAACGGTTATAAAATGAATATTTATTAAGAAAGACAGAGAAAAACGAGGATTTCTCACCCTAACAAGCGACGAGACTAAAATTATAAAAATAAGTCAGAAAGAAAGGAGTCTCCAATACCTTCCTAAAAGAAAAGAAATGGAGACTGTCACAGAAATATTTTTCTACTATCATTTTACTCTGTCATCCGGGGAAGATATCTCCCACTTCAGAAAAGTGATATTATTTGTAATGACAAAGCCGATCATTTCGTCATTGCAGCATCCCAATCACCTATTTGGTTCTTGAAATTCCCCTTTCAGCTTTGAGAACACCTGTTGTTTTTCGGCTCCCTTTATTTAGCTTCCTCAATGATAGTCTTCATTCCTTTGATTTTTTCCCCTTGAATAAGATTCAGGAGTTGCTTCACTTTTGCCCGACGAACGGCAACAAAAGCATAATGCTCTTTCACATCAATCGCACCTACATCTTCACGCGTCAGATTACCTTTCTTATAAAGGAATCCGGCAATGTCCATCCGGCTCAGTTTCTCCTTCTTTCCTTTACCTATATATATAGTAGTCCAGACTGATTTGGGAGGACGCGAAGGATTTTCCGGCAGTTCCATCGTTTCTATATCTTCGGGAATATATTCAGGTAGTTTCTCTTCTGTGTGAAGAATCAGATAAGAAGTACCTGTTGCATCCCAACGTGCCGTACGTCCGTTACGATGTGTAAACGCTTCTTCGTTCACAGGCAGATGATAGTGAATGATGTGCTCTATCTCCGGAATATCAAGTCCACGGGCAGCAAGGTCGGTAGAGATCAGTACATGACAGCTTCCGTTACGGAACTTATACAATGCCCGTTCCCGATCCGGCTGTTCCATACCACCATGAAAACGTTCGGCTGATAGTTTCTTATCTTCGAGCAGCTTATGCACACGATCCACCGCATCCCGATGATTGCAGAAAACAATGCTGGAACTGCTTCCCAATGTACAAAGCAAGTTGTAAAGCGTAGCAATCTTATCTTTGGAAGGAGAAAGCACCTTCATCAGCTTCAACCGGTTTTCCTGTTCTTCGGTTGCCTCCGGAAGAAAATCCAGTTTGACTGTCCGGTTCAGTCCCGTAAACTGAGGAATTTCTTCGGCATCAGTAGCCGACAGCAGCATACGTTTCTTTAATCCCGGAAGCTGGGTAATGATCTCTGCCATCTCATCATGAAAGCCGAACTCCAGCGATTTATCAAACTCATCGATAATCAAAGTCTCGATTGTTTCGGGATCAAAGTTCCCTTTGGACAGATGGTCGGTGATACGTCCCGGAGTACCGATAATGATGGCAGGATGATTTCCTGCAATGCTTTTCTTTTCTTCGGCAATGGGATGCCCGCCGTAGCAGCAACACGTTTTCCAGGAAGTTCCCATGCTCCGGAATACGGTATCTATCTGTAAAGCCAACTCACGGGAAGGCACCAGAATCAGCACCTGCACGCTGTCATCATTCGGTTTTAGGATAAGCAACAGAGGCAAAAGATATGCCAACGTCTTACCCGATCCTGTCGGTGACAACAGGATAACATCTTTCCTGCCCGTGCCCTGTTCGAGCGCAGCTTCCTGCATCGGGTTCAAAGATTCAATCTTCAAATTCTGAAGAGCGGACTGTATTATTTCATTTTTCTCTAACATGGGGACAAAGATACAAAAAGGACGAAAAGATTCGGTAAGATAGTGCATAAAGAAAGCGGGAAATCTGAAAAGCACCATTGTCTTTTACAGATTTCCCGCCAGTTTCTTTATGTTACTCTTCCGGTCCTCTCCGACCGGAAATCAACTTCCGAAGATTATCCTCCAAAGTTATCGAACATCAGGTTCTGAGCCGGAACGCCCAGATCGTCGAGCATCTTCTCTACAGCTTTCGACATCGGACCAGGACCACACATATAGTATTCAATATCTTCAGGAGCTTCGTGGTTCTTCAAGTAAGTTTCATAAATTACGTTGTGTACGAAGCCCGGAGTATATTTCACACCGGCAGCATCAGCAGCAGGATCCGGACGGTCGAGTGCCAGATGGAATGTGAAGTTCGGGAAATCCTTTTCAATTTGCAGGAAGTCTTCCAGATAGAATACTTCGTTCAGCGCACGGGCACCATAGAAGTATGACATCTTGCGGTCGGTCGTATGCAATGTTTTCGTCAAGTGCATGATCTGTGCACGCAACGGAGCCATACCGGCACCACCACCGATCCACATCATTTCCTTGTTAGAGTCGAAAATCGGATGGAAGTCTCCATAAGGCCCACTCATTATTACCTTGTCACCCGGTTTCAGCGTAAAGATATAAGAAGAAGCGATACCCGGCATTACATCCATAAATCCGGGACCTTGTTCTTTCGGCTTGAACGGAGGGGTAGCGATACGTACAGTCAGCATGATACGGTCACCTTCTGCAGGATAGTTGGCCATAGAGTAAGCACGGATTGTTTCCTCTTCATTCTTACATTTCAAGCCCAGCAAACCGAATTTCTCCCATGCAGGCAGATATTCTTCACCGATCAGGCTCTTATCAATGTCCTTATCATAATCCATTGAGAATTTAGGTATCTTGATCTGTGCGTAAGAACCCGGGATAAAGTCCATGTGTTCGCCTTTAGGCAATGCCACGATAAACTCTTTGATAAATGTAGCCACATTCTTGTTGGAGATCACTTCGCACTCCCACTCTTTCACGCCGAGTACAGACTCGTCAATCTTGATAGCCATGTCACTCTTCACTTTCACCTGACAGCCCAAACGCCAGTGGTCTTGTTGCTGTTTACGGCTGAAGTGAGGAACTTCAGAAGGCAGGATTTCGCCACCACCTTCGAGTACCTGACATTTGCACTGTCCGCAAGAACCCTTGCCACCACAAGCGGATGACAGGAATACACCGTTTACGGCCAGCGTATTAAGCAATGTGGAACCGGACTCTACTTCCAGTCCTGTTTCGCCATTGATCGTTAGTTTCACGTTACCTGACGGTACCAGAAATTTCTTGGCAACCAGCAAGATAACAACAAGCAACAGAATAACCACAAGGAATACCCCAATGCTTGATAATATTAAATTCATATCCATTGTCTTATTCCTTTCTTTTTAGATGTTCAAACCAGAGAAACACATAAATGCGATTGCCATCAGACCTACAGTGATAAATGTGATGCCCAGACCTTTCAGCGGAGCAGGTACATCAGAGTAAGCCATTTTCTCACGGATAGCAGCCAGACCGACGATAGCCAGCAGCCAGCCGATACCCGAACCGAGTGCGTAAGACAGCGCATCCCATACATCACCGATGTATTTCGGATCGCTTGCACCCAGGTTGATGCGTTGTTGCATAAACAAAGAAGCACCCATGATAGCACAGTTAACGGCGATCAACGGCAGAAAGATACCCAGTGAAGCATACAGCGACGGGCTGAAACGTTCTACCACCATCTCCACCAATTGCACGATACCGGCAATAACGGCAATGAAAAGAATAAAACTCAGGAAGCTGAGGTCAACACCTTCAATGATAGCGTTGGCAGCCAGCACCTTGGTTTGCAATAAATAGTTCACCGGAAGCGTAACCAGCAACACGAATGTTACGGCTATACCCAGTCCTACGGCAGTCTTCACATTCTTCGATACAGCCAGATATGAGCACATACCCAAGAAGAACGCGAATATCATGTTGTCCACAAAGATGGAGCGGACGAATAAACTTAATAAATGTTCCATATATTTTAATTAAGAATTAAGAATGAAGAATTTCGAGTTTATGAGTGTTACCTTCATTCATCCTTCTTCATCCTTCATTTATATTAATTACTTTCTTCTTGCAGTTCTTTGTGACGTGCACGCTGATACCAGATGATGCAAGCTACGATAATCAATGCCATCGGCGGCATCAACATCAGACCGTTGTTTACATAACCGATATTCTGGATAGGCTCATAATTCAGGATATTGAAACCAAGCAAAGTTCCCGAACCGAGCAGTTCGCGGAAGAAAGCTACGATTACCAGAATCTTGGCATAACCCAAACCGTTACCAACTCCGTCAAGGAATGATTCCCAAGGACCGTTCTGCATGGCAAATGCTTCCAGACGTCCCATCAGGATACAGTTGGTAATGATCAAACCTACATAAACAGAGAGCTGTACACTTACATCGTATGCAAACGCTTTCAGAATTTCACTAACGATGGTAACTAAAGCAGCAACCACTACCAACTGAACGATGATACGGATACGATTTGGAATCGTCTTACGCAACAGTGAAATAACGACATTGGCAAACGCTGTAATCACAGTAACTGAAAGTCCCATCACAATGGCGGGTTCTAGCTTGGCAGTAACAGCAAGTGCAGAACAGATACCAAGCACCTGTACGGTTACCGGATTATCGATTCCCAACGGAGCAGAGAATACTTCTTTATTCTTCTTTGAAAACAGTTGTCCCATATTCTTTATCCTCCTCCTTATTATTTAGTTAAAAAACTTATGTAATTATTCAGACAAGCCTTCAGCATAGCATCCACACCTACCGAAGTGATCGTACCACCAGAGATACCGTCCACTTGGTAATCAGATTTTTCTACCTTGCCATTCTTAACAACACCCAGAGCAACGGCACCGTTTTCCAGTGTCTTCTTGCCTGCGAATTCATGCTGGAACCAGTCAGTAGCGATTTCAGCACCCAAACCCGGAGTTTCACTTGCGTGTGAGAAGTATACACCGTAAACTGTGTCTTTGTCCTCGTTCAGAGCAACGTATCCCCAGATACCGCCCCAAAGACCGGCACCGTATACAGGAACCACATATTTAGTCTGACCATCTACATCACATACAAATACGTGCAGACGTTGGTGTTCTTTCACTTCTTTCTCGTAGTTAGTGGCAAACTCACCTGTGTTTTCAGTCAGCGTACCGTCTACGTTCATCAGCATATCACCTTTTACATATTTCTGATATTCGGCATCAGCATCTTCTACATTTTTAATGTTCAATGCAGCAAGAATCTGCTTTTTAGTGTCCAACTGCACATTCTTGTCTTGTGTAGCTTTCAGTGAAGAACTAACGAATGCCAGCAGGAATGCAACGATAACAACCATTACCGAAGCATAAATGATAGTATAACTATTACTATTTGTATTCATTTTCATTCGGTATTATTGGTTAGACTTAACAGCGCGTTTCTCGCGACGGCTGATATTACTCTGTACTACACAGTAGTCGATCAGCGGAGCGAAGATGTTCATCAGCAGGATGGCGAGCATCATACCTTCGGGATAACCCGGATTCAGTACGCGGATAACGATAGCCATCACACCGATCAGGAATCCGAAGATGTATTTACCTCTTTCCGTACGTGCGGATGTCACAGGGTCGGTAGCCATGAATACGGCACCGAAGCAGAAACCACCCAATACAAGGTGTTCGTACCAAGGCATCTGAGCCATTGTGTTGTTTTCCATGCCGATAGCATTGAATACCCAGGCCATGAATGCACCACCAACGAATACGGAAAGCATCGTCTTCCAGCTTGCAACGCCTGTCCACAGCAGGATAACGGCACCGATCAGAATGGCGATCACACTTGTTTCACCGATAGAACCGGGAATAAGACCTGTTATCATATCCATGTTGAATGCAGGAACCGTGCCCGATGTAGCAGCTTGTCCCAGCGGGGTAGCCACAGTCAGACCGTCTACAGCCTGTCCCATACCAAAAATGGTATCGCCGGATACCCAAACGGCGTCACCGGACATCTTGGTCGGATAAGCGAAGAACAGGAATGCACGGGTGATCAACGCTACGTTGAACACATTCATACCCGTACCACCGAATACTTCTTTTGCAAAGATAACAGAGAATGCAGTTGCTACGGCAAGAATCCAAAGCGGACAGTCTACCGGAACGATCATCGGGATCAGAATACCGGAAACAAGGAATCCTTCCTGAATTTCCTCCTTCTTCCATTGAGCTACGACGAACTCAATCCCCAGACCGACAACGTATGATACGATAATTTTAGGCAATACAGCCAGGAATCCGTAGATAAACATTTCGATGAAGCTGCCAGTAGCACCTGTGTGGGTGAAATGCTGGTAACCTACGTTGTACATACCGAACAGCAGCGCCGGTACTAACGAAATAACCACAATCGACATAATACGCTTGCTGTCGATCGCGTCGTGTATGTGCGTTCCCGTTTTCGCAGTCTTGCTGGGCACGAACAGGAATGTTTCGAAGCCGTCGAACACCGACTGGAATGCGTGGAATTTACCGCCCTCTTCAAAGTTCGGCTTTATCTTATCGAGATAATTTCTTAACGCTTTCATTAATATATTACTATTTTACGATTTACAATTTACAATTTGCCATGCGGATTATGCCATTTCAGCACGGAGCATGTCGAGTCCGACACGGACGATGCGTTGGAGTTCCATCTTCGAAGAGCAGACGAATTCGCAGAGTGCGAAGTCTTCGGGAGCCACTTCGTAGATACCCAGCGCTTCCATGCGGTCGATATCACCGGCGATGATCGCTTTAATCAGATATTCGGGCATGATATCCATGGGGAATACCTTATCATATTCGCCGGACATGATCATGTGGCGTTCGCCGCCTTTGATACGTGCATCCAGCGTATATTCCTTTTTGCCCATCAACCAGCTGAAATATGAGTGGTTGGCACTGAACTGGTTGAAGCGCGGCATGATCCATCCGAACATTTCGTGAACGTCATCACCTTCGGGGATTACAGTCAGTTGGCTGTGGAAAGCACCCAGGAATCCGTTAGGAGAAACTTGTTTGCCACTCAGCACGTTACCACTGATGTAGCGCAAATCTTTGTCAGTTGTTACGTTTCCGGCAAATACGTTAGTCAGCAATGCACCTACCTGAAGTTTGCAGTAAGCAGGTTTCAACACTTCGGAACCTGTCACGGCTACTGTGCGGGTGAAATTCACACGGCCTGTATTGAAGAGACGACCGATGAAGATAACGGCTTGCGGATCAATTGTCCACACAGTTTCGCCCTTTGAAACGGGGTCGAGGTGGTTGATCTGAACACCTACGTTACCGGCAGGGTTCGGTCCGTCGAAAGCGGTGATTGTAACGTTCTTAGCCTGTGTCAGTGCAGCGGCTTTCTGTTTCACGCTGATGCTCAGGTAAGTTTTTGCCATTTTGGCGAGGGCATCAAGACCAGTCTGGAAGTTTGCTTCTTCGCCTTTCAGAGCAAATTCGAAGTCGGGAGCCAGCGGATTGGTATCGAATGCGGAAACGAAGATGCCCTTCGGTGTTACCGTCGGGTCTGCAATGATGTCATACGGACGTTGCTTGATAAACGCAAACAGACCTGCTTCAAGAAGCGCGGACTTCACAGCATCTGCATCCATCGAGGATACGTTCTTCTTACCAAATTCTTCGTAGTCCTGCTCTGCGGCAGCTTCCACTACGATGTTCAATACCTTACGGCGAGCACCACGTTCAACGCTCGTCACTACGCCACTCACGGGCGAAACAAATTTCACTTCAGGATGATACTTGTCGATAAACAAGGGTCCACCGGCCATCACATATTCCTGCTCTTTCACAACCACTTTCGGTGTCACTCCAGGAAAATCATCGGGTACGAGTGCGTAAAATCCCGGCTCTTTCACTGTTGTGTACGTCTCAGCAGCTTTACCTTTCAGGTTTATGTCAAGGCCTTTACGTAACTTTATTACATTTGCCATGCTATATAAAATAATGGTTTCATAAAATTTGCCGCAAAAGTAATAAATAATAATGTGATTCGGGAGGAAAAAAGAAAGGAATTACGGAAAAATATCCGTAATTCCTTTTGTGTTCGCACACGTTCTTTAATAAAGTAGGCTGGAAGACCTGCGCGCACAAGTCTATGCAACGTGATTGTCGGTTGGTTATTCTTCGCCGGCAAACATTGGATCCCACGCCGGCAGGCGGATCGGTTTTTGTTTCAAGACTTCGAGTGCTTTCGGGGTCACGTATTTCGTTTCCACAACAAGACGGAAGGTATATTCGTTGAACCATTCGTCGGTCATGATGAGATGTCCCTGATAGCCGGCTCCGGCACCCCAACTATTTTCAACCATCCATTTGGTCGGTTTTCCGTTTTTGTCCAGATCGACTGCCATGAGGGTCATGGCGTGACTGGAGCTGCTGGCAAAGCTTTGAATACGCTGCTTCTTGTCCATGCCGAAGGTGGTGCCCATCAATGAGTCGTAATCATAGTTTTTGACGTCGAGCAGACCACGGTCAGAGTTCAGGAACTTGCCGACGTCGCAGGAGTAATACATCATGGTGCTGTCTTTCAGAGAGGCGATGGCCATCTCCTTGATGTCCTCGATCGGGAGGTTGACGTATGTCCAGTTCTTGCCGTCGTAGCGGTGGCGGTCGTAGTCTATTTCATAACATTTGTAGTATTCGCGACTGGGGTCGTTCATGAGCATGACGTAGTTGTCAATCAGCTTTTCGTCACCGTATTTCTTCAGAAAAGAAAGCGGGGTGTAGGTGGCGGTTTCTACAGGCTCGCCTTTGACATTATATTGCGTCCAGGTAAATTCTGTAGGAGGTACGCCCAAGTTCAGAACAAGCATACGGTAAATGGTGCTCAACATTTCCACTTTAGCGTTCTCTATAGCGGCAGGTTTAGCTTTTTTCGAAGCCATGTCACGGAGTTGTAACCCCTGTTCGCGAAGTTTCAGAGCGATCAGACTCGCCATGCGGGCGGTGTTTTCGCTGCTGTTCGTTTCGGGCATCACGTCTTTGGGGACGAGGCCGTATTTGCTTACGATGTCCGCTACTCCGGTGAATGTACCGCCGTCGCTCAACGGATTGCGGAACAGCCATTCCACCATTTTATCGTTCATAGGCTTGTCGCTGGTGTCGATGACGCCTTGAAGGAAAAGGTTGGCCTTTTCCAGTTGGTCGAAAAAGAAAGGATAGGTTTGCGAGAATTCGAAAGAACCCAGATGGTATTTATCGATGGCTTTGGCACGCATTACGTTCAGGCCGGTGAAGAGCCAGCAGCGTCCGGACGATTTCTGGTCGGTGATCCCCTTGGAGTTCACTTTGACAGAAAAATGTGTATCCATCCCCTTCATGTTGTCCTGGTTCAGGGCAAGCTTACGGATGTCGTTGTTGCTGATGGCGTTCCGGATAGCCTTGTCGGTAGAAGTGCCCTGATAACTCTGTTTGATTTGCTGCATCATGTCAGTGCTGATGCCGCCTTTCGCGTCCTGTGCCTGTGCAGAATAGTAAAGGGCACAGCAAACAAAAACTGATAAAATTCGTTTATTCATTATAGATCGTTTATAAATTAACTTTGCCTGTATGCTAATAGTAATCCGTTGGCAATTTCGTTTTACATATTATTAATTGGCAAAAATACGATTCTTTTTTAGATTTATTATCTATGAGAATGAAAACTAATCGAAATAAAATAGTTTCCTTTGCAGCGGATTTCAAGAAAGAATATGAAAAGATATACAATAGGTATATTGATGATGTTTCTATTCATCAATATTTCGTTAGCTCAAACGGCTGACACGGCAGTAAAAAGCGATGAACTGCAAACGACTACAACTTCTGTTGACGAAGTCGGGGTAGCCCCGGCAGATCCCACCCCCACCCTTTCCAAAAAAGAATTGCGACGCCAGCGTGTAGCCAAACGTAATCTACATTATAATATATTAGGTGGCCCCAGCTATACTCCTGACTTCGGATTACTGATCGGCGGTAGTGCATTGATGACGTTTCGGATGAATCCGAGTGATACTACCCAACAACGTTCGGTGGTGCCGATGGCCATCGCCCTGATGTTCGAAGGAGGACTGAACCTGTTCACCAAACCGCAGCTTTTCTTCAAAGGCGACCGATTCCGCATCTTCGGAGTCTTTGCATATAAGAATACACTGGAAAATTTCTACGGCATCGGATACAGCACCAACAAGGACTATCCGCGTGGCGAAGACACCAGCGAATACCGTTATAGCGGTGTGCAGGTGAATCCGTGGTTTTTATTCCGTCTGGGGAAAAGCAACTTCTTTGCCGGTCCGCAGATTGACTTCAATTATGACAAGATCACTAAACCCGCCGCAGGGATGATAGAGCAACCATCGTATATTGCTGCCGGCGGTACGGATCACGGCTACTCTAACCTCAGCTCCGGGCTCGGCTTCCTGTTGACATACGACACCCGTGACGTTCCCGCCAATGCTTACCGGGGAACGTATCTGGACTTTCGTGGGATGATGTACAACAAAGCCTTCGGAAGCGATAATAATTTCTACCGTTTAGAAATAGACTACCGCCAATACAAGACCCTCGGCAAACGTAAAGTATTGGCTTGGACGGTGCAGACAAAGAATGTATTCGGCAATGTTCCATTGACTAAATACGCGCTCAGCGGCACTCCTTTCGACCTTCGTGGTTACTACATGGGACAGTTTCGCGACAAGTCATCCCACGTGATGATGGCAGAATACCGTCAGATGATAAATACGGACAAAAGCAATTGGGTGAAGAAGATGCTGAATCATGTAGGCTATGTAGCGTGGGGAGGATGCGGTTTCATGGGCCCTACTCCAGGCAAAATCGAAGGTGTACTTCCTAATCTGGGACTCGGTTTACGTATTGAAGTTCAGCCCCGTATGAACGTCCGCCTCGACTTCGGCAGAGACATGGTGAACAAGCAGAATTTGTTCTATTTCAATATGACGGAGGCATTCTAAACAAGTATTTGCCGATAATTAACAAGAAAGATGATAAAATGATTCCATAAGAACATCATTAAATAAAATTAATCCTTATATTTGCGTTGCTATAACACAGCAAAAGCAGATAATAGGGTTAATTTATGAAACAAATCAAATACCTCTTCGGAGGATTATTATTTTTGTTTGCCTCCATGGGAAGCGTAACTGCGCAAGAGGTAAGCGATTACTCAAAACTACAGCCAAGTGATTATTCCAGCATTACACTTCCACCGCTGGATCTTCTTTTCGAGAACGCAAAAAGCGCTCCGACTTACGAATTAGCTTCAGTAAAAGAACAAATTGAACGGAAACTTCTGGCAAAAGAGAAGCGTGCCTTCTTAGGCTTTTTCAGTTTACGGGGCAGCTACCAATATGGTATGTTCGGTAACGAGTCTACTTATACCGATGTAGCGATTGCACCTTACCTGACCTATGCAACACAGGCACAGAACGGATATACGGTAGGTGCAGGAGTCAATATTCCTTTAGACGGCCTCTTTGACTTGACAGCGCGGGTAAAACGCCAAAAACTGAATGTACGTACCGCCCAACTTGAAAGAGAAGTTAAGTTTGAGGAAATGAAAAAGGAAATTATCCTTCTATACGCAACTGCGACCTCCCAATTAAACATTCTTAAACTTAATGCCGAAGCCCTCATGCTTGCTAATGTACAATATAGTATAGCTGAAAAGGATTTCTCGAATGGAGCTATTGATTCGGGAACTTTATCATCTGAAAAATCTCGCCAATCTGACGCACAAGAGAAATTCGAAAACAGCAAATTCGAACTAAGCAAGAGTTTAATGATACTTGAGTTAGTCACCCACACTCCCATTTTAAGAAACAAATAAACATACATTTATGGAATACATCCTTTATATCAGCAGATTCCTATATCGTATCCGTTGGTGGTTACTAATTGGAACAGCCATTATAACATTTGCTGTTTACTATTTTGGAAAACGCATGATAGGCAAAACATATAACGTAGAGGCAACCCTCTACACTGGTGCTGCTTCCGGCTACAATCTAGAAGGTGGAAATAACAAAGTGGATTGGGCGACAACTCAGAACGCTATGGATAACCTAATGAACATTATCAAGGCTGAAAGTACACTCAAACGGGTATCTATGCGATTATATGCCCGAAGTCTGATCAAAGGTAATCCAAAAGAAGACAATGAATTCATCAAAGCCAGCAATTATAACAGAATATATGAACACCTAAAGAATAGTCCGAACGGGAAAGAAATACTGTCATTAATAGATAAAAACAGCGAAGATAAAACGGTAACCAACTTTTTCAATTACTTGAGACCGACTCAAGCAAACTATCTCTATGGAGTATTCTATTATAATTTGCCCTATTACTCTTATAATGATCTCAGAGCAATCAGAGTAGCGCGTAAAGGTGCCAGCGATCTGATTGAAATAAGTTATACGGCAAGTGATCCGGGTATCGCCTATAATACCATTGACATTCTGACCAAAGAATTTGTAAACGAATACAGTGCAATCCGTTATGGTGAAACAGATAAAGTTATCGAATATTTTAAAAGCGAACTTCAACGCATCGGAAAGGAACTTCGGCTTAAAGAAGACTCACTAACGCAATATAACGTAGAAAAACGTGTTATTAATTATTACGATGAGACCAAAGAAATCGCTGCCATCAACAAAGAGTTTGAGTTACGTGAACAAAACGTACTGATTGCATACAATAGCGCCAAAGCAATGTTAAACGAACTGGAAAAGCAAATGGGCAGCAATGCCAAACATGTAATCAACAATCTTCAGTTCTTGGATAAACTAAATGAAGCCGCTTCGCTTACAGGAAAAATCTCAGAAATGGAAACGATTTCAAGTGATCATCAGAATCAAGAAGCCTCATTACAGGAATATAAGAATCGCTTAAATCAAACGCGCAAGGAGCTTTCCGAGCTTTCAAACAAATATGTAGAGAACAAATATACCAAAGAAGGAATAGCTAAAGAGAACATCATAGAACAGTGGCTTGAAGTAACCATGCAATACGAAAAAGCCAAATCAGACTTACAAATTATACAGCAAAGCCGTATAGACCTCAACGAGAAATACAGACAGTTTGCACCAGTAGGTTCCACTATCAAACGTCAAGAGCGTAACATAACTTTTATAGAGCAAAATTACTTGTCTGTATTGAAAAGCTATAATGATGCCCTCATGCGTAGAAAAAATTTGGAAATGACCTCCGCTGCATTAAAAGTATTAAATGCTCCGGCATATCCGATCAGTGCCATGCCCACTCCTTTGAAAAAAATGGTGATGGCAGCGTGTGCCGGTACCTTCATATTTATTTTGGGGTTCTTCTTAATTCTTGAATTATTAGACCGTACTCTACGCGATTCTATTCGTACACGTCGTTTGATTGGACTTCCGATGTTAGGCGCCTTTCCAAAAGACTCTATTTTAGAGTATCACAATTATGTTGAAGAATCAAAAAGTATAGCTACAAAACAGTTAAGCAATAGTATCCTTCGTTTCTGTCAGCAAAAGAAAGAAGGATTGCCCTACATTATCAATTTTATTAGCACAGAAGGCGGGGAAGGCAAAAGTTATGTGATCGAAGCCCTAAAAAAATACTGGAACAGTATCGGACTTAAAACAAAAGTAATAACATGGAAGTCAGACTTCAGAATTGATTCACGAGAATACAACCTGGCCAAAAGCATTACCGATCTATACACATCAGAGGAAGAAGATATTCTCATCGTTGAATATCCCAATCTGCGGGAAGCTAGCATATCGCTGGAATTACTACAAGAAGCTAATCTAAATATACTCGTAGCCCGTGCTGACCGTGGTTGGAAAGAGACCGATAAGCTTTTGTCAGAAAAGCTAAGTCAACAAGTAGGTAAAACTCCACTTTATGTTTACTTGACACACGCATCCCGCAATGTGGTTGAAGACTACACTGGTATGCTTCCACCATATACACTTTGGAGGAAAATAGTATACCGACTGTCACAATTAGCATTGACAGAAAGTATATTTACGTTCACAAAAAGAAAGAAGCAGCCGGCAACATCAGGAGATGAAGATGACGAATGATAAAGGAAAATACAGTCAATACTTAACAGTAGCCGGTAACTATTTTGCCAATAAAGGATGGGTACATTTACTATTGGCAGGAGGATTGTATATATTATACAAAATGTTCTTTCGTACTTCCCTTCCTTTCTTTCTGACGATTAGTTCATTGCCTTTAATGACAGTTATTTTCTTATTAATTATCAAATATTCAAAGCAAAGTTTCTATACACTTTTCATTCTCCAATTCCTGCTGGCAGCAGCTTATGCAGTGACAGACATACCATTGGGAGTAGCAACATTAATGTGTACATTGTTTGCCGTTGTTTTGCTCTTTGCGTACGGAATGCATGAAAAAATTGACTGGTCGGAAAGTCGTAATGGTATGCTTATGCTTTTTCTGATATGGGGAGTTTATTGCATATTAGAGATAGCTAATCCGAACAATGTTCAGGCAGCATGGAATATCTCCATCACCCATTATCTCATATATCCTATTGTATGTGCTGTCATCGTACCGTTAGCAATCCGTAACATCAAGGGGATTCAGTGGCTTCTAATTATATGGTCTCTTTTCATCCTCTTGGCAGCAGCCAAAGGATATTGGCAAAAAAACTGTGGTTTTAATGAACGTGAGCAGTATTTTTTATACGTTTTGGGAGGAGCAAGAACTCATATTATTTGGTCCGGTATTCGTTATTTCTCATTCTTCAGTGATGCAGCGAACTTCGGCGTACACATGGCTATGGGTGTTTCACTTTTTGGAATTTCACTTTTTTATATAAAAGGTGTATGGCTGAAAATCTATTTTATAATTGTCATTATTGCCGCCATTTACGGAATGGGAATTTCTGGAACACGGGCTGCGATAGCTCTGCCTATCGGTGCTTTAGGGAGTTTCATTATTCTTTCACGCAATCGCAAAGCATGTATTACAGGTATTTCAGTTCTTGCCTTGTTATTCTTGTTTTTTGTATGTACCAATATAGGAGATGACAATCAATATATCCGCAAGATGCGTTCTGCATTTCGTCCTAGCCAAGACGCTTCCTATCAATTACGTGTAGACAATCGAAAGAAAATGAGAGAATTGATGATTCACAAGCCTTTTGGATATGGGATAGGGTTATCCAAAGGCGACCGTTTCTATCCCAAAGAACGTATGCCCTATCCACCGGATTCCTGGTTAGTCTCAGTATGGGTAGAAACCGGAATCATCGGTCTAGTTCTCTACCTGGCTGTTCACGGAGTCCTTTTTGCATGGTGCGGATGGATACTGATGTTCAAGATCATGAACAAACGCCTGCGAGGCTTACTTACTGCCTGGCTCTGTACCGCTGCCGGATTCTATCTGGCAGCCTATGCCAACGACGTGATGCAATATCCCAACTCCATCCCCATATACACAGCCTTTGCCCTCTGCTTCGCAGGACCGTACATTGACAAGCGGATGCAGCAAAGTAAAGAAACAGAACTGAAAAACGAACAATAGATTATGATGAACGAACCTCAAGTCTCCTTTATCACAGTTTGCTACAACGGCTTTAAAGACACTTGCGAATTAATAGAATCGCTGCAAACACATGTACATTCCGTGAGCTATGAAATCATCGTCGTAGACAATGCTTCGCGCGAAGACGAAGCGACTAAAATCAAGGAGCTATATTCCGATATAGTCACCCTGCGGAGCGAGTCTAACCTAGGCTTCTCTGGCGGAAATAATCTGGGGATCAGAGTAGCCAAAGGAGCCTATATCTTTCTGATAAACAATGACACTTATGTTGAATCAGACGGATTCCACTACCTGACAGAGCGACTGGAAAGTCAGAAAAACATCGGAGCCGTCTCTCCGAAGATACGCTTTGCCTTTCCTCCGCAAAACATACAGTTTGCCGGATTCACCTCCCTGTCGGCAATCACTATACGCAACGAAATGACAGGTTTCGGCTGTCCGAACGACGGCACGTTCGACACCCCGCACACGACCCCCTACCTGCATGGGGCGGCACTCATGGTAAAACGTGAAGTCATTGAGAAAGTAGGAGAAATGCCGGAAATATTCTTCCTGTATTATGAAGAAATGGACTGGTGTACACAGATGACAAATGCCGGTTACGAACTATGGTATGAGCCTCGTTGCACCGTCTTCCACAAAGAAAGCCAGAGCACCGGACAGTTCAGCAAGCTACGTACCTTCTACATGACGCGCAACCGTTTGCTCTACACCCGCCGCAACCGGAAAGGTGCTCAACGGCTGCTCTCCATTCTTTATCAATCTACCATAGCTGCCGGAAAAAACAGCCTTCAGTTTGCCGTGAAAGGTCGTTTCGATTTATTTGCCGCAGTATGGAAAGGCGTTGTCAGAAGCTTTTCTGTCACCTCTCCTATCCGATAACCCTTAAAAATGAAAGACCATGTACACCTTTATTGACTGGATTCTCTTTATTCTTCTGGCACTTTGTGTCGGTTATCTGCTGTTCTACGCCATTGCCTCCAAATTCTATCGTCCGCGAAAACTTTCCGAAGCACGTATCCTGCGTCGTTTTCTTGTACTCTTCCCTGCATACAAGGAAGACAGGGTGATCGTCTCCACTATCCGTAGTTTCCTCAAGCAGGAATACCCCAAAGAAATGTACGACGTTCTTGTCATCTCCGATCAGATGCAGCCGGACACGAATGCTGCCCTACAAGCACTCCCCATCTGTTTGCAAGTCGCCGGCTATACCAACAGTTCCAAAGCCAAAGCCCTTACGCTGGCAATGAACGTCACTGCCAACGAATCTTATGACGTAGTAGTGATCATGGATGCCGACAATGTAACGACACCCAATTTCCTCGCAGAAATCAACCGTGCTTTTGACTCCGGCCTGCATGCTGTACAAGCCCACCGCACAGGAAAAAACATGAATACAGACATCGCTGTTCTGGATGCGATCAGCGAAGAAATAAACAACGGATTCTTCCGCAGCGGGCACAACGCGATAGGATTGTCAGCCGGATTAGCCGGTTCCGGAATGGCATTCGACGTTCATTGGTTCCGCCGAAATGTAGGACATCTGCAAACATCGGGCGAAGACAAGGAGCTGGAAGCCCTGTTGCTAAAACAACGCATTCATATCGAATATCTGGAACAACTGCCTGTATACGATGAAAAAACACAGAAAAAAGAAGGTATCAAAAATCAGCGTAAACGATGGATTGCAGCACAATACGGTGCATTGCGGGCTTCCTTGCCCGATTTCCCGAAAGCACTGATTCAGGGAAATATCGACTACTGCGACAAGATTCTTCAATGGATGCTGCCTCCCCGTCTGATACAACTGGCGGGAGTTTTCGGTTTCACTTTACTCTTTACCGCAATCGGCTTACTAATGAGTCTGCAAAGCGGAGGATATGAATGGTATACAGCCATCAAATGGTGGATACTGTCAGCCGCTCAAGTTGCCGCCATGATCATACCTGTGCCGGGAAAGTTGCTGAACCGGAAATTAGGAAAAGCAATCCTGCAGATTCCGACACTGGCACTGGCAATGATAGCCAATATGTTCCGACTGAAAGGAGCGAACAAAAAGTTTATTCATACCGAGCACGGAGAAGAATAAAGCCTCACCGTGAAAGAAAAGAAAAGGCACAGATGACACGAATTAACACGGATTTGGCTGCGCAGCCTCTCAAATCCGTGTTGGCGTCCGTATCATCCGTGCCTAAAATTTCCCTATGAAAACCGTGCCTGAACCATATTCATTAGCAAGTTTCGTCAAGCCCACTCCTCCTCCGCATCAAAGCACGGACAAGCCTTCACCCATTCCTCCGGCTCGATCTCCCCGTTCCCGTTCAGATCAGGGCTCAGGTCACGATGTCCACACACCCGGCAACCGGGATAATCACGCAGCAACGTAAGCACAAGCACATGCATCGAGTGTATCTGCCATTCGGTACGGGTATCGGCAGGCCGCCCGTGACAGTCAAGTCCGCCCTCATAGCAAATACCGATACTTGTCTGATTAAAGCCTTTCGCATGAGCTCCTATCCGTTCAATGGGGCGGGTAGTCTTGATGTCGCCATTTTTCCGGATATAAAAGTGGTAGCCGATCCCGTTAAATCCCCGCCGGCGGTGGCACACTTCAAGGTCTGTTTCCGTGAAATCCCTGTCCGCCCTAGAGGCGGAACAGTGGATCACAATCAGGTCAATCTTCCTCATCGACCTGCCCTTTCGTTCGTTTTCCTTTTCTCTTCCTGCGGAAGAAAAACAGGATTTCCAATGCAATCTCCAAAATCTTGTCAATCATAACTTTTCATTTTTACAGGTTATTCATTTACAGGTAGTACACATCAATGATGCTGATGTACTTACCGGACTAAACGGTAGGATCGGGAGCTTCCTCCTCCCCTCCATCGCCACCGGAACCGGAACCGGAGCCGCTGCCACCGCCACTACCGGATCCTCCGCCATCACCGTTGCCTCCCGAAGCCGGCGCATTCTTGGAGACAAGTTCGAAGACCATGTTATTGTCCCCGCCACGTGTGGTTGCCGTACTATCGTTGGCAAGCCGCAGAGCATTATCGACCTTGAAACGAAGGTTGACACGAGTGATATTCCTCACCGTACAGTCCTTTTCCAGTTCCACACCGGGACAAGTAAGCGTGGTATAGAAAATCCCCAAGCCATCAACTTTTACCTTATTCCCCGCTACGAGCACCTTCTTCATCGAACGGACAAAGGATTGCATCACATGCTCCACATCTTCCACCGAAAGCGAACCGATCGACTCGATCTCACGTGCCAGCGACTCGATAGAATAAAGTTTCGATTCCCCCGGCTTGGGTTTGAGCACATACACCATCGGCGATTTGTCGTCACCAATCTTTTTTTTGCGCTGATAGCGCACCACAGACACTGTTGCCATACTGAATTTGTATTAAAGAAAAGAAGGACATTCTCCCTTTCTGTTGGTGAAACAAAGATACGGCAGCGCACCGGCGACTTCCCGGATTACGACGGACTGCGCCGGACTATGACGGGATAAAACGGATTAAGACGGATTAAAACAGCATAAAGCAGAATAAAACAAAATAAAGTGAATCAGAAACAGATTGAAAGCATACTAAAAGCAAATACAAAGTAACCATAAAGCAGATAAAACTGAAAAAGATCCTAACCAACCCCGAATAAACATCCCCCCAAAAGATAAGCAGACAACGTGAATAACAACTAAACAATACAAGCATAAAAGCGACACTTTCATGAGCAACAAATTTGCTAAATACAGTAAAAAACAGTAACTTTATACCCATTACAACACCCTATAATTAAATCAAGAATGAAAGCAAATACAGATACCCTGCAAAAACAGGAAGAAGAAAAAGCCTTCCAATACCGCAGCTACGGAAAAGGAGAACTCGCCATGCTATATATCCCCAACATCCAGCAACAAAGCGCAGTAGACCGCTTCAACGAATGGATCGAAGCCGCACCCGGACTAAAAGAACGCCTGCTATCCACCGGAATGAATCCCCGAAGCAGACACTACACACCCGCACAAGTACGACTGATCGTAGAAGTGCTGCAGGAGCCTTGAAAACAGGCAACAAGTATTGCTGCCAATCAGCAGTTAAAACAAAATAAGAATAGTTCCGGACAAGATACCCGATTAATGTATAAAGCTGTCCGAAAAGAAGATAAATACTATCAATCTATCATTCAGCACACGGAGAAGAATCTCTTCTTTGACTAATATAAAGAGCTGATTCTTCGGCAGACTTAGGATGACAGAGCAAAACGATAGCAGACGTTCTCTTTTCGGACAACTCCATTCAATATCATTTTCCGGTTCACTCGGATGAACACGTTGCTTTTCAGCCGTGTCTCTTAATGAAATTTCTGATCTTCTTCGATAAGTTCCTGGCTAAATTTCTCCGGTGCCAAAGGGGTAAAGAGTTCTATAAGATTTTCTTCGGGATCGCGCAGGTACAGGGTACGCATCCCCCAATCGGGCATATCCGTAGGCTCACTGATAAATGTCACGCCTTTTGCTTTCAGTGCGACAAAGGTTTCGTCCACGTTATCCACACTGAATGAGATCATTAATTTTTCACGCATCCCAACAGGCTGCTGCTTATCTGCATTACCTGCCGAGGGCGCCATCCAGTCGGATACAAAAAGGGCGAGACCTTCTATTCCGTCGGCTACTTTAAAACTGGCGTATCCGCTATTCTCATCTCCCCAGGCCGGCTCTAATCCGAGTTGTTCGGTGTAGAATTTGAAGCATCCGGCGAAGTCCTTTACTAATAATCTTACGTTACTAAATCTCATTGTTTACAGATTAATGGTTTATTATTTGTTTCTTAGAATCGAAATGCAAATATAATCATTCTATCGGATGACGTTTCATGAATCCGTATTTACCTCAAAACTGTGCGAAAATAAAGTAAACCGGTATCAAAATGAATCACCATTCAACCAGTGATCCACATCGTTACTCATCCCCCGTGACCTGTTACCCACCACCCTCACCAACTACGATTATTACCTATTACCTATTACTTATTACCTAATACTTATTACCTAATACTTAATACTTATTACCTATTACCTATTCAAACAGCTCCTTCTCCGGCAACCAGCACGAGCTGTCATTGACAGTATTTCTGACCCGTTGTTCCGGTGGGACGGACGGGTCTTGGGACTCTTCGCAGGGGAGGTAACGTCCGCTGACGGGATCGTAGACAAAAGTAGCCACACCACCTGCTCCAAGGTGTTTGAACTTCACTTTTTCGACATAGACACGTGTCACTCCGACCTCCTTGTCACGCTCCACTACCAAGCCATAATCCGCCTTGTTGAAGAAATCGGCAGACCCGTTTACGTCGTACATATCCGGACGCGGAGTATGGTTTGTCACCGGATTGCGGTTCATCTTTCGGGGGTGCGCCACAAGAATCACCAGACAGTTATATTGCGTGGCAAACTCCGTAAACAGATTCAGAAAATTGGAAAGATACTGCGTTTCCGATTGCCCCGGCGCGGGGGTATGCTCGAAACGGTTGACCGGGTCGAAGACGAAGATGCGGCATCCCCGACGCAGGACAAGCTCACGGGCTTTGGCAAGCACCCGTTCCGGAGTGGCGCTGCCTTTGAGGGCGATGTGACAGACGTTTTCGGCAAGAAACTCTTCCGAACGGAGCAGAAGTCCTTCCGTCATGCCGCAACCGTTTTGAAAACGGCGTCCGGTCAGTTTCTCGATCAACTTGCGGAGATGGTAGACGATAGGATTATTCTCCGGACTGAAAAACGCTATCTTCCACTGATGGCGCATACAGAGGCGCAACACCAGTTCGTCCAGCCATTCCGATTTTCCGGCCCCCGGTATGCCCGTAACGATGACCAACCGTCTACGTTCGTACGTACAAATCTTATCCATCTCCTCCCAGCCCGTCTCCGCACCGGGACCGAAGCCGTTGTCGAACAATGCCCGCAGATCTTCGTGCAGATCGGCGGCGGTGAAGATGCCTTCAAGAGGGATTTCTTCCGCCTGCTCGATGGCGATACGAAGGCTGTCGATCCCATATTTGACAAGATGTTCATTGGCATCCTTGCAGCCCGGTCCGTAGACGGCCACACGGCAACGTTCGGCACCCAAACGGTTGACCAGTTCGTCACGCAGTTTGAGTCCGGCAGAGTCGGTGTCAACGGCTATGATGATGTCTTTCAGATTCTCGAAGTGCGACTCCATGAAGCGGTCGAGCCACGAAAGGTTCGCATTTGCTCCGGCAGGTACGGAGATCACGCTTTTGAATCCGGCGGCAAGGGAGGACGCGGCATCCAGTTCGCCTTCGTGGATGATACAGGTGTCCTGTCCCAGCACGGAATCGATATTGTAGGGAATCAGTTCGGCTCCCTGCACCATTTTGAAATTTTTGGCACCGCTACGGAATTTGGTGTTGACGAGCTTCCCGTCCTCAAAATAGTTGAAACAGACGCACCGCTCTTTCGCGCCGGATTGCGACATGAACTCTTCCTGCTCCGTGATGCGCAGACCGGCGATGACGGACTGCGGAATGCAACGCGTCTCTACCAGCCAACGCTCCGTAGCTTCGGAAAGCGTCGTCTTCGAAGCGTCGAACACCGGACGGTGGAAATGCTGGGGAACGGCAGATGCCGCACGACGTTTACGGGCAGCCTGTCGCTCGGCTTTCTCACGCTCTTCGGCATCGTCGGGGACGTAGAAGTCGGCTCCGCAATGGTAGCAATGGCAATGCCCCGTGTCGATATTGACCCGCAGCGAACGGTCACGCTTGTTGTGCCTCGTCGGGAGGCATTGCTCGCAAATGGTTTTAACGACACCGCTGGTATGTCTGCGGACATCGACATGATAATTAGCAAAATTTCTCATATTTCTGTATTTCTATTCCTCCCTTTCGAAAAGGAGATTTTAAGTTGTATCAATAATTCAAGTTTCGCAGGTTACCTTTGCGTTATCAAAACTATCTTAATTCCCCTCCTTCAGGAAGGAGGAGAATTAAGGTAGAACCGACTTTTTAGTCAACCCCAATTGAGATACTATTGTTTGTCAATATTATAAAGAACTTGCGAAACTTCAGTTAATAATTTTTCTATCAGTTCCCAATGCAGGCGGAAAGCTAAGCATCAATGGGTACCGAGCTAAACACCGATGGGCAGCGAGCTGAACACTGATAAGCAGCGAGCTGAGCATGAATGAGCACCGAGCCAAGCATGAACGAGTACTGAGCTGAAAGGCAACGCTCACGTAGCCGGATGTCGGAGAAATCCGGAGCTAATTTCCCCACTTCCAATGCACTTCATCCCACACGGCAGACCTGTCCGGTCTTGGAGGCGCATCCTTCGGAATCGGATGCCCAAGATACGTCCGTTGCCCGCCAATGAGTTGTTCAAAGCGATACAGTTCTTCCTCAGCTGCTTGCCGGCAACTGCCGAGCAGCCTTTTCTTCAGCTCCTGAGCCGGACGTCCGCCCGGAGAGAGGTAATTGCCGAAATACAGTTTCACATCCCTCAAAAACAGCAAGCCATCTTCCCTGCCAAAGCGTCGGATATGCTCTTTAAAAGCAGCGATCACCTCCTCCTGCCGTTCCACGAAAAGTTTGCCCATACAGGAGTGCATAGCCATCGACTCCATGTAACTTTCCGATTCGGCCATCTGATCCACCAGCATCTCCCACGGAAGAACCGGCTGTAGGGGCAACTGTCCCCTATCCTCCGGTGGAGGAACAATCTGAAGTCCGTGAGAAGCGGCGGCGGCAGAGTGCTCTTTCTCTGTCTTTTCTTCGTTACTACTGTTGTTGTCTTTGACAACAGTAGTAACTCTTCTCTCCTCTTCTCTACTCTTCTGGTTTTGATTCGGTTTTTCGCCTTTATCCATCGGTGTTTCCGGTGTGCTTCCCATGCGTTTCGGACGACCTCCTTTTTTGCCGTTTGCCACATTAATCATCCGCCTTTCTTCGAGCTTTGCCATCACCCTGTCCAGATAAGGCGAACGGAACATTTGCCGTTCTTCATCAAGCACAAAAAGGTCGAACTCACGGAGAACCCTTTGCAACACATCGGCATCCAAGTCATACATCCGCGCGAAAGCCCCCATACAAAGCGGACAACAAGATGCTTCATAATTGTCCGCTTTACGCAAATGCGTAAGAAGCATCATATAGATTCCGAGCGATTGCGCAGCGTCAAGTTCCATCATCATTCTGACAATATTGTCATTACTCAAAAAATTTACCTCTAAATTAAAATACTGATCTTTCTTCATATCTTACAATTAATTGACTGTGATTCAGGATGTCCCGAATTCGTTCTGCAAAGGTCCGAATACTTTTTTGAAAAACTACTTGCAGAACTGCAAACGATGTTTGACATTTTTCTATGAACTTTGCGGCATAATTAGTAAAAAGAAAAAATTATGAAAGGATACGAAAGAGCGACCAAGGAAGAAATTTACGACCGGCTGCGTATTGAAGCGAACTGTCATGCACAAATAGAACGAATCATCCATTTGCGCCACCTATGTAATCTGAACCTTGAAGAGGCGGCAGATGTGACCAATCTCAGTATTTCCACCCTGAGCCGGTACGAAAACGAAGTGACCAAATGCAGCGTACAAAGTTTCATAACGATATGCTACCACTATCAGAAGTACCTCCATAAGCGGCATATCCCCTTCGACAGGAGCCTGTTTCTCATAGATATGAACACGCTTGACAACTAATAGAGTAACAGAGAGATAAAACGGACGCACAAGGAATAAAGGCACAACACCGAAAAAAAGCAAAAAAGATGAAAAGTATCATATCTTTTATTACCTTTGTATGTGGCAAAAGCCCACCAAAAACAAAGAATCAAGCATGAACGACAATGAAATAGGCAATCCACCGATAAAAGCATTAATCGTTTTCAGAGAGAATGGAGATACGGACAATCTTTTTGTCCCCATTTTATGCGATGCTATCAGGACGACGGGGATTGACGTACGATGTTCCACGAATGAGTTCTGGAACTCGGATACACCTTACGACATCATCCACTTCCAATGGCCCGAAGAGGTGATGGAAGGGAATTGTGACGATCCGGACAGGATTTGCCGCCTGAAGGAGTGTATCGCTTTTTTCCGGTCCCGTGGGGCCCGGTTCGTGTATACGCGCCACAATGTCCGTCCGCATGATGCGAACGAGGTGATCGGCCGTGCTTATGACATTATCGAAGAACAAAGCGATGTGGTGGTGCACATGGGACGTTACAGTCTCGACGAATTTGCAGCCAAACACGCGGACAGCCGGAATGTCATCATTCCTCATCCTATTTATCAGTACACATACAAGGAGGACATCAGCGTGGAACGTGCGCGCCAGTATCTTAATCTGCCGCAGGAGGCGTTTATCGTCACGTCGTTCGGAAAGTTCCGGAATCGTGAAGAGAGGCGGATGGTGACCGGAGCGTTCCGAAAATGGGATGAAGCAAAGAAGTTCCTGCTTGCTCCACGGCTGTACCCGTTTTCGAGATTCAACAGGTATGGCAGCAACTTCTTCAAGCGCTGGACATCCCGGGCAGGATATTACCTGCTTATACCCTTGCTCAACCGCCTGCGCAGAATGCACGCCGGAGCCAGCGACGAACCTATAGACAACTGCGACCTGCCTTACTACATGGCCGCTTCGGATGTAATATTCATCCAACGAAAAGATATTCTGAACTCTGCCAGTATACCTCTCGCCTTCCTTTTTCACAAAGTGGTCATAGGTCCCAATATCGGGAATATAGGAGAAATCCTCCAAGATACGGGCAACCCCGTCTTCCACCCCGACAACCAATTTGATATCATACGAGCACTGGAGGCAGCCCGCCAACTGTCCGCCCGAAGGAAGGGAGAAGACAACTATGCGTATGCCATTGAAAACATGAACAGCGGAAAAATAGGAAAAGAATATGCGGAGCTTTACAGAAACCTAGCCAATCTCTCTCTTTAAACGATCTCAAAAACAAACAACAATAGAGTAGCCATACACAGTATTTATGGAAAATGAAGAAATAAAAGTCAGTGTCGTCATACCTGTCTATAACACCGAAAAATATGTTCGGGAGGCAGTAGAAAGCATTATGAATCAGACACTGCGGGAATTGGAAATCATCATCATCAATGACGGCTCCACGGATAACAGTCTGCAAGTTGTAGAAGAACTGGCTGCGGCAGACAGTCGGATACAGGTGTATTCGCAAACCAACCAAGGATTGTCAATGGCACGCAATGCAGGCATCACGCATGCCCACGGAAGATACATCTATTTCATGGATAGTGATGATCTGTTGGAAAAGGATGCAATGGAGTTATGCTATAACAAATGCGAAGAAAAAGAACTGGATTTCGTTTTCTTTGATGCTCAGAGCTTTTTTGAAGAGAATATTCGCAATGCTCCCGTACTAAATTATCAACGTACCGATAAGTTAGAAGACAAGGTTTATACAGGTCCCGAAGCTATCAACATACAATTGCAGCACAAAACGTACACCCCATCCGCCTGCCTGAACGTTATCCGCACAGCTTTTCTGGAAGAACGGCAGCTCCTCTTTTATCCGGATATTGTACACGAAGATCAGCTATTCACGACCTTACTTTATCTGCAAACCCGAAGAACAAGCTGTATCCAACGATCGTTCTTTCACCGGCGCATACGTAAAAATTCAATTATGACATGCGATTTTTCACTCAAAAATTTAAAAGGATATCTCACTGTTGCTCAAGAGATAGTCAAATTCAAGCATCAAACCTCTGAATACAAAATCAAAGATACTATTGATTTATATCTGTCGCAAATGCTGAATGCTGTCATTTGGCAAGCCCATGTGCTTCCTTACCCATATCGGCTTCGGCTGGCGTGGCGGTGTCTGTTTAGATACAAAAAACTTATATCTATAAGAAGCATCGGAGTCTTGTTATTCAAATCCATCATTCACAAGTAGATCAGAAAAGAATCATTCAGGCAATGGCAAACAATATTAAACATCAGTTATTTTCCGGAGTTTTCTACACGGCACTAGCCAAATACAGCGGAATCATTATATCACTCGTCGTGGCAGGGATTCTTGCGCGGTTGCTCTCTCCGGATGACTTCGGAGTAGTGGCAATCGCTACGGTCATTATTGCATTTTTCAATCTCTTTACGGATATGGGAATATCGCCTGCTATCGTACAACATAAATCATTGACTAAAGAAGAACTATCGGACATCTTCTCATTCACCGTATGGACAGGCATCGGAATCAGTATACTCTTTTTTGCCGCTTCCTGGCTGATCGCCGATTACTACGAAAGTGGGATCTTACGGACGTTGTGCCAGCTCCTGTCCGTCAACCTGTTCTTCGCCTCTGCCAACATCGTGCCGGGAGCCTTGTTCTACCGCAACAAAGAGTTCAAGTTTATTGCTGTCCGAAGCTTTATCATCCAGATAGCCGGAGGTGCCGGAGCAATAACTGCCGCGCTTTGCGGAGCCGGCTTATATGCGCTGATCATCAATCCTATACTTTCCAGCATACTGATATTCGTTATTTCCTATCAACGCTATCCGCAACGGCTGCGTTTCACGCTAGGACTGAAAGTACTCCGAAAGATATTCTCCTATTCGGCCTATCAATTCTTGTTTAACGTGATTAACTACTTCAGCCGCAATCTGGATAAACTGCTGATTGGTAAATATATGAGTATGTCTGATTTAGGATACTATGAAAAGTCCTACCGCTTGATGATGCTCCCTCTGCAAAATATTACGCAAGTCATCACACCGGTCATGCACCCCATCTTCAGCGATTTCCAGAATGACAAGGAAAAGCTGGCAACATCCTATGAACGCATTGTCCGTTTTCTGTCATTCATCGGTCTGCCGCTCAGCGTACTGCTTTTCTTTACGGCAGAAGAAGTGACACTGATTATTTTTGGTGATCAATGGCTGCCTTCTGTTCCTGTATTCCGGATACTGTCACTTTCGGTCGGTATTCAGATCATACTCTCTTCTTCAGGCTCTATTTTTCAGGCAGCAGGTGATACAAGGAGCCTCTTTGTCTGCGGACTCTTTTCGTCCATACTCAATGTGAGCGGAATGCTGGCAGGGATATTCTATTTCGGCACACTGACAGCTGTAGCAATATGTATCGTGATAACTTTTACTATCAATTTCGTACAATGCTATTGGATGATGTATCGAGTTACATTCCAAAGAAACGCATGGATATTTATCAGACAACTTCTTTCTCCACTCCTTGTCAGCCTACTAATAACAGCATTCCTCACGCCTATATATTATATGATGGAAAATATGAATATTTTCGTAACACTTATTGCAAAAAGTTTCGTAAGTTTTATTATCTTTGGGACATATATGCAAGTAACACACACCTATGATATCACAGGCAAAGTGAAGACTCTTGCAAGAAATAGAAAGTTAGTACAAAAGAACAAACAATGAAAGGATTATTCCTCATATTCCATGGTTTCGAAGCATTCAACGGAATCAGTAAAAAGATACGTTATCAAGTAAAAGCCCTCCAAGAGTGCGGACTAGAAATGCATACATGTTGGCTAGACGATACGGACAACCATAAACGCCGTATGGTAGATGAATCGATAATCGCCGACTATGGTTTCGGGATCAAAGGAAAAATCCTAAAAAGAATCGAATTTGACAGTATCGTACATTATGTACAGAAAGAAGACATAGACTTTATTTATGTACGCTATGTCCATAATGCCAGCCCTTTCAGCATACGGCTGATGAAACTGCTAAAAAAGACCGGAGCACGTATAGTGATGGAAATCCCGACATATCCATACGACCAAGAATATAAGGGCCTCCCATTCGTATACCAACGAATCCTATTTATAGACAAATGTTTCCGACAGCATCTGGCACGCTATGTTGACAAGATCGTCACTTTTTCGGACTATGACATTATTTGGAATCGCCCCACCATCCGCATCTCAAATGGAATTGATTTCAGCGCAATCCCTTTAAGAGGTCCAAAGAATGATACCGCACATTCTCTACAACTGATTGCCGTAGCGACAATGCACCCATGGCATGGTTTCGACAGAGCTATAGCCGGCATGGCAAATTACTATCGTACACATACCGGCACTCATGATTATAAAGTATATCTCAACATCGTAGGCTTCGGGGTTCCCGAACTGGTAGACAGCTATAAAAAAGATGTAGCCAAACATCAGTTAGAGAAATATATCATCTTTCATAGTGCCTTATACGGCAAAGAACTGGATGCCGTGTTCGAGCAGTCGGACATGGGAATAGGCAGTCTGGCTCGCCATCGTAGCGGTATTGACAAAATCAAGACCTTAAAAAACCGTGAATATGCAGCAAGAGGCATTCCTTTTGTTTATTCAGAAACGGATGATGACTTTGAGCATCAACCATACATACTTAAGGCAGCACCGGACGATTCGCCCCTTGACATCGAAAAAGTAATTCGCTTTTATCAATCATTGAAAACAACGCCGCTCCAAATACGGATGTCTATAGAGCAATCACTTTCATGGAAAGCCCAGATGCAAATTGTTATTAATGAAACCTTTGAATAAAACTATATCACTATGAATATACAGCCACTGATCAATGCTATCCGCTATAAATTGCGTTATGGCATTACTGTAGAATGGTACAATTTCTGGTACATGGCTCTCAGATGCCATCAGAAAATAACTCCGCAGGTAGCTTCCATTGATGAGACCATTCGGATAATCGTAGAAGACCAATGTTCCGTGAGCCGTTTCGGCGATGGTGAGATGCTGCTTACCAACCCGGACAAGGAAATAGGATTCCAAAAAGGAAATGTACTCTTGGCTCAGCGTCTCAAGGAAGTATTGACAAGCCATGAAGAAGGACATTTGGTTTGTATCTCCGATACTTTCGAAAACATTTATCGCTATAACCGCAAAGCACGCCGATTCTGGAGAACTCACTTCTTTCTGTATGGCAGTTGGTGGGACCGCTTGCTGTTGCCCGACAGGCTATACTACAATACATTCATCACCCGTCCCTACATGGACTTCGCTTCCAAAGAAGACTGCCCACGGTGGTTTCACCAGATGAAAGCTATCTGGAAAGACAGGGATGTCGTATTCATTGAAGGCGAAAAAAGCCGTTTGGGGGTAGGCAACGACCTCTTTGACAATGTAAAAAGCATCAGACGTATTCTTTGTCCGCCCCGTGACGCATTTGACCGCTACGAAGAAATACTGAATGAAGCGCAAAAACTCGAGAAAACCGCTCTCTTCCTGATTGCTTTAGGACCTACGGCTACTGTACTGGCTTACGATTTATTCAAGTCCGGTTATCAGGCAATTGACGCAGGGCACGTGGACGTAGAATATGAATGGTGGCGAATGGGAGCCAAACGGAAAGTAAAGCTGGAACGAAAATATGTAAACGAAGCCGCCAACGGAAAACAAGTGTCCGACGCCGGAGAATTTTATCGGAAACAAATCATTGCTAAAATCTATTAAATCATGAAGATAGCCTATTACCTGCCCTCACTACAGGCACCTGGCGGAATAGAACGGATAGTTACATTCAAAGCCAATTATTTTGCAGAACATTTTGAAGGATACGACATCACCATCATTACATCCGAACAAATGGGTAAAGCACCACACTTTCCATTATCCCCCAAAGTAAAGCATATCGACTTAGGAGTATCTTTCGACCTGCCCTACTCTCAATCCATAGTAAGTAAAGTGCTGAAGTATCCGTTCCGCTACTATCGGTTTAAACAACGACTATCGAATCTATTGAACGAACTGAAACCGGACATTACTATCTCAACCATGCGCCGGGAACTGAACTTTATCACTAAATTGAAAGACGGTAGCCTGAAAATCGGAGAGTTTCACGTCAGCCGCTACGCCTATGGCGCAGAAGCACTGAAACGTAAAAGCCCGATTGTCAACATGATAAAGAAAAGATGGGCAAACAGATTTGTCAAAAACCTGTCTAAACTGTCCAGAGTGATTATACTTACAAGTGAAGGAGCTAAAGACTGGCCGGAACTGACTAATATCAGCATCATCCCTAATCCTATTTCTACTCCTGTAGAAGGAAAACAAACAGATATTCTGTCACATAATGCTATTGCTGTAGGGCGATATGCGCCCCAAAAAGGATTTGATATGCTAATCCCCGCCTGGAGCATTGTCGCCCAAAGACATCCGGACTGGAAACTACATATTTATGGAGAAGGCGACCTGAAAGAGAAGTTCACCAAACTAATAGATGAACTACAACTAAATAATAATTGTCTGCTTCATCACACTGTATCGAATATAGCCGAAAAATACTGTATGAGTTCGATATTTGTCTTATCAAGCCGATACGAAGGTTTTGGACTCGTTTTGGCAGAAGCAATGTCATGTGGTATACCCTGTGTCTCATTTGACTGTCCGCATGGTCCTTCGGATATTATAAAAGACCATGAAGACGGTCTACTAGTGGAGAAAGAAAATATCAAGGAACTTGCAGACAAAATCTGCTATCTGATTGAGAATGAAAATGTACGCATCAAGATGGGACACAAAGCCAGGGAAAACGTAAAACGCTTTCTGCCGGAAAATGTGATGCCACAATGGAAAAACTTATTCGAATCATTAACTTATTCTTCTAAATAACAGAACAACATATGGTAAAGTGGTATAAAACTTATCTGGAAGTATACGGGAAATCTTTTGATGAGATTTCTGACGATAGTATCCGCAAAGTCAAAAGACAACTCAAAGAACGTCAAAACGATTCTCCACTGGTATCGGTTGTACTCATTGCACACAATGAGGAACGTCATCTGATAAGTTGTATCTGGTCACTCTCCGAGAATCATTGCCATTTCCCCATTGAAATAATAGCCGTTAACAACAATTCAACGGATAAAACGGAAGAAGTATTAAAATCATTGGGAGTTACCTATTATAACGAAACGAAGAAAGGTCCGGGATACGCCCGCCAATGCGGATTGGACCATGCAAAAGGAAAATATCATATTTGTATTGATGCAGATACTTTATATCCACCGCATTACATTGAAACGCATGTAAAATATCTAATGAATCCGAAGGTTGCATGTACATTCAGTTTATGGAGTTTTATGGTTGACGAAAGACATTCCCGATTCGGACTATGGTGCTACGAAGGCCTGCGCGATATATACCTCCGCTTACAAGCCATCCAGCGTCCTGAACTCTGTGTGCGAGGTATGGCTTTCAGTTTTAATACGGAAATAGGACGTCGGTTTGGATTTCGTACAGATATTATCCGCGGAGAAGACGGTTCGTTAGCATTAGCTATGAAACCGTATGGAAAAATCGTATTTATTACAAGTCGCAAAGCACGAGTGCTTACAAGTAATGGAACCCTAAATTCTGAAGGATCACTGATTGATAATATATGGATACGGGTAATCAAAGCACTGAAAGAAATCACCGGACTCTTTATCAAAAAGACGGCATACAAAGATAAAGACTCTAATCTCATCAAATAAGGTCTCATCAAAATCATTATGGATATGGCAAAATATATAGTAAATATCATCTTAGTAACAGCTTGTCTTTTCACCTATACTTCCTGTATAAGAAAAATGAATCTATACGATGAGAATAGAAATACAGGACAAGACAATAACGAAAAAGATACAGATTCTACTCCCGTCTATATGTATCCTTTCGACAAAGAAACAGCAAACGTTACAGCAGAAATCATTATCCACACAAAAAAAGAAATACAGACCAAAGATATTAATGTCGAAATCCCTCATTTAAAATACAATAAGACATGGATGTTGATGCTAACACAAGACGACTGCATGCAGGCTGCTTTTTGCCGTACGTGGGCTGCAATAAACGGTAAACCGATCTCAAGTTCAATACCTTATCCTACTCCAACTCCCACTGATCAGAATATGAAACATCAATTATATTTTGACATCAAACATTTGCAAAAAGGGGATCTTCCCCCTACTATTATTTCCGCCAACCAATCTTTGGGATGTACAGACGGAGCAGGAAATGAAGTTCGGTTTGCTATTACTACCACTCTTGCCCCTGAAGAAAAATGGATGGATGCTGAAACAAACGTACTGCCGGGGTTTACTGCAAACTATTATCGTTTTTATATGAAATCCGGACTTATATGGGATAACATACGAGAGATGTTGAACTATGGAACAGGCATTGCCCTCCATGATGTAATGACAAAAGATGCTAATGATCCAATACAAATATTGGAACATTTTGATATTGCCCAAAACATTATTGTAGAGAAACTCACAGGAAGGGGATGTAAATTTCTTGCTGAACCCAATGGAAATAAAACATACGTAACTGCTGCTCTTCAATGTCCGGAAATTCAAACGATGACCGCACAAGCAGGAGCAATTACCCTATATCCGTATCAAGTGTCTGAAACTTTACAAAAATCTCTGATAGAACGGGAGTTTAACGATTCACCAGCATATTTTAAACAACAGATTACTGACCTGCTAAAATTACCCAAAGAAGAACGTAAAGCAATCTGCATAGGTGTTCATGGTACGGACAACAATTGGATCGACTTTTTATTATGGTTAAATAGTAATTATGGTAAAGATGGGGATGATTCGTTATGGTTTCCAAGCCAGGAAGAATATTATGAATATAACTATTATCGTTTAAACAGCCATATTAGTATAGCACAAATAGACGCAAGTTCTTTCAAATTAACAGTAAATTTACCGGGAGAAAAGTTCTTCTACTATCCTTCTACCACTATCAATTTGCCGGGAATTAGCATGTATGACATTGTTTCTATCGAAGGAAATGATGCATTGACCGGACTATCTTATGCTGACTACAAAGACGGTATCATGCTCAATATCGACTGTCGGAAATACCTGTTTGAACACGCCGAGAATTTCGTAAAACGATATGAGGCCAATCCTTCCGATGCTTCCAACAAAGCAGACGCCCTCTACTTTGTAAACATACTGAAAGAATCGGCTAAAAAAGAGGCACTAAAAAAACGACTTCAATAAGTAAATCAACAAACATCTATTAAACGAGAATATAGCTATGAACGAAACCCTCATCCTCGAAATCATCTTCTGGTCCGCCCTGTTCATGGTGTTCTACACCTATCTGGGCTACGGTATCGTCCTCTACGCCCTCGTCAAGCTGAAAGAGCTTTTCGTGAAACCCGTGAAACGGGTGCTGCCACCGGACAGTGACCTGCCGGAAGTAACCCTCTTCATCACCGCCTTCAACGAAGAAGACGTGGTGGACGAAAAGATGGAGAACAGCCTCGCCCTGGACTACCCTGCGGACAAACTCCGCATCGTCTGGGTGACGGACGGAAGCGATGACGGCACAAACGACCGTCTCCAAACCCGCTGGAACGGAAAAGTAACCGTCTACTTCCAGCCGAAACGGCAGGGAAAGACAGCCGCCATGACACGAGGAATGACACTCGTCCGGACCCCGCTTGTCGTCTTTACGGACGCCAACACAATGGTCAACAGCGAGGCAATCCGTGAAATCGTACTGGCTTTTCAAAACCCGAAAGTGGGCTGCGTGGCAGGAGAAAAACGTATAGCCGTACAGACGAAGGACGGAGCAGCCGCCGGAGGCGAAGGCATCTACTGGAAATACGAATCGACACTGAAAGCGCTCGACTCCCGTCTCTACTCAGCTGTAGGCGCTGCCGGAGAACTGTTTGCCGTCCGCCGCGAACTCTTCGAACCGATGGAACCGGATACGCTGCTCGACGACTTCATCCTCTCTCTCCGCATCGCCATGAAAGGATACACCATCGCCTACTGCACCAATGCCTACGCCATCGAAAGCGGATCGGCAGATATGGGTGAAGAGGAAAAACGAAAAGTGCGCATCGCTGCCGGAGGATTACAGTCGATCTGGCGTCTGCTCCCGTTGCTGAATCCTTTCCGTTACGGAATCCTGAGTTTTCAGTACACGTCGCACCGGGTATTGCGCTGGTCTGTCACTCCATTCCTGCTGTTTGCGCTGTTGCCACTGAATATAGTCGTTTTGCTATTGGGCGAATCTCCCCTGTTTTATGGCACCCTGCTGGGGTTACAGATTCTTTTCTACGGAATGGGATACTGGGGATATTACCTCTCTACCAGACAAATAAAGAATAAAGTACTGTTTATTCCCTATTATTTCTTATTCATGAACGTGAATGTGCTCAAAGGAATCGGCTATCTGAAAAGAAAAAAAGGAAGCGGTGCCTGGGAAAAAGCAAAACGTGCCGAAAAATAAGAACAGAGAATCAAATCTTTTTGTATCTTTGCATGAAACAGAATCTTATAAATCTAATCGGACAAGCATGAACAGAACATTACATGAGGCAGATAATGCGCAGAGAATACTGAAGTTGACCGCCGACACCATGCTATTAGTCGATAGAAATGGCATTTGCATTGATATTGATATTCATAGCAATTTATGGTTTTTACAAGAAGAGAGGCTCTTAGGAAAAAATATATTCGAACGGATGCCCGAACACACCCGTGAGAAGGTTTACAGCACCTTCCAGACCGTGCTTCGGGAACAGCGAAGCATCAGCAAGAACTACAAGCTGGAACTGGAGGATAATACCTATTATTTCAAGTGTATCATGTATCCTTACGATGACATGGTGCTCTGCCAATATCGGGACATCACCCAGCGAAGCAACGTGAAACGCCAGCTGGAACAGGTGAACCGAAATCTGAGGGAGATACAGAAAGTGGCTCAGATCGGACAGTGGATGTACAACACCCGCGACAATGTCTTCTATCACATGGGCTACACCGGAGTATTGTGCGAGGAATCTTCCAGAAGTATCTCTCTGGAGAAATATCAGGAATTTATCGTCGAAGAAGACCGCCTGAGCTTCACCAGCTGGTGCCGGAAGAATGAGGAAGGACTCAACGAAGAAAGTATCAGCTATCGGGTCCGTGTCGCCGGAGAGATTTACTATATGCGCCTTCAGGCTTATCTGCGAGACGAACTACCGAACGGCAGCTGCAACATCGAAGGTTACATCCAGAACATCACCGACATACAGCGTCGCAGAAACGACATCAACACGCTGACGCACGCCATCAACAACGCAAAGGAGAGCATCTTCGCCGCCAAAGAGGACGGTACGCTGATCTTCGCCAACCGCCAGTTCCTCCACAACCACGGCATCCCGGAAAGTGAGGAGATCGGCAAACTGAAAATCTATGAAATCGCCGGCGATATGAACACGCAGGAAGACTGGCATGAACGCTGCAAGGATATCCTGCACGGAGGAAGCAGAAGTTTCGTCGCCCATCATCCTTCGAAGGTCAGCAAGAATATATTGGCTTACGAGGGAATCATGTACAACGTCACCAATGACTCCGGTGAAGAAAGTTACTGGTCATTCTCCCACGACATATCCGAGCGACTGCACTACGAAGCGCAAATCAAACGGCTCAACCTGATCATGGATACTACCATCGACAACCTCCCCGCCGGAATTGTCGTCAAGGAGATCAACAACGATTTCCGATATATCTACCGCAACCGGGAATCGTACAACCGGAATCTGTGCATCGGCGAATCTATCGGCAAGAATGACTTCGACTACTATCCCCCCGAAGTGGCAGAAAAGAAAAGGGAGGAAGATACACTAGTTGCCACCACCGGACGGGGACTGCACTGGACAACCGAAGGGAAAGACAAAAACGGAAACGAGATCATCCTCGACAAACGGAAAATACGGGTGGACGGAGACGAACTTTCCTCCCCCATCATCGTCAGCATCGAATGGGACATCACGGAACTGGAGAAGATCAAACGGGAACTTCAGACATCCAAAGAGAAAGCCGAAATGTCGGACAAACTGAAGTCTGCTTTCCTCGCCAACATGAGTCATGAAATACGCACACCTCTGAATGCCATCGTCGGCTTCTCGCATCTGATAGCCGAAAGTGAAAATAAGGAAGAACGTAAAACATTTTATGAGATCGTCGAAGCCAACAACGAACGTCTGCTGCAACTGATCAACGAGATTCTTGATCTTTCGAAGATCGAATCGGGCATTATCGAGTTCACCAGCGCACCGATAAATATCAACAGTCTGTGTAAAGAAGTACATGACGCTCACGTATTTCGCACGCCGCAAGGGGTACAACTGATCTACGAGCCATCCGAAAACGGACTGGTGATAGAGACTGACAAGAACCGGGTGTTCCAGGTGTTCTCGAATCTGATAGGTAACGCATTCAAATTCACGAAAGCAGGCAGCATTAGTTACGGATATAAACTGGTAGGTAATCAGATCGTTTTCCACGTGACTGATACCGGTACGGGCATCGAACCGGAGAAGATAGGACGTGTGTTCGAACGTTTCGCCAAGTTGAACAACTATGCGCAGGGGACGGGGCTCGGACTGTCTATCTGTAAAACAATTGTCGAACGGCTGGGAGGTGAAATCTCCGTTTCTTCGGTGGTAGGTCAAGGGACGACTTTTACATTCACCCTACCTTACGAGTCGGATCAATCGACCGAAAATACGAAGGAGGAAAAACGGCAGGAAGGGAATGCAAATGAAAATCCGACCGGCACGGGTTCGATGAAGATTGACCCGGCTTCTACGGAGACGCCAGCAGAAACGTCTGTCAAGGAGGATTCCGAAAAGACTTCCGGAAGTACGGACGATGATAGTTCCGGTAGTATTTCCGCCAATGCCTCTCCAAGCCAGCGGACTATTCTGATAGCGGAAGATGAGGACAGTAACTTCGACTTACTGAAAGCTATTCTTGGAAGAAAGTACAGGCTTATACGTGCACGAGACGGTATGGAGGCCGTTACCTCATACGATGAAGCGAAGCCGGACCTTATTCTGATGGATATCAAAATGCCTAATCTCGACGGTCTGGAGGCTACGAAGATCATTCGTGAGCTCTCTCCTACTGTGCCCATTATCGCACAAAGTGCTTATGCTTATCAACAGGATCAGATAGCTGCAATGGATGCCGGATGCAGCGACTTCATCGCCAAGCCGATCTCGCAAGCGAAGCTCAAGGATATGATTAATAAATGGTTACCATAAAATGAAAGCCTTATATAGATTACTTTACTACCTGTCTATCCTGCTGACGAGTATTCTGGCAGGTTTCACATTAGCCGGAGCCTTCGCCGGAGATGCTTCGCCGGGCGGCTTTAAGCTGATGCCCTTTATCGGATTGGTTCTGCCGATGCTTTTGCTGGCTAATGTCGTCTCTGCCATCTATTGGACGGTTCGCTGGCGATGCTGGGTTTTCATACCTTTAATCGCCATACTGGGAAATTGGGGGTATCTGACCCGTGTCCTCCAGTCCCCGCTTTTTGATTCGGCTTCCCAACCGAATGAATCTTCGTCTCTGAAGAAAAACGAAAGGGGCACCGAATCAGCACTGACTATTGCCACCTATAACGTTAACAGTTTTAATCACGAGCATACAGGTTTCTCATGCAAGGAAATCGCTGCTTATATGAAGGAGCTCGGTGTAGATATCTTCTGTTTTCAAGAGTTTGGGATCAATCATGAATTTGGTATTGACAGTCTTCGCACCGTTCTTTCCGAATGGCCGTATTACTATGTACCTTCTTCTCCTGCCGGGGAGAGTCTTTTGCAACTGGCTGTGTTCAGCCGTTATCCTATCAAGGAGAAGCAGCTCGTCATCTACCCAAATTCCAACAACTGCAGCCTGTGGTGTGATATCGACATTAACGGCCAAACAATCCGTCTGTTCAACAATCATCTGCAGACTACGGAAGTCAGCCGCAACAAGCGCAAACTGGAAAAAGAACTTCGTGCGGACGATACAGACCGTGCGGAACGTGCCGCTCTCACCCTTGCCGATGGTCTGCATGAGAACTTCAAGAAACGTGCCGCACAAGCTGAACATATCAATCAATTGATTTCCGCTTCTCCCTATCCCACCCTGGTATGCGGTGACTTCAACTCTCTCCCTTCTTCATATGTATATCAAACTGTAAAAGGAGAAAAGATGAATGATGGTTTTCAGACCTGCGGACATGGGTATATGTACACTTTCCGATATTTCAAGCATCTGCTGAGAATCGACTATATCCTCCATTCGTCTGAGTTTCAAGGGGTGGATTACTTCTCTCCGGATTTGGAGTATAGTGATCATAATCCGGTGGTGATGAAGATGCTAATAAAATAGATCCTCATGCACATAAAAGCACATACAATAAAAGGCTGCCTCCACGGGAAGCAGCCTTTTATTATTATCGTTCGATCTAATTAATGGAAGATGTAGCGAACGCTAAACATCACTGAGTAAGTAGATCTGAAATCTTTGTAATCAGTATAAGTATCGGTCAGCTTCTTACCGCTGCTCTTCTGGAATGTGTATCCCTTGCATTCAGCATTCTTACCATCATAAGCCAAAAGGTTAGTGTTATTTACAGTCTTATACAATCCCCAATCAGAGTTCAAAAGATTCAGGACATTTTTGATATCAACACCGAACTGTAAGGTATGACGCTTACCGCCTACTTTCATATAGAAATCTTGCATGAATTTCAAATCTAACTGATGATGCCAAGGCATGACAACACCACCACGATCTACATATTCACCTTTGTGCTTCTTCAAATAACTATCTTGATTGATATATGCCCAAAAATCATCTTTCTGCTGATCTGCCGTATATATACCATCACCTAATTTGTAGTCAACAGCCTTATTCAATGTACTATTCCATGTTTTCTCAGCAAAAGTCCAATTATTCAGTTCTTCTCTGGAAGCAGGAATATACAACAAGTTATTTGCTCCACCATCACCTACGATATTACCCGCAAATGTATAAGAATAACGAGCATAACCATAACCGCCTGCGTATCCCATATTCATACCTTCGTAAACCAAAGACAATGAAGAAGCAAAGTTCTTAGCATACTCAACACGATATCCGGCAGAAGCTACAACACGATGCGGTGATACATAAGTACCATATCCTGTTTCATGTTCATTGATTCCATTCACAGAGTATGTATTTGTCTTATATGCAGAAGTTACCTGGTCACCGATACCATCGCTATATGATTTAGCTTTTGAATGCGTATAAGCAGCTGATAAATACAAACCGAAATCAAATGACTTCGCCAATTGAGCTGTAATTGAATAATAGTATGCTTTATGACCACCATTCTCTATGAAATATACATTCTGCTTTCCATTGCCATTAGTCCATGACGCATCTGTATATTTAGAATAGGCATTACGTGTATCATTCGGATTAAATGTCGTTGTAGTCTCAGAAGGCTTATATGCCTTATTAGAAATAACAGCAGGATTGATATCTTTGTTAAATATTCCTTCAATAGAGAAGTCAATATCACCAGGGAGTTTGGTATCGAATGCTAAAGACGTTTTCCATGTGGACGGCATCTTCAAATCTTTATCAATGATCGTAGGGTCTGTAGGAGATTTGATAGTAGTAGTTCTACCATTAGGATACAACTCATTCAACACACCTGATACTGACGGTTGGAAATATGGCTTCAAAGCGCCTGCATTCTTTGTATAATAATACTGAGACTGACCGACATTAGAGTTTCCTACCGCCGAAACTAACCATACGAAAGGCAAACGCCCTACATAAATACCTGTACCTCCACGAAGTACATATTTACGTTCTCCTGTAATATCCCAGTTGAAGCCTACACGAGGAGAAACGGAAATTTTAGCAGAAGGCACTTGATCAGTAGAATATCTGACCCCACCAAATTCGCATCTCGCAAAATCTTCATTATAATTATTCTTCAAAGAAGGGTACTTAGGCATTTCGAAACGGATACCAGCCATCAACTTAAAGTTTTCACTGATATTCATCTGATCCTGCAAATACAATGAATATTGCTGAGTCTTCATTTCAGCATTAAACTGGCTATAATCATCTGCATTGGAATATGTAATAGCAAAAGCCTCCGGAGTTTTTTTATTCTTGAAACTTTCCCAACTATCATATATATAGTAACCATTACCTGCTTGCATAAAGCCATTTGTAGCTTTATTATATTCGAATTGGAAACCTGCTAATAAATTATGAATACCTGTCGTATAAGATAATTCGTCTGTCAGCACAAAAGTTCTAGCTTGTGCAAGATTGCCCGGTGAGAAGATATCCGGACCGATACGGGCATACACTGCACCACCATCCAGAATATCAATTGTTGGGAAATCCGCCGCACCACCATAACTTCTAGGCTCATCTTGGAAAGAATATGTCATACGTGTCACATTGTTCAAACGACCATCCAGCCATTTTGAGTTCCACTCTGAAGCATACGATGTAAAATTGTATTCTTTGAAGTAGCGAGAATTCTCAAAATACATAGCAGCATTATTATTCACATTACCCGAACCTTGCGAAACTGCCGGTCCTTGATATATATCTGTAGCATATAGTGGGGACGTTGAAGAAGTAGGACCACTATTGTCTTTTGAATGAGCACGTGTAAAACGGAAGTTCAATTTGTTGTTATCATTTATATTCCAGTCCAAACGTGCCATAATCTTATAAGCAGGAGTTTTGATAGAATATCCTTGATACTGTCCCGGATCATAACCATATTCATTAATGAAATAGTTACGGATTTCATCCATTTTGCCAACAGTCGGACGATTAACATTCGCTGTGTTAGGTCCCCAGTCATCGCTGTCGCTCTGACGTGCACGTGCTTTAGGTCCTGCCGTTACATTATCTTCATACTCACCGTTTACAAAGAAAAACAACTTATTTTTTATAATAGCACCACCAAAGCTGGCACCATAAAGATAGTTCTGAGATTTCTCACGTATCAGATCCAAATCGCCTACTTTGTTACCTTTCAAGTTCTCATTAGTCAGATAAGTATAAGCTGTTCCATAGAAATCATTTGTACCACTCTTGGTTACGGCATTGATTGCTCCACCAATAAATCCGCTCTGACGAACGTCAAACGGAGTAACAGATACAGCGATCTGTTCCAAAGCATCCAAAGAAATAGGAGAACCGCCACCGGGCAAGTTAGATCCAATACCGAAAGCATTGCTGAAAGCAGCACCATCGACTGTGACTGAAGACTGGCGGTAGTTACCTCCGCCGACTGCAAAACCATTTCCTGTATTTGCTCCTTGTGGAGTCAGACGCATCACGTCATTCATACTACGGTTGATTGCAGGAAGCATCGCCATTTGTTCTTCGCCGATATTCGTGATAGCACCGGCACGATCGCTCTTCATATTGCTGTTCTTTGAGGCAGTCACTACTACCTCGTCCAGCAGTTCTGAACTTTCTTTCAAAGAAACATTCAATACGTAGTTTTCTCCTAATGACAACTGGATTCCCTTGTAAATGGCTGACTGATAGCCGACATAGGTGATTTCGACTTTGTAAGGACCGCCTGTACGCATACCTTGCAGATTGAATTGCCCACTGACATTGGTCACTGTACCATAGCGGGTACCGGAGGGCTCGTGAATAGCAACGATCGTTGCTCCAATAATAGGTTCATCTTGTGCTGTTACTTTACCACTCATACTTGCTGTGGTAACTTGCGCACTCATCGTAGCAGTAATCAGTAACATTACGACCACTAAAAAAGACCGCATTCTCTTCAACATAATGTAATTTATTAGTTAATACTAATTGTTTGTTTCATTGAAACTGTGCACAAAGATAATTAATATTATTTAGACTTAGATGACAATTATGCTACATTCTTTTAAGAGAGATAAACATTTTATTGCTTTCGAAAACAATAAAGGCCCTGCAATGTTTGCAGAGCCTTTCACTTTCGTATATTAAGTGAGATTTAACTTGTAATCTGTCAGCAAATACTAGTCAGTCATTAGGTTTCTATAACGAACACGCTTCGGCTCTTCATTGCCTAGACGCTTCAATTTGTTTTCCTCATATTCTGAATAGGAACCTTCAAAGTAGAATACATTAGAGTCTCCTTCAAAAGCGAGGATATGCGTACAGATACGATCAAGGAACCAACGATCGTGAGAGATGACTACCGCACACCCTGCAAAGTCTTCCAAACCTTCCTCCAAAGCACGAAGGGTGTTCACGTCAATGTCATTGGTCGGCTCATCGAGCAGCAGAACGTTACCTTCTTCTTTCAGAGCGATCGCCAGATGCAGACGGTTTCTTTCACCACCGGAAAGAACACCACAAAGTTTTTCCTGATCGGCACCGGCAAAGTTGAAACGGGACAGGTACGCACGTGCATTGATATCACGTCCACCCATACGGATCAAATCATTACCACCGGAGATTACCTGATAGACGCTCTTGTTCGGGTCAATGTCTTTATGCTGCTGGTCTACATAGGATACCTTTACGGTCTCTCCTACTTCAAACTCACCTTTATCTACCGTTTCCAATCCCATAATCAGACGGAAAAGAGTTGTTTTTCCTGCACCGTTAGGACCGATGACACCGACAATACCGTTAGGAGGAAGCATAAAGTTCAGATCATCGAACAGCAGTTTGTCGCCGTATGCCTTCGCTACGTGTTTTGCCTCAATTACCTTATTACCCAGACGGGGACCATTCGGGATAAAGATTTCCAGCTTCTCTTCTTTCTCCTTCAAGTCTTCATTCAGCAACTTGTCGTATGAATTAAGACGGGCTTTTCCTTTCGCCTGACGAGCTTTCGGAGCCATGCGCACCCATTCCAACTCACGTTCCAGTGTTTTACGACGCTTGCTGGCGGTCTTTTCTTCCATTTCCATCCGTTTGGTCTTCTGTTCCAGCCAGGATGAGTAGTTTCCCTTCCAAGGGATACCTTCGCCACGGTCGAGTTCGAGAATCCATCCGGCAACGTGATCAAGGAAGTAACGGTCGTGAGTTACGGCGATAACCGTACCTTCATACTGTTGCAAATGTTGTTCCAGCCAGTCGATAGATTCAGCATCCAAGTGGTTGGTAGGCTCATCGAGCAACAGGATGTCCGGTTTCTGCAACAACAAACGGCAAAGAGCGACACGACGGCGTTCACCTCCGGAGAGATTCACCACCGGCTGATCTTCGGGCGGACAACGGAGCGCATCCATCGCACGTTCCAGTTTACTGTCCAGATTCCATGCATCAGTTGCGTCGATGATATCTTGCAATTCTCCCTGACGGGCGAAAAGTATATCCATCTTGTCCTGATCTTCATAATACTCGGGCAAACCGAATTTCTGATTGATTTCTTCGTATTCTGCCAGTGCGTCAACGATCGGTTGCACACCTTCCATTACTACTTCTTTTACTGTCTTTGTGTCGTCCAGATAAGGTTCTTGTGCCAAATAGCCCACAGAATATCCCGGAGAGAAGACCACTTCTCCCTGATAGGATTTCTCCAGACCCGCGATAATCTTCAATAAGGTAGATTTACCGGAACCGTTCAGACCGATAATACCAATCTTCGCTCCATAGAAGAACGACAGGTAAATGTCTTTCAGTACATTTTTATTTGGTTGGAAAGCTTTGCTCACTCCCACCATTGAGAAGATGATTTTTTTATCGTCAGCCATATATTAATGATTGTATATTGTTGATAATGGCACAAAGATAAGAAAAATGTTTGAAATGCTTTGGAGTTCTAAAAAAATGTTCTACCTTTGCACCCGCAATTCGAAAGAAAGCATAAAGGATTGATTCAGTAGCTCAGCAGGTAGAGCACAACACTTTTAATGTTGGGGTCCTGGGTTCGAGCCCCAGCTGGATCACGGAGTAAAAAACCTCTGATAACCAATGATTATCAGAGGTTTTTTTATTAATATACACAGAACATAGATATAAGACTCTACATAAAGCCCAAAACATATCCAATATCGAATCGATGACAAACAGACCTACACCAAACAATCGGCTCATATAATGATAAACTTCTTTTTCCAGTTATTGTTTCCATCTTTACCTTATATATTATAAAAGCGCGGCAAAGATACAACTTTAAGAAATAGCGGAAATGAACATTTGTTAATAAAAAGATGGCTATTCCGGACAACTGTTTACTGAAAAAATAGCTTATTTTTGCAAAGAATGCAAGATTAGTCAAATGGTTGAATCAGAAATAAATAAAAGATATTGCCAAAGCTGCGGAATGCCGCTCCGCTTCGACGTGGAGGAATATTTAGGCACCAACTCTGACGGTTCGAGGAGTGATGAGTTTTGTTATTACTGCCTGAAGGATGGGAAATACATTGTTGATATATCCATGTGGGAAATGATCGATATCTGGATAAAATATACAGATAAATATAATGAATACGCAGACACGGACTATTCTCCGAAAGAGCTGAGGGAGATACTGGACAAACGCCTTCCCACACTGAACAGATGGCGGCAAAAGCAAGAGACAAGCAGCCTTCATCATAAGATGATTCAGAACATAATAGTGTACATCAACGGTCATCTGACGGAGGTACTGGATACCGACACGCTGAGTTCGATGAGCGGACTGTCCAAATTTCATTTCAGAAGAGTGTTCCGCACCGCTACCGGAGAGAATATCGGCAGTTACATACAGCGTTTGCGCATGGAACACGTTGCACATCTGCTGATCTCTACGGACTATACGCTAAAGCAAATCATAGAGCAAACGAGTTATCAGACTAAATACAGTATCGCCAAAGCTTTTAAGAAACATTTTGGTATATCAACTTCTCAATACAGAGAGAAGCACAGACCGAACGGTGAAAATCCGGCAACAAACATAAAACCGGAGATAAAAGTGATCAGCCCGATAAAGATATTCTGCATCGAAGTGGGTGAAGCGTATAAAAACAAACTAAAATACAGATTACTTTGGAATAAACTACTGCATCATGCCGAACAGTATGAAGCAGACCCACGATATGACAAGTTTATCAGCCTTAGCATGGACGATCCGTCGATTACGCCTACGGAGAAATGCCGGTTCTATCTTGGCATCGCCCTTCGCGATGATACTAAAGCGAGACCGGTACCGGGAATCATGCAGATTCCCGGAGGGCGATATGCCGTGTTCAGACATACGGGGAGCTATTCTTCTTTACACAAAGTGTACAGGAGCATTTATGAGGAATGGTTTCCGAAAAGTAAATACCATCCCCAAAGCACATTCAGTTTTGAGATGTATATGAATCATCCGTCCACCACGGAAACGTCGGAATTACTAACAGAAATATATATACCGGTCATACGGAAATAATCACCATTAAAACAGAATCTATGGCAAAGATATCAGAAATCATGCTTTTACAGCAGCCGGAACAGCCCGCTTTGGCTATTGAAGTAAAAACCGACATGAAAGGTATGTCACAGGCTATCGGAGAGAATTTTGTAAGAATAGACTCTTTATTCAAGAAACAGGGAGAAGTAACCACGGATATCCCCTTCGTAGAGTACCCCGACTTTGAAAGCCTGACCGAAGATCGTATAGAAATGATTATCGGACTGAAATCTTCGAAACCTTTACAGGGTGACGAAAAAATACAGTCTGTCATCCTCCCCGCCAGAAGAATAGTCGTATGTCTGCATAGAGGAAATTACAATGAACTGGCACAGCTGTACAATGAGATGACCGAATGGATAAAAACAAATGGATATAAGGCTTCGGGAACATCAATAGAATATTATTACAGCAATCCGGATGTACCCGAAGAGGAACATGTCACAAGAGTTGAAATGCCTTTACTCTAAAAGCAAGAGAATAGTTGCCGTAAACTCTTACCAAACAATAAGAAGCAGAGAAGCCGTCATACAGTATCACCTTGTCTGATAAAGTACCGGCATTCCCTGCTTCAATAGTTCTTTAGAAATTAGCCTTGCGTTTCTTCACTTCTTCTACGAGTTTCGTAAAGGATTTCTCCTTCTTACGTTTTTCATGTTCGGAAGCGGAGAAATGCCATGCTTCTCGTTTGAGTTTCAGATAACTCTCATATACCTTATGATCTAACGTACCATTATGTACCGCTTCTAAAACAGCACAACCCGGCTCGTCGATATGCTTACAATCGCTGAAACGGCATGATTCCGCATAGTCGGATATTTCAAACATTTCGGCAAGCGAATCGGGATTGTCAATCGCCAAACCAAATTCCCGAACACCCGGAGTGTCGATTAAAACACCTGAGCCATCCACCAATACCATTTCCCGACGAGTTGAAGTATGCCGTCCCTTCCCTGTAGACAGGCTTATATCGGAAGTATTCAGTACCGATTTCCCGCAAAGGGTATTCACCAGTGAACTCTTGCCGACACCCGAAGAGCCGACAAACACGACCGTTTCGCCTTTTGTTATGGATTCCCGCAACCGGAGAATCGTTTGAGGTTGACAAATACTTGTGATAAATACAGGAAACTGACGGGCAATGTGTTTGATCGCTTCATCTATTTTCTGCCTGTCACAACCTAAATCGGCTTTATTGAGCACCAATACTGGTTTGATATTTTCTTCCATTATCTGGGCTATGAAACGTTCCGCTCTGCGAACATTGAAATTATCATCAAGGCTTTGCACAATAAATGCTTTATCGACGTAAGAAGCAATGGCCTGCCGGTCGGCTACCGTTCCGTTCTTCTTGCGATACAACGCCCGTTCACGAGGCAACGTATCAACTATAATCCCTTTATTTGCATCAAATGGCTGAAAAATCACCCAATCGCCCGTACAAAGGTATTCATCAGGCATTCTGCTATAAATCATATTTCCTGTTAACTCACACAAATATACGCCATCCTCTGCAACTACTTCATAACAGGTTTTATGTGTCACGATGATTCGTCCATGAGACATATCTTTAAATTGTGAGATTTGTTTTTGCCGGAATAGATTATCACTCCAACCATATAATGACAGATTATTATTTTCGTTACTCATTATCTTAATGTATATAGCATACACGTGAAAGCACAACAATGCTTTTGCTATTGTATGCGGGTATAAAAACTAAAGTTATATAATATAGGAGAATCACTTCCGGAAAGATTATCCGAAAGTATGAAAGTTCGAATCTGTTAAAGTGAACAGATTCTTATCAGACCAAATCCGATGTAATAAATGATGAGTTAAACATCCACTAGTTTTAATGAAACATTATAATTTTAATGCGTCAAAGATATGGGAAATAAATAACAGAACCAAATGAATGATGAAATATGTGTCAAAAGCCAATGGATACACGGCCTGACGTTTCCATTTTCCATTCCCTTGAATTCTTGTCGTACTGGTATTCCGCACCGACACTTACTTCCGTATTCTTTTTCACATCGACCGAGATAGAAGCTCCTACCCCTGTATGTGGAAATAACGGATTGTAAACCGGAGGAGGTGTATTTCCCCCCATAAAATATTGTCCCCAGACATTTAACCGGACATTTCTGGCTAAAGAATAATGCATTCTCGTATATATTCCTGCTATGTCTTGTCTCGCTATAGGCAAAGCCAAATAGAATTGCCGGCTTAAGGTTCCTCCCGCTTCAACGAAAAATCTTTGAGAAGGAATCCAGCGCATTCCGGCATTTACCGCTACATATTGCCCCAATCCCAGATAAGTCTTTTGTTCTGCACTCCCAATAAAGGAAAGCTGTCCATTCATAGAATGCTGACGAAAATTATAAAAATCCGTCAATGTCGGATTACTTTCCAGCAATGCCGGAAAATCGTAAAAATAGGGAGATAAGCCCGATGCAGGACTTGAAGGTGTCAGACCGTATGTCTGCATGGACTTATCACCTGTTGCGAGCTTTTTAGCCTCTATATCCGGTAACTTCGGTTCTATGTTTTTTGCTTCGGGCAACTGCCGTCCGCTCACTTCCGCGGAGCTATTTTTCTTTTGCACATCTATTTTATTCTCCTTTTCTATAGTTTGAGAAAAGGCAGTAGCAACACAAGCAAAAGACACAAAAACAAAGACAGCAACTGTTCTAATCATAATATTCTCCTTTCTTTTATCAGGGGCTATATTATCAATACAATTATCCGGTTAAAAGCTCAATGATCGGTAACATATTTTTTATTTTAAAGCAGAGATAGATTGATAGACAGCTTTTGCCATCACCTGCGCCCCCTTTTCGTTCGGATGAATACGGTCCGGAAAGAGTTCGGGCATTCCGTCCATAGCAGTATGGAGGTCTATAACGAACAGGTTGTTTTTCTTGGCGAGCTTATTGATCATCGGAATGATTTCTTTAGAGATAATATCATCGTTGATGCCGTCACCTGTAAGATAAGCTTTGGAAGGATAGCAGAGATAAATCTTCGGCTGTGAAGGAAGGCCCTTGAAAGCGTCGATCATGGTCTGCGCATCTTTCATGAAGTCTGCTTTGTATTTCCAGTTGAATGATTTGCTGTCGTTTGTTCCGAGTTTGATAACGACGATGTTAGGATTAAAAGCTAACGCATTCTTATAAGCAGGTTCGTTCATATAAGGATGATCTCCTTTGTTCAACATGGTACGGGCGCTCACTCCGAAATTTTTCACCCAGTAACTGTCGCCCAACATACGGGCCAGTACGGAAGGATAGCTGTCACGGCTGCGATTCTTTATTCCTGCTCCGAACGTAATACTGTTGCCGATGCAAGCCACACGGACGGCATCTTTGCGAGGAGCCTTGAAACTACGCAACCAAGAAGTCAGTTCGTTCTGCATTTCACTCTTGTAGAGGAAATCTTCACGGATTCCCCAACCGTGGCCGCCTGTAGGATAAATATGGAGAACGGAAGGAACACCTTTCTTATTTAAAGCCAGATAATAGTTGACTCCGTTGGCAGGAGGAACTACCTTGTCATCATCGCTATAAACAATGAAAGCACGAGGAGTCTCTTTGGTCACTTGCTTCTCGTTGGAGAATTCTTTTTCCAAATCGGCAGAAGCGTCCTTACCCAACAGATTGTCATGAGAGCCCATGTGAGTGAAAGATTTGTCCATCGTAATCACCGGATAGAAGAGAATCTGGAAGTTGGGACGAAGTGCTTCAGGCGCATGTGTAGCGATGGTCGAAGCCAGATGGCCTCCGGCAGAAGATCCCATGATACCAATATCATTCGGATTCAGATTCCATACGTCAGCGCTGTCACGTACCATTTTCATGGCTGCTTCGGCATCGGAGATCGGGAGGGTGCGGTCGCCTTTCGGCATCCGGTATTTGAGAACAATCAATGCAATTCCTTGTTTGTTGAAATACGGCGCCCAATCATACCCTTCGTGATTGACCGCCAGACCGGAGTATCCTCCACCCGGACAGGCTACCACAGCACGACCTGTCGCCAGTTCCGGTGCCGGCAGGAAAACACGAAGAGAAGGCTGTTCAATATCAAATGGTTTTGGCGTACTTTGTGCCGAGACTTGCAGACCTGTCAATAGCAGGACCAGCAATACAAAAAGAGAAGAGAATTTCTGTTTCATAGTATCTGTATACTTTGATTAATGAATATTTGATGTGCGAAGATAGTAATTTTATGTATCTTTGCGCCTCCTTTTAAATAGAAAAAATGATATGCAAGGAATTAAGAATCTGACACACGGCCCTATCAACCGCCAACTTTTCAATCTGGCGATGCCTATCATGGCAACGTCGTTTATACAGATGGCATACAGCCTTACAGACATGGCATGGGTAGGACGATTGGGCAGTGAGGCTGTAGCCGCCATCGGTTCGGTAGGAATCCTGACGTGGATGTCCGGTTCTATCTCCTTATTAAATAAGGTAGGGTCCGAAGTCAGCGTAGGCCAATCCATCGGTGCGCAGAATCAGGAAGATGCCCGCCAGTTCGCTTCACACAATATCACGATTGCTCTGATCATTTCGATCTGCTGGGGCGGACTGCTTTTCATGTTCGCAAGCCCCATCATCCGCATCTATGAACTAGAAGAGCACATCACAGCCAATGCCATCGAATACCTGCGGATTATTTCCACCGCATTGCCGTTCATATTCCTGTCCGCTGCCTTCACAGGTATCTATAATGCAGCGGGACGAAGCAAAATTCCATTCTATATCAGTGGGACGGGACTGATTATGAATATCATTCTCGACCCTCTGTTTATCTTCGGCTTCGGGCTGGGAACAAACGGTGCCGCCTACGCTACATGGCTCTCGCAGGCAACGGTTTTCGCCATCTTCATCTACCAGCTGCGTTTCCGCAAAGACGCCCTGCTCGGTGGTTTCCCCTTCTTCTCCCGACTGAAGAAAAAGTACACACGGCGTATTCTGAAACTAGGTCTGCCCGTAGCTACCCTAAACACCCTGTTCGCCTTCGTCAATATGTTCCTCTGCCGTACCGCATCCGAACAGGGCGGACACATCGGACTGATGACTTTCACCACCGGCGGACAGATAGAAGCCATCACCTGGAATACCTCCCAAGGTTTCTCCACCGCACTTAGCGCCTTTATTGCCCAGAACTTCGCCGCCGGACGAATAGAACGGGTACTGAAAGCCTGGCACACCACCCTATGGATGACGGGAATCTTCGGAACTTTCTGCACGCTGCTGTTTGTCTTTTACGGCAATGAGGTCTTTTCGATCTTTGTCCCCGAACAGGCAGCTTACGAAGCCGGAGGTGTATTTCTGCGTATCGACGGATATTCGCAGCTGTTTATGATGCTCGAAATCACGATGCAGGGAGTGTTCTACGGCATCGGGCGTACCGTGCCTCCTGCCATTGTCAGCATTGTATGCAACTATATGCGCATTCCGCTTGCCATCCTGTTTGTACGGATGGGCATGGGAGTAGAAGGTATCTGGTGGGCAGTATGCGTCACAACGATTGCCAAAGGACTGATTCTCTTGGGATGGTTCACCATGATCAGGAAAAAATGCTTAAATCTGCCTTCCGTGTCAACAAGGTAGTCGTGTCGTTTGTTATTTTACATATACAAAGATCGTCCGGAGTTATTTTAACTTAAAAAGTATGACCTTGGCAAATAATATGTATCTTTGCGTTGTTAATTTATTAAAGTATTATTTTATAAACCTATTTAAAAAACATTGCATTATGAACAAGATGAAATGGATGGTTCTCTTCATGAGTATAACCATGATATTCAGTGGCTGCGCAAGCATGAACAATACGGGCAAAGGTGCCGCAATCGGCGGTGGTTCGGGTGCTGCATTGGGTGCTATCCTCGGCGGTGTTATCGGTAAAGGCAAGGGTGCTGCCATCGGTGCGGCTATCGGTACTGCAGTAGGTGCAGGAACAGGTGCCCTTATCGGAAAGAAGATGGATAAAGCGGCAGCAGAAGCAAAACAAATTGAAGGCGCACAAGTAGAGCAGATAACTGACAACAACGGATTGCAGGCAGTAAAAGTTACATTCGATTCAGGTATTCTTTTCACTACCGGTAATGCAACTCTGAGTGCTGCTGCCAAGTCTGCATTGAGCAAGTTCGCCAACAACGTACTCAACCAGAACAGAGACATGGACGTATCCATCTACGGATATACCGACAATCAGGGCTGGAGAAACAGTACTGCCGAACAAAGCCGTCAGAAAAATCTGAACTTGTCACAGGAACGTGCACAGAGTGTAGCCAGCTACCTGTTAAACTGCGGCGTTTCTTCCAACCAGATTAAAGGTGTGCAGGGAATGGGCGAAAGCGATCCTATCGCCAGCAACGACACAGCTGCCGGAAGAGAACAGAATCGTCGTGTAGAAGTTTACATGTACGCAAGTGAGCAGATGATTAAAGATGCACAGGCCGCTTCCAATTAAAAAAATATTGCGTTATGCGCGCAACCTGCTGATTTTCTTCTTTGCATCTACCATTTTGGCTGTGATCGTCTACCGCTTTATGCCGGTGTATGTCACTCCGCTGATGGTCATCCGAAGTGTACAGCAGCTTGCGTCAGGAGATAAACCCACGTGGAAACACACGTGGGTTTCTTTTGATAAGATATCTCCTCACCTGCCGATGGCGGTCATCGCCTCCGAAGACAACCGCTTTGCCGAACACAACGGATTCGATTTCATCGAGATAGAGAAAGCGATGAAGGAGAACGAGAAACGGAAACGGAAGCGCGGAGCAAGTACCATCAGCCAGCAGACAGCCAAGAATGTGTTCCTGTGGCCGCAATCGTCTTGGGTACGCAAAGGTTTCGAAGTTTATTTCACCTTTCTGATAGAGTTGTTCTGGTCGAAAGAACGGATTATGGAGGTATATCTCAACTCCATCGAAATGGGAAAAGGGATTTATGGCGCACAGGCTGCCGCAAAGTATAAATTCAACACAACAGCTGCCAAGTTGAGCTCAGGACAGTGCGCACTGATTGCCGCTACGCTCCCTAACCCGATACGGTTTAACTCTGCAAAGCCTTCGGCTTACCTATTGAAACGACAAAAACAGATATTGCGATTAATGAATCTGGTTCCTAAGTTTCCGCCTGTAGAGAAGAAGGCGGTCGATAAGAAAGACACCAGGAAGAAGAAAAAGAAATAAAGCAATCCCTTTATCACAATCTATTTCATCAAGAAACAAGACAAGGATAAAGGGATTACTTTTTTCTGTTATTATTTGAGATACAGACTATGCCGGTTCCTCACACCTCTCGATATACGCCAATGGTTCGCCTTTATCTACCAATGCTCCCTGCTTGGCACATACCTCGATCACACGACCGCTAAAATTCGCCAACACCTTATCATATGTATGCCAAGGAGTAGCAATGTAGCAAAACACATCGTCCGGGTCATATTTATGTCCCACTTCGGGCGGCATAGAAGGCGATTCCACATCAATCTCCCAAATGATCTGACCTTTTTCCATTGCCGTCACCGGTTCGGCTTTGGCACGTTTCATCCGTTTCACTTCTTCTTCGGAGAATCCCTGTTTTGCCAATGCGGCATCTTTGGCACGCTGCAAATCATCTTCGAAACGTTTCTTGGCAATACCCGATTTATAATCCCGATATTGGCGGTCGTGCATTGCCAGTTCGAAAAGTTCTTCATCATCCTGTCCGAAATCCCAGCTGTTTTCTGTCATTTCCTTACGATACTCGTCCAGTTGATCCGGATAGTTCTTCTGCGGGTCTTCGTCCGTAAATTCGTATCCTTTTTCTTTTGCCAATGCGATAATCTCCGGAGCAAGTGCACCGGGCAAACGACCACTCTTACCTAGAATCATATCCCAGGTATGGTTGTCGATCATCGTCCAACGCTCCTCTCCCTTGATCAGAGACATCACATTCATCAATGCCACATTCTTCACATATTGGCTGAACGGAGTCACCAATGGAGGATAGCCGAGTTTCGGCCACACATATTCCACTTCGTCAAATAGCATCACGAGCAAATCGTCGATGCTCAGTTCCGGTTCGTTCTTACCTCTCAATATCAGATTGATGCCGGAATGCACTCCTTTCAGATCGGCCATCATAGAACCCATCATACCTCCGGGAAGTCCGCATTTCAAGAGCAAAGAAGACATATGCTTGTTGGTAGGGTCCATAAAATAACCCAGAAAATCGTCAATGAACTCCTGTGTCATGGCACGGGCTTTCATGTAGGCTTTCATATTAATCTCCGGTACCTGAAATCCCGCGTCTTTCAGCATAGCCTGCACAGAGATAACGTCCGGATGAACTTTCCCCCACGAAATCGGCTCCATTGCAACATCAATAATATCCGCGCCATTCTCACAAACTTCGAGGATAGAAGCCATCGAAAGTCCCGGTCCGCTATGTCCGTGATACTGGATAATGATTTCGGGATGCCGTTCCTTGATTGCTTTCGTCAGACGTCCCAGCATTTCGGGGCGACCAACACCTGCCATATCTTTCAGACAGATTTCCGGTGCTCCGGCCTCTATCAGACGCTCGGCGATAGCGGTATAATATTCTACGGTATGCACGGGCGAGAACGTAATACATAACGTTGCCTGCGGAATCATCCCCGCTTCAAGGGCATAATGAATGGAAGGAATAATATTTCTGACTTCATTCAAGCCGCAAAAGATACGGGTGATGTCCACTCCCTGCGCATGTTTTACTTTATACATTAACCGGCGCACATCTGCCGGAACGGGATACATTCGAAGACCATTCAGACCACGGTCGAGCATATGAGTTTGTATGCCGGCTTCGTGGAAAGGTTTTGTGAAAGCCCGGACAGCTTTGTTCGGGTTCTCGCCATACAGTAGGTTGACTTGTTCGAACGCGCCTCCGTTGGTTTCTACACGGGAGAAACAACCCATTTCGATAATTAACGGAGCAATTCTTACTAACTGATCGGCACGCGGTTGATACTTGCCGGACGACTGCCACATATCCCGATAAACGAGACTGAATTTGATTTCCTTTTTCATTGCCGTAAATAGATGAGATTTATATTACTTAGGTTAACTAGTTGATACAAATATACTGAGTTCTCTGACATAATAACAAATACAGAGAGAATAAGTTGGGGTATAAAGACATGTTTAATATCATATTGTCACAAAATCAAAGGAGCAAGCGAGTTTTTACCCGTTGCTCCTTACCAGAATTAATTGTTTGACTAATGTGTTATCCCTATTTATACAAAATCTTTCAACTCTTGTTGCAAACGTTGGCGTGTGAAGAATATGCGGCTCTTCACCGTTCCGAGGGGTAGGTCCAGCTTCTCAGCGATCTCACGGTATTTAAAACCGGATACGTGCATTGAAAATGGTACTTTATATTCCTTCGGCAGCGCGTTGACGATGCGGTGCATCTCTTTTAAGTCATAAGCGCCTTCCGTACTTTCAAATCCTGAGTCTTGGGGGAGATTCAAATGATACAGATTGTCGGTCTGATCTACGAATGTCTGGTCACGTACTATTTTACGGTAGTTATTAATAAAGATGTTACGCATGATTGTGTACATCCATCCTTTAAAATTTGTATCGGGAACATATTTTTCCTCGTTATCCAAGGCCTTTAATGATGTTTCTTGCAATAAATCATTTGCTTCTTCACGATTGGCAGTTAATTTATAAGCAAAACGAAGCAACTCTTCCTGAACTCCAATTAAATCTTTTCTGAAACTTAAACTTTTCATACTTTAAGGGTTTTACGGTTAATATTTCGTTTCTTTCTTGACGTTTGCAAGTTTAAAGGTATTTTATGAGTCAAACAGGGGGAAATTCGTCATTTCTTAGGGGGTGAAACTGTCAAATGATAGATTTTAGGTGCTTTTTGATAGTTTTTAGGTGGTTTAGGACGTTTTTTATTCTCTTCTTCTTGTTTGGCAATACAAAATAACTTACTTTTGGGTAGTATTATTAACTTAAAGTAAAGGACATGACTATACTTATTATCGTAGGAATAATCGTACTGTTGGGAATCATTTTTGCTTCCATGTACAACTCATTGGTGAGACTGAGAAATAACCGTGAAAATGCTTTTGCAGACATCGACGTGCAGCTGAAACAGCGCCACGACCTTATTCCGCAACTAGTGGATACCGTGAAAGGATATGCCGCACACGAAAAAGATACCCTCGAACGGGTGATTCAGGCACGTAACGGTGCAGTCAGCGCCAAGACAATCGACGAGAAGATAGCAGCTGAGAATCAATTATCTTCCGCTTTATCGGGATTGAAAATCACGTTGGAGGCTTATCCGGACCTGAAAGCAAACCAGAATTTCCTGCAACTGCAAGAAGAAGTATCCGATGTAGAGAATAAATTGGCTGCTGTACGCCGTTACTTTAACTCGGCTACGAAGGAATATAATAATGCGGTTCAGACATTCCCGTCCAACATCATAGCAGGTATGGCAGGTTTCCGCAGAGAAATCATGTTCGACCTGGGTACCAACGAACGTGCGAATCTGGAACAGGCACCGAAGATCAGTTTCTAAAAACGAGCACGTATGCAGTACGTCGGAATCCAAACACAGCAGAGCCGGAACAACCGGCGCTCTGTTCTTCTGTTATTCCTATTTCCCTGCCTGGTAGCAGCATTGCTTTATCTGGCCTGCTATCTGCTGGCCGCTATGGGGCACGGTGAAAGCATGGAAGTAAGTATCCTGGAATTGGCTAATCCTCTTTTCATCAATGCCCTCCCCTATACGATGGGGGTCGTATTGATTTGGTTCCTGATAGCTTTCTGGGCGAATACGAGTATCATCAAAGCCGCCACAGGCGCCAAACCTCTCGACCGCAGAGAGAACAAACGTGTCTACAATCTGGTCGAGAACCTCTGCATGGCAAACGGAATGAAGACTCCGAAAATCAATATCATCGACGACGATTCATTGAACGCTTTTGCCAGCGGTATCAACGACCGCACCTATACGGTCACTCTCTCGAAAGGGATTATTCAGAAGTTGAACGACGAAGAACTGGAAGCAGTCATCGCCCACGAACTGACTCACATCCGCAACAGAGATGTGCGCCTGCTGATCGTCTCGATTGTATTTGTCGGAATCTTCTCGATGCTGACGCAGATCACTTTCTATACTATTACGCACGCGCGCATACGTAGCAACGGGAAAAACGGCGGAGGAGCTATCCTCATCATACTGATTGCCTTAGTAATAGCCGCTGTCGGTTACTTCTTTGCCAGTCTGATGCGCTTCGCCATTTCACGGAAGCGCGAATATATGGCAGATGCCGGTTCGGCGGAGATGACAAAGAATCCGTTAGCATTGGCAAGTGCCCTGCGCAAAATTTCCGATGATCCGGATATAGAAGCGGTAAAACGTGGGGATGTGGCGCAATTATTCATTCAGAATCCGGGCGACCAGTCGAAAAGTGCCCTCAGCGGACTTAGCGGCCTCTTTGCCACGCATCCCCCTATCGAGAAACGAATCTCCATTCTGGAACAGTTCTAAAGATTTCTGTTTAATTTTCATTAAAGAAAGCAGGGGGACTCCTTATTTTTAGTATATTTGAGTGTTATACATATATACACTAAACTGTAACTGATATGAAAACAAGAAAACAAATCCTTATGCTACTGCTGGTTATGCTAGCAGGAATCCCGACTCTTTCGGCACAGACCAAGAAGGAGAAGAAGGAACAGAAGAAAGAAGCTGTCAGACAGCTGATCGTATCAGAAGACTACAAGATAGACGTCAACACTGCTATGCCCATGCGCGGACGTTCTATACCTCTGACTTCACAATACTCACTGCAAATCAGAAATGATTCGGTATTCTCTTACCTCCCTTATTACGGACGTGCTTACAGCGTTCCTTACGGCGGAGGAAGCGGGCTGATATTCAACGCTCCCCTCAAAGAATACACGATGGATATGGATAAGAAGGGAAACGCCATTATCAAATTCTCCGCCCGAAGTCCGGAAGACTTCTTTGAGTTCAGGGCGAAAGTGTTCCCCGACGGCACCACCAGCATCGATGTCACGATGCAGAACCGTCAGGCAATCAGCTACCGGGGAGAAGTGGATCTGGACAAGAAATAAAATCTTCAAGAATCGCCGTCAGTCTCTTCACTACCTTTTAATATAGGAAGGCAAATGTGGTATTTCACGGCAAGGATGCGTGTAACAAATACCGCCGATCCGCCAACGAGCTGACAGACATAAGATTCCATCCCTGCGGCATCGCACAGCCAGTAAGCGATGCCGCCTACTACACACGCCATCGCATAGATTTCTTTTCGGAAAATCAAGGGGATCTCATTGATAAAGACATCACGAATCACACCTCCTGCGGCACCTGTGATACTACCCATGATGATGGCTACCCAAAAAGGATAGCCTAAAGCGATACTTTTCCCCACACCGACCACCGTAAACAAAGCCAGTCCGATGGTATCGAATATAAAAAAGGTATTATTCAGACGGATCAGCCAGCGACCGAAGCAGATCACCCAGATCAAGGCAAGTCCCGTACAGATCAAATAGATAGGGTTCGTCATCCATCCGGGCGTCACATCCAGCAGTACATCACGGATAGTACCGCCACCGATAGCGGTAGCAAGACCTACGACATAGGCTCCGAACCAGTCGAAACGCTTTGCTGAAGCCAGCCGGATACCACTAATAGCAAAGGCAAATGTGCCTATAAAATCAAGAATTTGAACGAATGTCGGCATATATTTGTTATTTTGTATGCAAAGTAACGAATAAATTCCGTAAGAAAATGTACTTTTGCTACACGAATTAGATAGAAATAATATGAAAATAACAATTGTTGCCGGGGCACGCCCCAATTTCATGAAAATAGCCCCTATCACACGCGCCATCGAAGCCGCAAGAGGGCTGGGTAAAAGCATCTCCTACCGTTTGGTGTACACAGGCAGACGGGACGATACAAGTCTGGATGCTTCCCTGTTTTCGGATCTCGACATGAAAGCTCCCGATGTCTACCTTGGAGTGGAAAGCAGTAACCCCACCAGTCTGGCAGCCGGAATCATGATCGCCTTCGAACAGGAGCTGACGGAGAATCCGGCACACGTCGTCCTGGTAGTGGATGATCTGACAGCAACCATGAGTTGCGCCATCGTAGCCAAGAAACAAGGAATCAAGGTAGCCCATCTGGTAGCCGGCACACGTTCCTTCGACATGAAGATGCCGAAGGAAGTAAACCGGATGATTACCGACGGAGTATCCGATTATCTGTTTACCGCCGGCATGGTGGCCAACCGAAATCTGAATCAGACAGGCACGGAAAGCGAAAACGTATATTACGTCGGCAACATTTTGGTAGATACCGTTCGTTTCAACCGGAACCGGCTGCTCAAACCGGTATGGTTCTCCGTGCTGGGACTTCAGGAGGGCAATTATCTCCTGCTCACCCTCAACCGACGTGTACTGCTCAACAACAAAGAGAACCTGCGGAAGTTGATGCAAACGATGATCGAAAAAGCTGCCGGTATGCCTATCGTAGCGCCCATGCACACATATGTGCGCAATGCAATCAAAGACCTCGGCATAGAAGCCCCGAATCTTCATATCATGCCTCCGCAGAATTATCTTTTCTTCGGATATCTGATCAATAAAGCCAAAGGAATCATCACGGACTCCGGCAATGTAGCCGAAGAAGCTACGTTCCTCGGCATCCCCTGTATCACGCTCAACACGTATGCCGAACATCCGGAAACGTGGCGCGTGGGAACGAATGAACTGGTCGGCGAAGATCCGGCAGCACTCGCTCAGGCTATGGATACGCTGATGAAAGGTGAATGGAAGAAAGGCGAGCTCCCCGAACGCTGGGACGGACGAACAGCCGAACGAATCGTACAAATATTAACAAGTAAATAACCGGAGTGGTTGAGCCGGACTCGATGATCAACGAGCCGGCTTAATAGCCAGACAGAAGTAGCCGACCACTATCAGGTTCGACAAGTGTTTCAGAAAGTTTCACGCCGAGGAAACCAAAGTTTCAAGGCGTAGAAACCAGAGTTTCAAGCAGTGGGAACTAGAGTTTCAAGGCATGAAACTTTTTGTTTCAACCGTTGAAACAGATTTTGGAACTACGGAAAAGAATCGGAGCATGCCGGTTCGCAAGATGTGGCATACGTTGAAAAGGGAAGTATAAAAAGACAAAAACAATCTGCCTCCTTCCATTGTTGAATGATATAAGCTTGTAAATAACAAAAAACGATGGGTAAAAAAAGTTATATACTCTATTTTACTCAGACTTATTTGTTAACTTTGCAGCCCTACTACGAACGTTATGATACAACGATATAACAAAATACTGATACTGCTCTTAGTCGTATTTGCAGTTTCAAATGCTTTTGCGCAGCAAATAAAGGGGGTTGTAACTGATTCAGTCACTCATGAACCACTAATGTATATCTCTGTCTATTATCAAGACAAGAGAGAAATGGGTACTGTCACCAATATTGACGGAGAATATAAACTCGACGCACGAAGAAACGGAGGAACGCTCGTTTTCTCTTCCATCGGATATGTCACCAAAACCGTTAAAGTAGGCTCCGGAAATCAGACCGTCAATGTCAAACTCTCCCCGGACGATGTAATGCTCACCGAAGTAGTCGTAAAACCACAGAAAGAAAAATACTCCCGCAAGAATAATCCGGCAGTCGAATTCATGAAGAAAGTGATCGAACACAAAAAAGCACAAGTGCTCGAAGTGAACGATTACTACCAGTACGACAAGTACGAGAAAATGAAAATGTCTATCAACGACCTGACTCCGGAGAAACTGGAAAAGGGTATCTACAAGAAATACTCATTCCTCAAAGATCAGGTGGAAGTGTCGGAGACGACCAACAAACTGATTCTCCCTATCTCCGTACAGGAAACGGCCTCACAAACCATTTTCCGGAAAGATCCCGAAAGCAAAAAGACCATTATCAAAGGAAAGAACTCCAATGGTATCGAAGAGTTTTTCTCCACAGGAGACATGCTGGGGACTGTTCTGAAGGATGTTTTTGCCGACATCAACATTTATGATGATGACATCCGGCTGCTCCAACAGCGATTCGTAAGCCCTATCGGCAACAATGCCATCTCGTTCTATAAATACTACCTGATGGATACGCTGATGGTGGACAAGCGCGAATGCGTACATCTGACGTTCGTACCGCAGAACTCACAGGATTTCGGATTTACAGGCCATCTTTATGTGCTGAAAGATTCGACCTATGCCGTTCAGAAGTGTACGATGAACCTGCCTAAAAAGAGTGGTGTCAACTTTGTCAACCGCATGGACATCGTGCAGCAGTACGAGCAGCTTCCCAACGGGAACTGGGTATTGGCGGATGACGACATGACGGTAGACCTTTCATGGAGTTCCAACAAAACCTCGGGAGGGTTACAGGTAGAACGAACGACTAAATACAGCAATTATAAGTTTGATCCGATAGAACAGCGGTTGTTCCGTTTGAAAGGTCCTGTGATCAAGGAGGCCGACATGCTTTCGAAAAGTGACGAATACTGGGCGAGTGTGCGCCAGGTGCCGTTGACCAGAAAGGAAAGCAACATGGATGTATTCGTCAACCGTCTGGAACAGATTCCGGGATTCAAATATATCATCTTCGGTGCGAAAGCATTGATCGAGAACTTTGTGGAAACAGGCAGCAAAGGCCATAAGAGCAAAGTGGATATCGGTCCTATCAACACCATGATTTCAAGCAACTACATCGACGGAACCCGTTTCCGCCTGAGTGGTATGACTACTGCCCATTTTGACAAGCATTGGTTCCTGAGCGGATACGGAGCTTATGGTCTGAAAGACGAAAAGTGGAAATATAGCGGAACGCTGACTTATTCTTTCAACAAACGAGATTATGTAGTATGGGAGTTTCCCAAACATTTTATATCTGCAACGTACAGTTATGATGTAATGTCGCCGATGGACAAGTTCCTGTTTACGGACAAAGACAACATCTTCCTTTCGATGAAAACGACAACGGTAGACCAGATGTCATATATGCGTGATGCTACCATCAACTACGAACTCGAAACGCTGACGGGATTCGGAGTGAAAGCCATGCTCCGCCATCGAAATGACGAGCCTACCGGAAAACTGGAATATCTGCGGAATGACGCTGCACAAACCCGTGTGCATGACATCACGACTTCCGAAGCGAGTGTGACACTGCGTTATGCTCCGGGAGAATCTTTCGTCAACTCCAAGCAGCGCCGTGTTCCGGTGTCGCTGGACGCTCCTATCTTCACGCTGACTCATGCCATGGGCTTCAAAGGCGTGCTGGGCGGAGAATACAACTTCAACCGCACGGAAGCAAGCATCTGGAAACGTTTCTGGCTTCCCGCTTCGTGGGGAAAGATAGACTGTAGCGTAAAAGCAGGGGCAGAATGGAATGTCGTACCTTTCCCGCTATTGATTCTGCCGGAAGCCAACTTGTCATATATCACTCAACGTGAGACATTTTCCCTGATCAACAATATGGAATTCCTGAACGACCGGTATGCGTCCATGTCACTTTCTTATGACATGAACGGAAAGTTGTTCAACCGCATCCCGCTGATCAAGAATCTGAAATGGAGAGAAATGTTCCGTATCCGCGCATTGTGGGGGACATTGACCGACAAGAACAATCCATTCAAGAGCAGCAACCCCGACCTCTTCCGTTTCCCGACACGCGACGGTAAATTCACCAGTTTCGTGATGGACCCGAAGGTGCCGTATATCGAAGGAAGTATAGGTATCTACAACATTTTCAAGTTGCTGCACGTTGAATATGTACATCGTTTCACCTACCGTGACAATCCGGGTATCAACAAGAACGGTATTCGTTTCATGGTATTAATGGTATTCTAAAACTATGCAACCTTTAGCAGAACGGTTACGACCAAAGACATTGGATGATTATATCGGTCAGAAACATTTAGTTGGACCGGGGGCTATCCTGCGTAAGATGATTGATGCGGGACGTATTTCTTCGTTTATCCTCTGGGGACCTCCCGGAGTGGGAAAAACCACATTGGCACAGATTATCGCCAATAAACTGGAAACTCCGTTTTATACGCTGAGTGCCGTGACTTCAGGTGTCAAAGATGTGCGCGAAGTGATAGAGCGTGCCAAGAGCAACCGCTTTTTCTCGCAATCCAGTCCGATCTTATTTATCGATGAAATCCATCGTTTCAGCAAGTCGCAACAGGATTCTTTGTTGGGAGCTGTGGAAAACGGTACGGTGACGCTGATAGGCGCAACGACCGAGAATCCATCATTCGAAGTGATCCGCCCTCTCCTCTCCCGTTGCCAGCTTTATGTGCTCAAATCTTTGGAAAAGGAAGATTTGCTCGAACTTCTGCAACGTGCCATCACCACCGACACCATACTGAAAGAACGGAAAATCGAACTCAAAGAAACGACAGCCATGCTGCGCTTCTCCGGCGGAGACGCCCGTAAACTGCTCAATATACTTGAACTTGTAGTAGAATCGGACACAGAGGAAACGGTTGTCATCACCGATGACATGGTGACCGAACGTCTGCAACAGAATCCGTTGGCTTACGACAAGGACGGGGAAATGCATTATGACATCATTTCCGCTTTTATCAAGTCTATCCGTGGCAGTGATCCGGACGGGGCTATTTACTGGCTCGCCCGCATGGTAGAAGGTGGTGAAGACCCTGCTTTCATCGCGCGGAGACTCGTTATCTCTGCCGCCGAAGATATAGGTCTGGCCAATCCGAATGCATTGCTGCTGGCGAATGCCTGCTTTGAAACTCTGATGAAAATCGGTTGGCCCGAAGGGCGTATCCCTTTGGCGGAAACAACTATCTATCTGGCAACGAGTCCTAAAAGCAATTCGGCATACAGTGCCATTAACGATGCATTAGAACTGGTACGTTCGACCGGAAACTTGCCTGTACCTCTGCATTTACGCAATGCTCCCACCAAGCTGATGAAGCAACTGGGATATGGACAAGAATACAAGTACGCCCACAGCTACGAAGGCAACTTCGTGAAGCAACAATTCTTGCCGGACGAGCTGAAAGAAAAACGAATATGGCAACCTCAGAACAATGCCGCCGAACAGAAGCATGCAGAACGGATGCAGCAGTTATGGGGAGAAAGGTTTAAATAAGTAATAAGTTATAGGTAATAAGTAATAATCGTAGCTGTGAAAGAAAACTTGATGAAAGAGAAATCAACGAGGTTTGCAATTCGAATAATTAATCTATATAAATATTTAAGGGATTGCAAAAAGGAAACGATTCTTTCAAAACAATTATTACGTAGCGGGACTTCGATAGGAGCTAATATAAGAGAGGCTGTCTATGCTGAGTCTCATCTTGACTTCATACACAAATATTCCATTTCTCTAAAAGAATGTTCTGAAACAGAATACTGGCTATATTTACTTCAACAAACAGAATATATAAGCGATGAAGAATATGAATCAATTAATACAGACTGTCTGGAAATTCTTAAATTACTGACAGCCACAATTGTAAAACTAAAAAATAATGGGAATGCCCCATAATATTTATTACTTATTACTTATTACTTATTATGAAAATAGTAGTTTTAGACGGCTTTGCCGCCAATCCCGGTGATTTATCATGGGAAGGTTTGAAAGCTCTCGGAGAATGTACCATTTATGACCGTACTGCCCCCGAAGAAGTATTGGAACGCGCAGCCGGAGCTGAAGTGATTCTGACGAATAAAGTAATCATCAACGCCGATCACATGACTGCCTTGCCCGAACTGAAGTATATCGGTGTGCTTGCTACGGGATACAACGTAGTGGATACGGCAGTAGCCAAAGAACGTGGTATTATTGTAACTAATATCCCTGCATATAGCACAGCTTCCGTTGCACAAATGGTATTTGCGCACATTCTTAATATCTGTCAGCAGGTACAGCATCATTCGGAAGAAGTCCACAAAGGTCGTTGGACCAATAACAAGGATTTCTGTTTTTGGGATACTCCGTTGATAGAATTGCGGGATAAGAAAATCGGTCTTGTCGGATTGGGAAATACAGGATATACTACTGCTCGCGTTGCCATCGGTTTCGGTATGCAGGTATATGCTTTAACTTCAAAGTCTCACTTCCAGTTGCCACCGGAAATCAAGAAGATGGATTTGGATCAGTTGTTCAGCGAATGTGATATTATCAGTCTGCACTGCCCGCTCACTCCGGAAACTCACGAATTGGTGAACGCACGCCGTCTTGCTCTGATGAAGCCGAATGCTATTTTAATTAATACAGGTCGTGGCCCATTGGTTAACGAACAAGATCTTGCAGATGCACTGAACAGTGACAAGATTTATGCTGCCGGAGTAGATGTACTTTCTTCGGAACCTCCTCGTGCCGACAATCCGTTGCTGACTGCAAAGAACTGCTACATTACTCCGCATATCGCGTGGGCAAGCACAGAAGCTCGTGAGCGTCTGATGAATATTGCCATTAGCAATCTACAGGCTTATATCTCCGGAACACCGGAAAATGTAGTGAATAAATAGGATTACCAAGAGAGTAGCTAAGCCTAAGAGAATATGTCGAAGCCCTCATAGATTAAAGATCATCCTCGCTACAACTATCTGTGGCGAGGATGATTTCGTTAAAAGGGGAGTTTGACACATCCTCTTCCTTTAATGTCTATCAAAATTACCTTAATAGGAATGTCCTCCTTCATCCATCTCCTTCTCTGTAATCTTATGGCGGTCGATACTACGCCATGCATAGAATATATAAGCTATCACAAACGGAACAAGAATAGAGACATAAGCCATAGTCTTCAGCGTAAATTCACTCGAACAGCTGTTAGCCAATGTCAGCGAACTTTGCAAGTCCGTATATGAAGGATAATAAGCAGTGTTATTATATCCGGCTACGAGTAACAAAGCCAAGACTGTCAGCACTGTACCTATCCCTGCAAACCAGATTCCTTTGTCGAAAGTCTTTTTCAGAACTGTCTTACCGATTCCAAAAAGTACCAATACTACACCTATCAGGAAGATGATCAGAACTACCGGCATTTCTATAAAGTTGATAAAGTACTTATAAGGCTGCATATAAACCTCCAATGTATCCGGATTGACAGCAAAACCGTCAGAAACCAATGTACGGATTACAAATGCCAAAAAGAATACAAGGAAGAAAATAGTATTATTCAATACTGCACGACGACATTTATCGGTCAGTTCCTTATCCGCTATACTATTAATGAAATAGAGCGAACCCAACACACGTGCCAAAAAGAATACAGCCAGTCCGAGAATAACATTCCAGATATTAGTCAACGCGTCCAGTCCGTGCCATCCATTTCCCCAATGACTGATAACCGGCATAATCGTATCCGTCATATTCGCCTTATTAATATAGAAATCAGAACCGGTGAAGAAAGTGGCGACTGCTCCACCCAGCAACAGAGGTCCTACTACCCCATTAATTACCAAGAAAGTCTGATAGGTCTTTTTACCCAGCAAATTCCCTGCCTTGCTCTGGAACTCGTAACTCACAGCCTGCAACACAAAACTGAAAAGAATAATCATCCAAAGCCAGTAAGCCCCACCGAAACTGGTACTGTAAAACAACGGGAACGAAGCAAAGAAAGCACCTCCGAACGTTACCAGCGTAGTAAACGTAAACTCCCACTTACGTCCGGTAGAGTTCACCATCATCTTACGATGTTCCTCCGTCTTACCCAAACAGAACAATAAAGAATTTCCTCCCTGCACAAATAATAAAAATACAAGTATGGCCCCCAGCAAGGAAACGACCAGCCACCAATATTGTTGTAGAAATATATACATAATATGTAAGTATTAAGTTTTAAATAATAAGTAACAGGTAATAAGTAATAGGTAATAAGTAATAACCATGCTGATAAATCAGTCAGCAGCTACGATTATTACTTAATACCTATTACCTATTACTTATCTCTTCTTCCGGTCCTTTCTTAATCGCCTTCACCATAATCCCTATCTCCGCAATCAGCATTACGGTAAACAAGATCAGGAAGATAAAGAAAGTAGCCTGAACGGAGCCTACATCCAATTTAGAGATAGCCGCCGATGTAGGAAGCATATCGCGGATAGCCCAAGGCTGACGACCGCATTCGGCAACCACCCATCCTGCCTGTCCGGCAATGTAAGCCAAAGGAATGGTCAGCAGAGCGATCCAATGCATCCAGCGCATCTTACTCAAATCTTTCTTATATATAAAGAAGAGCACAACGATGAAGAAAAGGATAAAATATCCGCCCAGGATAACCATTATACGGAAAGCGTAGAAGTTCAGAGGAACATTCGGAACCAGCTGATTCACATCTTTAATATATCCGTATCCGAAGTATGGCATATTCTCCTGCAAAACCTGATAGGCAACAGCGGCATCTTCCTCGTGCCCGGCGCTCTTCGCTGCACGATAAGCAGCCAGCGCTCCGATAGCGGTCTTACCCCGCTCTATCTTTTCGGCTGCCGACAAAGCAGTCGTACCGTCTTTCAGCTGATAGCCGCCTTCGATAATATTGGTAATTCCGGGGACATACCCGTCCACATCCCGCTCGGCAAGGAACGAAAGCATACTGGGTATCTCAATCCGGAACAGGAAAGGGTCTTTCCCATCATTGTAAGTCTTCTTTTCGGGGTTCAGCATTCCTATTCCCACCAGACCTACATTGGTTCCTCCTTCATAAAGTCCCTCTACAGCCGCCAGTTTCATCGGTTGGGTCTGTGCAATCTGATAGCCGGAACCATCGCCCGTCCATACAGCCAGCAGTGAAGAGACAAGCCCGAAGATAGCACCGATCTTTATGCTTGCAAGCGCAAACTCGCGATTACGTTTCTTCAGCAGAAACCAACAACTGATTCCTACAACGAACACGCCACCAAGTACCCATCCGGACAATACCGTATGAAAGAACTTGTTGACCGCTACAGGCGAAGTTGCCACCGCCCAGAAATCAACCATCTCATTACGCACTGTATCGGGATTGAACTCCATACCTACCGGATGCTGCATCCATGCGTTTGCTACGAGAATCCACCAAGCGGAGATCGTAGCCCCCAGACCAGTCAGCCAGGTAGAAGCAAGGTGGAAGCGTTTGCTCACCTTATCCCATCCGAAGAACATGACAGCGATAAACGTGGCTTCCATAAAGAACGCCAGAATACCTTCAATAGCAAGCGGTGCACCGAAAATATCACCTACAAACCAAGAATAATTACTCCAGTTCGTACCAAACTCAAACTCCAGGATCAATCCTGTCGCTACACCAATGGCGAAGTTGATACCGAAAAGTTTCATCCAGAACTTGGCTGTCCGCTTCCAAAATTCATTGCCTGTTTTATAATACAACGTCTCCATTATTCCCATCACCACAGCCAGTCCGAGGGTGAGCGGAACGAAAATCCAGTGGTACATGGCTGTCATCGCAAATTGGGCTCTCGACCAATCGATCAGCGAGGTGTCAATACTTTCAATCATAATCTTATGTAGTTTAAGAGTTAAAAATCAGTGGTTTTCTCCGGAAGTGCACGCTGTATCAGCTCATTTCCCACATACGTACCCTTGTCGGCATCTGTAGGATGATCGCCGAGAAAGTCGGGAAAGAAGAAAATTTTGAGGATGAAGAACATAATGAATAATTTCACTAAGATAATAAGCCACAAAGTACGACCTAACGTCATACTACGGAAACCCTCCAAATAAAAGTTCCATATTGCAAGCAGTGTATTCTTCATAAGCTGACCTTAGAATTTGTAATGAGTACAAATATACAATTTTTATAATTAAAACAAACAAGTATGGCAAAATGTTGCATGATTTGTATGGTTTTTCTCAAAAAACCTGCCTATCGACAGAAAAAAAACATTTAACGGCGAAAAAGCGCCATCTGTCTATCGCTTTTGCAGCTAATATAATATGTACGTACCTTCGTTCCAGTAAATCAATAGACATATAAAAATATGATAAATGTAAGAAGATTGACAGTGATAGCATTTCTTGGAGCGGGTCTGCTGCCCGGTATATCCGCCCAGGAATCTTCTGTGCAGACAGCCGCCCAGAGCGAGATGAATCTCCCCGCCCAATGGGATTTACAGTCGTGCATCGACTATGCGTTGCAACAGAACATTACGATTCGCAAAAACCGGGTGAATGCGGAAAGTACACAGATCGATGTGAAGACAGCCAAAGCTACCCTGTTCCCCAGTCTGTCGTTCTCTACGAGCCAGAACATGGTGAACCGTCCGTATCAGGAATCAAGCAGAACGATCAGCGGAAGCGAGGTGATCGAGACAACCAGCAAGACCAGTTACAATGGCAATTATGGTCTGAATGCTTCGTGGACCATTTATAATGGTAGCAAGCGACTGAACACCATCAAACAGGAGAAGCTGAACAATCAGGCAGCCAATCTGGATGTAGAAACGTCCGAGAATAGTATTCAGGAATCTATTGCTCAGATTTACATTCAGATTCTCTATGCAGCGGAGTCCGTCAAGGTTAATGAAAACACGCTGCAAGTTTCCATTGCGCAACGCGACCGCGGACAGGAACTTCTGAATGCCGGAAGCATTGCCAAAAGTGATCTGGCACAACTGGAAGCTCAAGTCAGCACCGACCGTTATCAATTAGTAACAGCGCAAGCCACTCTGCAGGACTACAAATTACAACTGAAACAACTGCTCGAATTGGATGGGGAGAATGAAATGAATGTCTATCTCCCCGCCCTGTCCGACGAAAACGTACTGTTGCCATTGCCCACCAAGAAAGATGTGTATATGAGCGCGCTCACCCTCCGTCCGGAAATCGAGGCGAGCAAACTGAGCGTAGAGGCTTCGGAACTGGGTATCGATATCGCCAAAGCGGGATATCTCCCCACCATCAGTCTGAGTGCAGGTATCGGAACGAACCACACCAGCGGCAGTGACTTCACCTTCGGAGAACAGGTAAAGAACGGATGGAACAACTCCATCGGAGTTTCTGTCAGCGTTCCTATCTTCAATAACCGTCAGACCAAGAGTGCCGTGCAGAAAGCGAAGTTACAGCGCGAAACAAGTCTGCTGTCGCTGCTCGACGAACAGAAAACACTGTATAAGACCATCGAAGGACTTTGGCTGGATGCGAACAGTGCGCAGCAACGTTATGCGGCAGCGAACGAAAAGCTGAGAAGTACACAGATCAGCTACGACCTGATCAGCGAACAGTTCAATCTGGGCATGAAGAATACAGTAGAGTTGCTGACGGAAAAGAACAACTTGCTGCAAGCACAGCAAGAGCAGCTTCAAGCCAAATACATGGCGATACTGAACACTCAGTTGCTGAAGTTCTACCAAGGAGACAAACTGGCATTATAAGCCTTCTTCCTTACTAAAAGCGGAATATAAATAAGTAAAACAGAATATAGAATGAAAACGAAAAAGATTATCCTGATCGCTGTGGCAGTTGCCGTAGTAGTGGGCGGAGGAATCTGGTTCTTTACAGGTTCTCCGGCAAAGCACAAGGTGATGTATGCCAGTGCGACTGTCAGTAAAGGCGATATCTCCAATTCGGTGACTGCCACCGGAACAATCGAACCGGTGATAGAAGTAGAAGTCGGTACGCAGGTATCCGGTATCATCGACAAGATTTATGTAGATTACAACTCGGTAGTAACCAAAGGACAGCTGATTGCCGAGATGGACCGTGTCACTTTACAGAGTGAACTGGCATCCCAGCAGGCAACTTACGATGGTGCCAAAGCCGAATTTGAATATCAGAAGAAGAACTACGAACGTAGCAAGGGATTGCACGATAAGTCATTGATCAGCGATACCGACTACGAGCAGGCTCTCTATAATTATCAGAAGGCCAAGAGCGCTTTCGACAGCAGCAAGGCATCTCTGGCAAAAGCAGAACGTAACCTGTCATATGCTACGATTACTTCTCCGATAGACGGAGTTGTCATCAGCCGCGATGTAGAAGCCGGACAGACCGTAGCTTCCGGATTCGAAACTCCTACCCTCTTCACCATTGCGGCCGACCTGACACAGATGCAGGTAGTAGCAGACGTGGATGAAGCAGATATAGGCGGTATTGAAGAAGGACAGCGCGCCAGCTTTACTGTCGATGCTTATCCGAATGATGTGTTTGACGGAGTCGTGACACAGATTCGTCTGGGAGATGCAAGCAGTAGCAGCAGCGCCAGTTCAAGTACCAGCACGGTAGTCACTTATGAAGTAGTGATCTCTGCTCCGAATCCGGACTTGAAGCTGAAACCGCGTCTGACAGCCAATGTGACTATCTTTATCCTTGATAAGAAAGATGTATTGTCTGTCCCCAACAGAGCTTTGCGTTTCACCCCCGAAGCACCGTTGATCGGTAAGAATGATATCGTGAAAGATTGCGAAGGCGAACATAAGGTATGGACGCGCGAAGGAACCACCTTTACGGCCCATCCGGTAGAAATCGGAATCAGTAACGGTATTTCCACAGAGATCATCAGTGGTGTTGCCGAAGGAACCAAAGTCGTCACGGAAGCCACTATCGGTGCTATGCCGGACGAGAATATGAATAGAGAACCGGGGCAGGGAAACGGAGAAAGAAGCCCGTTCATGCCAGGCCCTCCGGGAAACAACAAAAAGAAAAGCAACAAGTAGCCAAGTATGAAAAAAGTAATTGAACTTCAAAATATCAAACGAGACTTTCAGGTGGGAGAAGAAACCGTCCATGCGTTACGGGGCGTTTCGTTCACCATCAACGAAGGTGAGTTTGTGACCATCATGGGTACTTCCGGTTCGGGAAAGTCCACACTGCTCAACACGTTGGGCTGTCTGGACACTCCTACCAGCGGGGAGTATCTGCTCGATGACATCTCCGTGCGCACCATGAGCAAGCCTCAGCGTGCCGTACTGAGAAACCGGAAAATCGGCTTCGTCTTCCAAAGCTACAACTTGCTGCCCAAGACGACGGCTGTGGAAAACGTAGAGTTACCGCTGATGTACAACTCATCAGTGAGCGCTTCCGAACGTCGCCGGCGTGCCATCGAAGCGTTGCAGGCGGTAGGTCTGGGCGACCGGTTGGAGCATAAGTCCAACCAGATGTCCGGAGGACAGATGCAGCGCGTAGCCATCGCCCGTGCACTGGTAAACAACCCTGCGGTCATCCTTGCCGACGAAGCAACCGGAAACCTCGACACACGTACGTCTTTTGATATACTTGTCCTGTTCCAGAAACTTCATGCGGAAGGACGTACCATTATATTCGTAACGCACAATCCCGAAATCGCGCAATACAGTAGCCGGAACATCCGCCTGCGCGACGGTCATGTCATTGAAGATACAGTCAACTCTCATGTCCTGTCCGCCGCCGAAGCACTGGCCGCATTGCCCAAAAGCGACGAGGATTGAAGATAAGTAATAGGTAATAAGTATTAGGTATTGGGTATTAAGTATCAAATATTAAGTAATAAGTAACAGTAGTTTATGAATGGAACTAACTTATTTAAAATAGCTCTCCGGGCATTGGCGAACAACAAGCTGCGTGCTTTCCTCACCATGCTTGGTATCATCATCGGTGTCGCTTCCGTCATCACGATGCTCGCTATCGGTCAGGGATCGAAGCGAAGCATCCAGCAACAGATATCGGAGATGGGATCGAACATGATCATGATCCATCCGGGAGCCGACAGACGGGGTGGTGTCCGGCAAGACCCATCGGCTATGCAGACGTTGAAGCTGACCGACTATGAGGCCTTGCGCGATGAGACCAATTTCCTGTCCGCCATCAGTCCTAATGTGTCTTCGTCGGGACAGCTTATCGCGGGTAACAACAACTACCCGTCATCCGTCAGCGGTGTCGGGCTGGAGTATCTCGACATCCGTCAGCTGAGTGTAGAAAGTGGAGATATGTTTACGGAAGCCGATATACAAAGTTCGGCTAAGGTCTGCGTGATCGGTAAAACGATTGTAGACAACCTCTTTCCGGACGGAAGCGATCCGATAGGGAAAATCATCCGCTTCAACAAGATACCGTTCCGGGTGGTCGGTGTGCTCAAAGCCAAAGGGTACAACTCTATGGGACAGGATCAGGACAATATCGTACTGGCTCCTTACACCACCGTCATGAAACGATTGCTTGCCGTCACCTATCTTCAGGGTGTCTTTGCTTCTGCCCTATCGGAAGACATGACCGAGTATGCTACCGATGAAATCACGGAAATCCTGCGGCGCAACCATAAATTGAAAGCTTCGGACGAAGACGATTTCACCATCCGTACCCAACAGGAGTTGAGTACGATGCTAAACTCTACCACCGATCTGATGACCACCCTGCTCGCCTGTATTGCCGGAATATCTCTGGTAGTGGGCGGTATCGGTATCATGAATATCATGTACGTATCCGTCACCGAACGTACCCGTGAAATCGGTCTGCGTATGTCCGTCGGCGCACGTGGCGTTGATATTCTGAGCCAGTTCCTCATCGAGGCTATCATGATCAGTATTACGGGAGGTCTTATCGGAGTCATCATAGGCTGCGGAGCCAGCTGGATCGTGAAGAGCGTGGCACACTGGCCTATCTTCATCCAACCTTGGAGTGTCTTCCTTTCTTTCGCAGTCTGCACCGTCACCGGAGTCTTCTTCGGATGGTATCCTGCAAAGAAAGCAGCAGATTTAGACCCGATAGAGGCAATCAGATACGAATAAAAAACTATCTTTGTCTTTATGAAACAAAGCCTAACATCCGCACGTCGTCCCCTGGAAGCACTGATACACATTATCGGCTGGGGGATTATGTTCGGTTTTCCGTTCTTCTTTGTAGAGCGCGAAAACGGAAACATCAACTGGATGGCATACTTACGCCATTCTGCCGTACCGTTGTCTTTCATGATCGCGTTCTACGTCAACTACTTCCTGCTGGTTCCCCGATATCTTTTTCAGAGCCAGACCAAGAGATATATTACTTACAATATTCTCCTGTTGTGTGTCATCGGTCTGATGCTGCACCTTTGGCGGAGTCTGACATTCGATCCTTCCTTTGTTCCCAAGCCTCACCGGTCGGGTGGTCCTCCGGGATGGCTGTTCTTTGTCAGAGATATGCTGAGTCTCGTCTTCACCATCGGACTGAGTGCCGCCATACGTATGAGTGCCCGATGGACACAAGCGGAAGCTGCCCGTAAGGAAGCGGAACGGAACCGTTCGGAAGCGGAACTGAAGAATCTGCGCAATCAACTGAACCCGCATTTTCTGCTCAATACGCTGAACAATATCTATGCCTTAATTGCTTTTGATACAGACAAGGCGCAACAAGCTGTGCAGGAACTAAGCAAGCTCCTACGCTATGTGTTGTATGATAATCAGCAGACCTACGTCCCGCTAGGCAAAGAGACTGACTTTATCCGCAACTATATCGAACTGATGCGCATCCGCCTGTCTTCCAATGTACAGATGACTACGCAGATTGATATACTGCCGGACAGTCGGACTCTTATCGCACCGCTTATCTTTATCTCGCTGATCGAGAATGCCTTCAAGCACGGTATATCGCCTACGGAACGGAGTTTTATCCATATCCATCTTGCGGAAAATGAGACGGAAGTGATCTGCGAGATAAGCAACAGCAACCACCCGAAGAACATAATGGACAAGAGTGGTTCGGGGATAGGACTGGAACAGGTGAACCGACGACTGGAGATTCTTTATCCAGGCCAGTATACCTGGCAGAAAGGTATTTCGGAAGACGGCAAGGAGTATAGATCAAGGCTGAGCATCCGTGTGAGGGAGAGTATTAATAAGTAATAAGTATTAAGTAATAGGTAATAATTGAGAGTATATTCGGTTTAGGTAATTAAATAAAATATAGAGAATTATGATATTACGTTGTGCCATTGTAGATGATGAGCCATTGGCTCTGGGCCTACTGGAAAGTTATGTGAATAAGACTCCGTTTCTGCAACTTACAGGAAAATATTCCAGTGCAGTTCAGGCAATGAAGGAGTTGCCGGGCGAAGAAGTCGATCTTCTTTTCCTTGACATTCAGATGCCGGAACTTAACGGACTGGAGTTCTCACAAATGGTAGATTCCCGTACGCGTATCGTTTTTACCACCGCATTCGGTCAATACGCTATCGACGGTTATCGTGTCAATGCACTCGATTATCTGCTGAAACCGATCTCGTATGTCGATTTCCTGCAAGCAGCCAATAAAGCCCTGCAATGGTTCGAGCTGGTGCAGAAGCCGGAAGAGATAGACAGCATCTTTGTAAAAAGCGACTATAAGCTGGTACAGGTAGAACTGAAAAAGATCATGTACATCGAAGGACTGAAAGATTACATCAAAATATATACGGAAGATGATGCCAAACCCATCTTGTCACTCATGAGCATGAAAGCCATGGAAGAGCTTTTGCCTTCCAGCCGGTTCATACGTGTACACCGTTCATTCATCGTCCAAAAGGACAAAATACGGGTGATCGACCGTGGACGTATCGTCTTTGACAAAACGTATATCCCCATTAGTGATAGTTACAAGCAGGTTTTTCAGGCATTTTTGGATGAAAGAAGCTGATGATTGTCTAATTTATCGGCAAAAAAGTGAATTTTGTCGATTATAGTTTGTCAGAAATCGGTTTTATATGTAACTTTGCAACGAACAGAAAGGGATTGTGAAATTCCAAGAATAGAATAGTTTAGTTAAGTCTAGTTTAGTTTTTGTGTTGAGTGCTTCCTCGTCGGCGGACGATCTAGGAAGCACTTTTTATTTATCTATTTATAGAACAAGCTGGACGATAGCACTAAATCAAAGAAAAATAACATAAAGTTTGATTATACCTAAAGCTCTTTTATATTCTATTAAATCTTAATACATTTCTTTTTGCGAGCAAAGACTTGACTCCGTTTGTTTATAGGGGGGATGCTCAAACAAGAACAGCTCTCCGGACGTTATACTACTGATATCAACCAAATTATAAACATTAATTGCAGATAATATGTGTTTCCACAACTCCATGTCAGCCAAAGCCATCAAAGTTGCCGCCCGTTACGGACGCCAATCGGATGTAGTCGAGATTTACCAAAGCATTCTTGACGAACAGTATCATGTGAATGCGTTCACTTTCCCCAGATATCCTATCATTACTTCTTCGGACGAAGTACAGGTTTTCAACTGGGGACTCATCCCTTTCTGGGTAAGAAGCGAAGAGGATGCGACAGAAATAAGAAAGATGACACTCAATGCCCGTACGGATACCATTTTCGAGAAACCGTCTTTCCGCGAACCGATCATGAAGAAACGGTGCATAGTGCCCAGTACCGGCTACTTTGAATGGAGGCATGAAGGAGCAAACAAGATACCTTATTATATATATGTGAAAGATGAACCTATCTTCTCGATGGCCGGCATCTACGACCGTTGGCTGGACAAGGATACGGGAGAGGAACACGAAACTTTCTCCATCATCACCACTGACACCAATTCGCTGACCGATTACATCGATAACACCAAGCACCGGATGCCCGCCATACTCACCCGAGAGGAAGAAGAGAAATGGCTCAATCCCTCATTGAGCAAAGCCGAAATAGCTTCTTTACTGAAACCCTTCGATACAGAGAAGATGGATGCATACGTTATCAGAAACGATTTCTTAAAGAAATCTCCCAATGATCCGACAATAGTACAAAGGGCATAGGAAAAAGAAGTTTATCCTAAAAAAGTGAGAGGTGTGAGGGAGGAATTGCAACTTTTATATTTTTATTTCACTGTTTCTACTCTCTAATTTTCAACTAAAAAAAATACGAATGTTAGAAATCCTCTCTCACTCCTCTCACTTTTTCCCCTTTATTTCATGAAATTCGGAAGAAAGTACAAAAAGAAACAGAGTTCAAAGAGTAAAACGTGGTGGGAAATCCGGAAAACATAACCATCTTTTCCGAACTTCCCACCACGTTTTATCTAGTTCGCACCGTCCGGTGATTTACTCACCCAACTCGCCCAGCAAATCATACGACGGCACAAAGAAAAGCGTCCCCGTTATTGCCGTACTGAAATCGAGCAAGCGGTCGGTATTGCCCGCCGGACTGCCGATAAACATATTCTCCAACATCCGGCGAGTCGTGCTGAATGTACTAGCATACCCAATAAAATACGTACCATACTCCCCCTTCGAAGTATTGGCAAACGGCATATTGGCACGTACAATCTTCAGATCATCACCGATATTGGTCACAGCATTATGCGCATTCTCCGGCTTCTCTTCGTCCGACAGCTCCACATCATTGAACTTATGACGTCCGATCACCTTTTCCTGCTGTTCCACCGGAAGCGCATTCCACGCAACCATATCATGAATGTATTTCTGCACAAACACATAACTGCCTCCTGCAAAATCCGCATCCTCCTCGCCTATCACCGCAAAATGATAGGGATTCTCATCGACAGCAGGATTCTCCGTACCGTCCACAAAGCCGATAATCGCCTTACCATCCATATAGCGAAATCCATGCGTCTCATCAACAGACACCACAGCCCCTTTAAGCTTCTCATCAAGGATAGAAGCAAACTCGAAACACAGCCCCATCTGCTTCGCCCGAATATGGAACAACAAATCACCGGGAGTGGAAACAGCTGTATACTTCTCCCCTTTTATCTCGGAGAAAGTACTCAGCTCTTTCGGTTTACCCTTATCGGGGAAAAGCCGCGTCCACGCATCAGCCCCAAATCCCATCGTGCAACTGAATTGCGTATCAGGAAAACGATTGCGCATACTACGGATCATTGCCGAGAAATTGGCACATACATCCTTTACTTTATCAACCGTATCGGGGGAATCTGTCAGGTTATAGACTATAAATATTACATTCTCTCCCTGTTTTCCGGCCACATCCTGTGGGATATGACCGCCGAACGAATTTTGAAATGGATTCATATTCTTTTAATTTTAGTTTTTTAGTTTCGCCCATAAGATATATCCGGTGATAAAACCGAATCAAAACCGAATGGCTACATAGGCAAGAAGCTCCCGGCTTCGACCCCGTGAGCTTCTCTCTTCTCCAATGTTACTCTCTCTTCTTATATATAATATACTTTGTCTTTATATTGTCTCTCTCTTTTCAGTCATTCCGCACATACATCGCGGCTCCGGCATCCATAAAGAGTTCGACATTCTCCGCATGATGCGCTATATAAGCCGCCGGCCCCGTATCTCCCGAGTGGCAAATTTCTTCCACCACTTCCGCCTTCGCCTTTCCGGTAATCAGAAAAATAACAAGGCGAGCGGTCAAGATCGGAAATCCGGTCATTGCAATACGTTTCTGTCCGTTGCGGGGATGAGTGCTGGTCACATAAATCTGGTCGGAAGAGAGCAAAGCCTCCTGTCCGGGGAAGATAGAGGAAGTATGTCCGTCATCTCCCGCTCCCAACAGCACAATGTCAAATTCGGGCCAGCCATTTTTCTTGGGTACCTGCTGGCTGACAAGTTCGGAATAGCGGACCGCTTCTTTTGCCGGTTTCACTTCTCCGCGGATGCGGAATACATTTTCGTAAGGAATGGGCACTATCCCCAAAAGCAGGGAACGCATCATTCCATAATTACTATCAGAATCTTCGGGAGGAACGCAACGTTCGTCTACCCAATAAAGTTTCATACGCTTCCAAGGAGTAATATCAGCGTATTCATTTGCCCATAAATCAAACATCAAGGCGGGAGTGCTGCCACCACTCACTGCTATGTTGAACGTTTTGTCCGGTTCAGCATTCATGATATCCACCAGGTGGAATATCAACGAACGGGCTGTCTCCATAGACGACGGGAAAACAGATAGTTTCATAGTTCGCAATATTGGTCTGTATTTGTTAAATTCTTACACGGATTGGTCCAGTCTGCCCCATGCTCGTGCATCATAGCTTCACTTTCGAGAGGTCCCCACGTACCTGCCGGATAGCCGTACAAAGGTGCGTCCGGATTATCTTTCCAATAACGTAAGACCGGATCAAAGAAGTTCCAGGAAGCCTCTACAGCATCACTTCGAGTAAATAAGGTCGGATCTCCCTGAATGCAGTCGTCAATCAGACGGGCATAAGCGTCACCGCTCGGCACGCCGCCCAACTGTGCGTAACTGAAATCCATCGTCACCTGACGGACTTCGAAACCTGCACCCGGAACCTTCATTCCGATCTTCAGCACAATACCTTCGTTTGGTTGCAAACGAAGGATCAACTTATTAGCCCTCGGACAGTTACCGCCGGAACAGCGGAACATCTGATGGGGCGTCTCGCGGAAGTGAACGACAATTTCCGTCACCTTCGTCGGCATCTGCTTACCGGTGCGGATGTAGAACGGTACCCCGCTCCAACGCCAGTTACTGATGCCCAGCTTCATCGCAATATAAGTCTCCGTTCGCGAGTCGGGAGCCACTCCCTTTTCCTCACGATACCCCTTCTTATTGCCCGAAGCCGTATATTGTCCGCGAACGATATGTTCATTCAAGTCCGTCTCCGTAAGCGGAGTCAGCGACTCATAAACCTTCACTACCTCATTCCGGAAATTATCCGCATTGAATACCGCCGGCGGCTCCATAGCCGTAAGAGCTACGAGCTGAATCAGGTGATTCTGCACCATATCCCGCAAAGCCCCCGCCGTCTCGTAAAAACCTCCGCGCTGCTCAATACCCAGATTCTCTACAGCAGTAATCTCCACATAATCAATATAATTACGATTCCATAACGGCTCAAAAATACCATTGGCGAAACGGAAAGCAAGCACATTCTGCGCCGTCTCCTTGCCCAGAAAATGATCGATACGATAAATCTGATGCTCATCAAACACAGAAGAGTAAATCTTATTCAACTCAAGCGCCGACTCCAGATCATACCCGAACGGCTTCTCAACAATAATACGAGAATGAGGAGTATTCAGCCCGGCCGCCTTCAAATGCAAAGGCACCACCCCATACAGCGAAGGCGGAGTAGCCAGATAGAACAACAAATTATCCGGATCGACCTCCTTCGTAAGCTCTACCAAACGCTCCCGCAACTGCGAATATCCCTCCACTTTCGCAGGATCCATCGGCAAATAATACAAATGAGACACAAAAGAAGACATCAGCTCCAAATTCTGCTCTTCAGCCTTTACAAACTGCTGCAACTCCCCAAGTATATATGAACGGTAATCTTCATCAGAATAGACAGTACGCCCAATTCCCAGAACAGTAAAACTCCCCGTCAGCCGTTTATCCCGATACAGAGAGTACAATGCAGGCATCAACTTGCGTTTAGTCAAGTCGCCCGAAGCACCAAAAATAATCATTGCAAATTTATCCATCGTCGTATTTTTAACTTTTTACCTTTTATCCATCCATCACCGCACCTAAACCGACCAGCCTCAACCAACCGACAAACCGACCAATCTCAACCAACCGCCCTAACGCATAATCACCCACACACCCACTACTACCCCCACCTACAACTTACCATCCGAACGGTCTCCCGGCCTCACCGAAGGAGCGTCAAGCGGAGGCTGTATCTCCGGCGTGAAGAAGGGCAGGCTGTTTGAGCGGAGCGAGTTCCTGCCCTTTAGCCGGAGATGCAGCCGGAGTAGCTCCGTAGGTGCAGCCTTGATTTTTTCTTTTGGTACCTTTCTTTTGCATCAAGGCAAAAGAAAAGTACTCAGACATTATAAGTCCCCGACTTCGTCTCCCCTCCGTGTCCCGTCCAATTCTCATGAAAGAACTGTCCGCGCAGCTCATCCTTCCTCTCAAACGTATGCGCACCGAAATAATCACGTTGCGCCTGCACCAGATTGGCAGGTAAATTGTCAGAAGTCAGCGAATAAAAATAATTCAAAGCCGAAGAGAAAGCCGGAACAGGCAATTCCTCCTTCATCGCCTCCGCCACCAGATTCTTCCATCCGGGGAGCAAAGACTTGATTTCCTCACGGAAGTAAGGAGCCAGCAACAAATGCTTCGGCTTATCCGCCGCCTCAAAAGCAGCAGCTATATCATTAAGGAAAATACTGCGGATGATACATCCCCCACGCCACATACGGGCAATGGAGGCCAAATCCAAATTCCATCCGAAAGCATCAGAAGCCCGCTGCAACACAGCAAAGCCCTGCGCATACGACACCAGCTTGGAAGCGTAAAGCGCAGAAAATATCTCCTTCACCAATTCCGCCTTATTATATACAGGTAATGTATGCTTGCACAAGAACTGCTTGGAAGCCAGATGACGCAACTCCTTCTGAGCCGAGAGACTGCGTTCGAACACCGCCGTGGCAATCAAGCCCAACGGCATCCCCAACTCCATCGCATTGATGACAGACCACTTTCCCGTCCCCTTCTGTCCGGCAGCATCGAGAATCTTATCGATCAGATACCCACCGGATTTATCCTTGTGACGCAAAATATTAGAAGTAATCTCAATCAGATAACTGCGCAACTTCCCTTCATTCCAACGGGCAAAAACGTCCGCCATCTCCTCGTTCGTCAGATCAATGAGATTCTTCATCACCCAGTAAGCCTCGGCAATCAACTGCATATCACCGTATTCGATACCGTTGTGAATCATCTTCACAAAATGTCCCGACCCGGCAGGGCCTACCCACTGGCAACAGGGAGTTCCGTCCGGCGCTTTCGCCGCGATGCTCTGCAAGACAGGCTTCACTTCCGGCCACGCTTTCTCCGATCCTCCGGGCATGATGGAAGCACCGTTCAACGCACCTTCCTCACCGCCCGACACTCCGCTTCCTACAAACAAGAATCCTTTCGATTCAGCTAATTTTACACGGCGATTGGTATCTTCGTAATTAGAATTACCACCGTCAATCAGAATATCTCCGGGAGAAAGCAAAGGGAAAAGCTGATCCATCAGTTCGTCTACCGGACTGCCGGCACGTACCATCATCATAATCTTGCGAGGGGTGGCGATTGATTCCACAAAAGCCTTTATATCTGTAAAACCTTCAATGTTTTTACCTTTAGCACGACCATTCATAAAGCGGTCTACTACTCCTTCTTCCACTCCGGGGACGGTACGATTATAAACAGAGACGTGCCAGCCCTTGCTTTCCATATTCAAAGCAAGGTTCTCACCCATCACTGCCAGACCGATCAACCCGATATCTGTTTTATTCTGATTTGCCATATCTTATATATTTTAAAATATTGTTTATGTAAGAAACACTTGAAAAGCACATTTGTTCGCTAGTTTTGGATTAAAATACTATTTTTGTGGTCAACAAATAACTATCAGAATGAAGAAAATCAAGATCGACCTGCTGCCACGCATCATTATTGCTATCATCTTGGGGATTGCCATTGGCACTATTTTTCCGGCTCCGCTGGTACGAATATTCGTTACGTTCAACGGAATTTTCAGTGAATTTCTTAACTTCTCCATCCCGCTCATTATCGTCGGACTGGTCACCGTAGCCATTGCCGACATCGGCAAAGGTGCGGGAAAGATGCTGCTTGTCACCGCCCTCATCGCTTACGGTGCGACGCTCTTCTCCGGCTTCCTGTCCTACTTCACCGGTGTCACCGTGTTCCCCTCGCTCATCGAAGTGGGCGCGCCGCTCGAAGAAGTCAGCGAAGCGCACGGCATTCTCCCCTACTTCTCCGTATCCATCCCTCCGCTGATGAATGTCATGACGGCATTGATCCTTGCCTTCACACTGGGATTGGGACTGGCGGCACTGCACAGCGATGCTCTGAAGAGTGTAGCACGGGATTTTCAGGAAATCATCGTACGCATGATCAGTGCGGTCATCCTGCCTTTACTGCCGCTTTACATCTTCGGCATTTTCCTGAATATGACTCATTCCGGACAAGTATATGCCATTCTGATGGTCTTTATCAAAATCATCGGAGTTATCTTTCTGTTACATATCTTCCTGCTCGTCTTTCAGTATTCCATTGCAGCACTCTTTGTCCGTAAGAATCCGTTCCGGTTGCTGGGCAGGATGATGCCGGCCTATTTCACCGCATTGGGCACGCAATCGTCCGCCGCCACCATTCCGGTGACGCTGGAGCAGACGAAGAAGAACGGAGTATCCGCCGACATTGCAGGATTCGTGATTCCGCTCTGCGCCACCATTCACCTGTCCGGCAGCACGCTTAAAATCGTGGCCTGCGCACTGGCACTGATGATGATGCAGGGAATGCCGTTCGACTTCCCGCTATTTGCCGGATTCATCTTTATGCTGGGCATCACGATGGTAGCCGCACCGGGCGTTCCGGGAGGAGCCATCATGGCGGCACTCGGTATCCTGCAATCGATGCTCGGCTTCGACGAGTCGGCACAGGCGCTGATGATCGCACTCTACATCGCCATGGACAGTTTCGGAACTGCCTGCAACGTGACGGGCGACGGAGCCATCGCACTGATCATAGACAAAGTGATGGGAAAAGGGACGGGAAAATAAAACAGACTTGGTTTGCATATACAGCATAAAATAACGAAATTTGTCCCCCGTATCTTCAAATAAAAAATAAAGGAATATGAAAACAGCCCTTATATCAGGCATCACCGGACAGGATGGTTCTTATCTTGCCGAATTTCTCTTGCAAAAAGGTTACGAAGTACACGGTATCCTCCGTCGTTCTTCCTCATTCAATACCGGACGTATCGAACATTTGTATTTTGACGAATGGGTACGCGACATGAAACAGAAACGTACCATCAACCTGCACTACGGCGATATGACGGACTCCAGCTCACTGATCCGCATCATACAGCAGGTGCAACCGGATGAAATCTACAATCTGGCAGCGCAGAGTCATGTGAAGGTATCGTTCGACGTGCCCGAATATACTGCCGAAGCGGACGCTATCGGCACACTGCGTATGCTCGAAGCCGTACGCATCCTGGGACTGGAAAAGAAAACAAGGATATATCAGGCTTCCACCTCCGAGCTTTTCGGCAAGGTGCAGGAAGTTCCACAGAAGGAGACGACTCCGTTCTATCCCCGTTCTCCCTACGGAGTGGCAAAGCAGTACGGTTTCTGGATCACCAAGAACTACCGCGAAAGCTATGGCATGTTTGCCGTTAACGGCATCTTGTTCAATCACGAAAGCGAACGTCGTGGCGAAACATTCGTTACCCGCAAGATTTCTCTCGCTGCCGCACGTATCGCGCAAGGCGAGCAGGACAAGCTGTATTTAGGTAATCTGGATGCCCGCCGTGACTGGGGATATGCGAAAGATTACGTGGAATGTATGTGGCTGATTCTTCAGCATAACGTTCCGGAAGATTTCGTAATCGCCACCGGAGAGATGCACACCGTACGCGAATTTGCCGCACTAGCATTCAAGGAGGCAGGCATCGAACTTCGTTGGGAAGGTGAAGGCGTGGACGAAAAGGGTATCGACGTGGCTACCGGAAAAGTATTGGTAGAGGTTGATCCCAAATATTTCCGTCCGGCAGAAGTGGAACAACTGTTAGGAGACCCTACCAAAGCCCGGACATTGCTGGGATGGAACCCAAGGAAGACATCGTTCGGAGAACTGGTAAGCATCATGGTGCGCCATGACATGGAGAAAGTAAAAAGAATGATCGCTACCAAGCACTAACAGACCTCAAACCGAACGCGGATTACGCCGATTAAACGATCTTCATTTTTTACATGAGATGCGCATAACCGGAGTAATCCGTGTTCATATATGATACTTAATCATGGAAAAGAATGCTAAAATCTATGTAGCAGGGCATCACGGTTTGGTGGGTTCTGCTATCTGGAAGAATTTACAGGATAAGGGATATACCAATCTGATCGGGCGTACGCATCAAGAACTGGATTTGCTCGACGGTGTAGCTGTCCGCCGTTTTTTCGACGAAGAGCAACCGGAGTATGTGTTTCTGGCTGCTGCATTCGTAGGCGGCATCATGGCAAACAGTATTTATCGTGCCGACTTCATTTATAAGAACCTGCAAATACAGCAGAACGTCATCGGTGAAAGTTTCCGTCATAACGTCCGGAAACTGCTGTTTCTGGGCAGCACCTGCATCTATCCGCGTGACACCGAACAGCCGATGAAAGAAGAAGTCCTGCTGACTTCACCACTGGAATACACAAATGAGCCATACGCCATCGCCAAGATCACCGGACTGAAAATGTGCGAGAGCTTCAACCTGCAATACGGCACGAATTACATCGCCGTGATGCCGACCAACTTATACGGTCCGAATGATAATTTTGACTTGGAACGCAGCCATGTCCTGCCTGCCATGATCCGTAAGATTCATCTTGCGCACTGTCTGAAGGAAGGAGACTGGGAAGCTGTCCGCAAAGATATGAACCAACGTCCTGTAGAAGGCGTCAATGGCGACAGCCCCAAGGCGGACATTCTGAATATCCTCCGCAAATACGGTATCAGCGAAACGGAAGTGACTCTGTGGGGCACGGGAACTCCCCTGCGCGAGTTTCTCTGGAGCGAAGAAATGGCCGACGCCAGTGTATTCGTAATGGAACACGTGGACTTCAAAGATACCTACAAAGAAGGTGACAAGGATATCCGCAACTGCCATATCAACATCGGAACGGGAAAGGAAATCACCATCCGCCAACTCGCCGAACAAATTGTAGAAACGGTAGGCTATCAAGGCAAACTAACCTTCGACAGCAGCAAACCGGACGGCACTATGCGCAAACTGACCGATCCGTCCAAACTACACTCTTTGGGATGGCATCACAAAATAGAAATAGAGGAAGGAGTACGGAGAATGTACGAATGGTACTTGAAATAAATTCAAAAAGAACTATCCGCATTGGGGCTGAATTAGAAAGAAACAGACTGAAAACAACCGGTTTTTCGGATTAATCCATGTTAATGACTGCGACATGCATTGTGAACTGTCTTAACAAGCATTGTTAATGACATTACCATGCATTCTTATCGACCCTAACAAGCATTGATAACTTCCCTTTCTTATAGAGAGAACAGTAATGTCATCTGTAAGGAACAATCGTGCCACAGGCCGGAAACACTTGTGCCAAAGGCGTGGCACAAGTGTTTCCCCTATACTTCCCAACACTTTTCCCATACTTCCACATCTTAGTCCCTTATTACCCCAAGACTCCCCATTTCCAAAAATTCTTCATTCTTAATTCTTCATTCTTAATTTAATTACTATATTTGCACAATTTAATACCAAATGTGCAAAAACAATGAAAAAGAGTTTTATAGCTTACATTGAAAATAGTATCAAGAACAATTGGGACTTAGACGCCCTGACAGATTATAAGGGAGCCACCCTTCAGTATAAAGACGTTGCTCGAAAAATCGAAAAACTCCATATCATCTTTGAAGAAAGCGGAATCCGCAAGGGAGACAAAATCGCCGTTTGCGGCCGAAACAGTTCCCATTGGGGAGTCACTTTCCTCGCCACACTGACGTATGGAGCAGTCATCGTCCCCATCCTTCACGAGTTCAAGGCGGACAATGTGCACAACATCGTCAACCACTCCGAAGCCAAATTACTATTTGTAGGAGACATGGTGTGGGAAAACCTCAACGAATCGGCAATGCCCCTGCTGGAAGGTATCCTGATGATGAACGACTTCACCTTACTGGTATCACGCAGCGAACGACTGACGCACGCACGTGAACATCTGAACGAAATGTTCGGCAAGAAATACCCGAAGAACTTCCGCAAAGAACACATCGAATACCATAAGGATGAACCCGAAGAACTGGCAGTAATCAACTACACGTCCGGCACAACGAGCTACTCAAAAGGAGTCATGCTCCCCTACCGTAGCCTCTGGTCGAACACCAAGTTCGCGTATGAAGTGCTCGAACTGAAAGCCGGAGACAAGATCGTCTCCATGCTTCCTATGGCACATATGTACGGACTGGCCTTCGAGTTCCTCTATGAGTTCTCCGTCGGCTGCCACATCTACTTCCTCACCCGTATGCCAAGTCCGAAAATTATCTTCCAGGCATTCGAAGAAGTAAAACCGAATCTCATCGTTGCCGTTCCGCTCATCATCGAAAAGATTATCAAGAAGAGCGTACTACCGAAACTGGAAACGCCGACCATGAAAATCTTACTCAAAGTACCCATCATCAACGACAAGATAAAAGCAACCATACGCGAAGAAATGATCAAAGCGTTCGGTGGAAATTTCAGAGAAATCATCGTAGGTGGAGCAGCCTTCAATCAGGAAGTAGAACAATTCCTTAAAATGATAGACTTCCCTTATACGGTAGGATACGGCATGACAGAATGCGGTCCGATCATCTGCTACGAAGACTGGACAAGATTCAAGCCGGGTTCGTGCGGAAAAGCCGCGCCGCGTATGGACGTACGGGTACTGTCTTCCGATCCGGAAAATATCGTTGGCGAAATCGTCTGCAAAGGGCCTAACGTGATGCTGGGATATTACAAGAACAACGAAGCGACAGAAGCAGTGATCGACAAAGACGGCTGGCTGCACACAGGCGACCTCGCCTTGATGGACGCCGAAGGAAATATCACCATCAAGGGACGCAGCAAGAACCTGTTGCTCAGCGCCAGCGGACAGAACATCTACCCCGAAGAAATCGAAGATAAACTGAACAACCTGCCATACGTATCGGAAAGCATCATCGTACAGCAGAACGAGAAACTCGTCGGACTGGTTTATCCGGACTTTGACGAAGCATTCGCCCACGGCCTGAAGAATGAGGATATCGAACGGGTAATGGAAGAAAACCGCGTAGCACTGAACGCCATGTTACCGGCATACAGCCAAATACTAAAAATGAAGATATATCCCGAAGAATTTGAAAAGACCCCGAAAAAGAGCATCAAACGCTATCTGTATCAGGAAGCGAAAGGATAAAGGAAGTGAAGGATTAAGGGAATACTCTGTGAACCTAAACTGAAAAAAAGAGTTATAATAAAGATGAAGATAATAAAGACAATATTCACGGCAGCTGTTCTGATGGCTGCCGTTTGTTTGCCGGCACAGAACAAGAGTGCGGGCATCAACCTTTCCTTATGGAAAGACATCTGCACACAGCCGTATGACAGCACTCAGACGACTTATGTAAACCTCGGTCTGCTGTCTACGCTGAACCGTCTCAACGGCGTTGGCATCAACGCGCTGGGAAGCGTCATTCATGGAGATATGAACGGAGTACAGATCACAGGATTAGCCAATCTTGCCGGTGGTACGATGCGGGGTGTTCAGATAGCGGGTGTCAGCAATATCAGCGGAAACAACACCGTAGGGCTTTCCGCCGCCGGACTAGTGAATATCACAGGCGACGGCTCAAAGGGGGTCATTATTTCGGGACTTACCGGCATCGGTGGAGACAACAACTCGGGAGTAATGATAAGCGGTCTGATGAATGTGACGGGAAACATGGCTTCGGGATTTCAGTTTTCCGGCGTGTCAAATATCACGGGACAGAGTTTCAACGGTATGATGACTTCCGGACTCTTGAATGTGGTAGGCGAAAACATGAACGGTCTGCAGATTGCCGGTATCGCCAATATCACCGCAAAAGACCTGAATGGCGCACAGATCGGGTTATGCAACTATGCGACGAAGGCTCATGGCTTTCAGATCGGTCTGGTCAATTACTACAGGGAAGATATGAAAGGATTACAACTCGGCCTCGTGAACGCGAATCCCGATACAAGAATACAAATGATGGTATATGGCGGTAACGTCACGCCCGCCAACATAGGAGTGCGTTTCAAGAACCAACTGTTTTATACGATCTTGGGAGTGGGTGCATTCGATCAGAATCTGAACGATAAATTTTCTATCAGCACGTCTTACCGTGCCGGATTGGCGGTACCTGTTTACAAAGGTTTGTCCATTAGCGGTGACCTCGGATTCCAGCATATAGAAACGTGCTCCAACAAGGATGAAGTGATTCCCCGACGGCTTTATGGATTGCAGGCACGAGCGAATCTGGAATATCAGATCAGCAAGAAATTCGGCATCTTTGCCACCGGTGGTTACGGACTGACACGGTATTACAACAAATCCGGTAATTTCGATAAAGGAGCGATCATAGAAGCAGGTATTGTCCTCTTCTAAGGCTGATTAATAAGTAATAGGTAATAAGTATTAAGTATTAGGTAATAAGTATTAGGTATTAACCGTAGCTATCATTTAGAGGTATATCTATCTGTCATTCAAAGTTTTCATCACTTTATCAAAGTGAAACAATTCGATAATGACGAGCATAAGTATCTGTCATCCTGAGCTTGTCGAAGGATCTCCTCTTTTGTAGTCACAAAGAAGAGATTCTTCCTCCTTACAGTCGTCTGAATGACAGACAGATGCGTCTCTAAATGGCAGCTACGGTTAATACCTAATACTTATTACCTAATACTTAATACTTATTACCTATTACTTATTTATACTTTCTCTTTAATCAACCCGATGCGATAAGCCACAAGCAACTTCTTCAAATCCTGAATCTGCGTCACAAGTTCCTTCCCTTTATCGGTGTCTTTCACCATCATCCGTTGCGAATTGAACTCCAGTACAAAGTTGGTTGACTTGATATCCAACCCTTCTTCAATGGCTTTCTGCCTGGACTGGAACGGCTCGTGCTGCACCAACTGCATCCCGTGAGAATGGTAAACAAGCGTATAGCCCGCAATTCCCGTCTCCGGCTGATAGGCTTTGGAAAATCCTCCGTCAATAACGAACAATTTGCCATTTGCCTTCATCGGCTGTTCTCCTTGAATAGTCTTTACAGGCACATGACCATTGATGATATGAGAATGAGGTCCCAATGCCCCGAACTCATCTAATATCTGATCGCAGATATCTTCACGATTGCGAAGCGTGTAGTAATATCCCTTCTTTTCCTTTTGTATCTCCTTGTCTTCCAGAAAATAGCGTTCGAAAGTCGCCATCTTATCCTTATCAAACAGAGGAGCTTCCGGACCACACCACATATACCAGATATAGTCCATCGCAAATTCTTTATCATCCTCTCCTTCTTCATCAAAGTATGCAGTACGAATCAGCTGATCGGCCTTATCGAGCAACTTGCGTCCCCAATACTCCTTGCCACGTATCTTGACATGCTTGAAACTGCCATCCTCATTCAAAGGTACCGAAGCATGATAAAGAAGATTGGAATTGGAAACCAGATACATTCCGCCATACGTAAACAGGCAACGCATGTGCTTCTTCAACTTCTCGCTATTCATAAACGAATAGTGAATCTTTTCCACAAGTTCCCGTTCTTCGTCGGTCAGTCGATAAGGATCGGCAGGGTCTACGGTCGGAAAGTTTGTGTCACGCAGGGCATATTCTTTGCCTTCATACACAAAAACTCCACGATCAAAATCGATCTTCTCCAACAGCTTGCGGTTACTCATCCCGAATTCCGGACGACGGTCTATTATTTCAGCTTCCAGCTTAAACTGGATGATCGTAATCGCCTTGTGCATCTGGGTGATCAGACGCAAAGTCTTCTCATTGTAATTGGTGTCGGCAAAATTCATCTTCGGCATAAAGATGGTACACGGATCATCGGCATAAGTATCCATGGCGAAAGTTGCCAAAGGAAGCAGATTGATTCCATAACCGTCTTCAAGAGTACCCAGATTGCCGTAGCGCATGGACATACGGATCACGTTGGCTATACAACTGTCATTGCCGGAAGCGGCTCCCATCCACAGGATATCGTGGTTGCCCCATTGAATGTCGAAGTTGTGGTAATTGCACAAAGTATCCATGATGATGTGCGCTCCAGGACCACGGTCGTATATATCACCCACAATATGAAGAGAGTCAATAGTCAGACGCTGAATCAGATTACACATGGCTATAATAAAGTCATCCGCCCGCTTGGTAGAGATTATGGTGCTGATGATGACATTGATATATGCGTGCTTATTCGGCTCGACAGACGTTTCGTGCAGTAATTCCTGAATGATGTAAGAGAACTCTGCGGGCAAGGATTTTCGAACTTTGGAACGGGTATATTTGGAAGATACATTCTGACAAACCTTCACCAACTGGTTCAGGGTGATCAGATACCAATCGTCCAGATCCTTCTCGCGGGCTTTTACCAGCTGAATTTTCTCTTCCGGATAATAGATCAACGTGCAGAGTTCTTTCTTCTCCGCTTCGCGCAGGGTATTGCCGAAAATCTCGTTCACTTTGCGTTTTACCGCACCCGAAGCATTCTTTAACACATGTTGGAAGGCTTCGTATTCACCGTGTATGTCTGTCAAGAAATGCTCCGTTCCTTTAGGCAGATTCAGGATAGCCTCCAGATTAATAATTTCCGTACTTGCATCAGCAATAGTAGGAAAACTCCGGGAAAGCAACTGCAAGTAGCGGAGATCGCCAACTATGCTTTCAGGAGTTATATTACTTTGAGCAGTCATTATATGTACTATTTTACTATTTACAATATGCTATTTATCGACTTATCGTTTATCGCTATAAATATAACGATTTATCATCTACTTATTACAAATTCCAGCCTTTAATGTTCATCGTCAGCCCAATAAAAACATCAACAGCACCTGCGCAATGATCACACGCAGAAACATACACAACGGATATACTGTAGCATAAGCGACAGAAGGATTGTCACCCGGTATCGTATCGTTGGCATAATTCAGCGCCATCGGATTCGCCATACTGCCGCACAACATACCGGATACACTGCCGAAGTCTATCTTCATAATCTTGAAAGCGACAAAGCCGACCAGGACCGTCGGGATAATTGTCAGCCCGGCTCCCAAAGCTATCCAAAGCAATCCTTCCGGCCGGAAGACAGTATCGAAGAAATGGGCACCGGCATCCAGACCAAGACAGGCTAGATACATGGAAAGCCCCAACGCGCGCAGCATCAGATTGGCGCTGCGGGTAGTGTAAGTGATCATGTGTATCCGTGGGCCGAAAGTTCCCAGCAGGATACCCACGATAATCGGTCCGCCTGCCAGCCCCAGCTTCACGGGGGTACTGATTCCCGGTATGGAGAACGGGATCGCTCCCAATGCCAATCCCAATACGATGCCTATAAATATGACAACAAGATTAGGTTCTTTCAGACTTTTCACTGCATTTCCCAATACTTTTTCTACATTCTGAATGGCTGCTGCTTCACCTACTACTGTCAGGCGGTCGCCCAGCTGGAGAATCAGTTCCGGAGTGGCAAGTAGTTGCACACCCGAACGGTACACACGGCTGATATTGATTCCATAATGGTTTCTTAGTCTCAATGAGCCAAGTTTCTTTCCATTCAGTTCGGGGCGGGTTACGACGATACGCTGCGAGATCAATTCGCTGTCAATTGCATTCCAGTCTATATCTTCCTTGTTCCAGTCCGTATTTTCTTCCTGTTCGCCGAAAAGTACTGTCAGAGCCAGGACATTCTTTTCCGCTGTGATCACCAACAGGCGGTCGCCTTCCTTCAACACCTTGTCGGAGGTAGGAATACTGACATGACCGTCACGCCACAAACGGGAAATCACAAATTTCGGATAACTCATCTGAGCTATATCCTTGATACTTTTATTAAAAATAGCGGGGTTATGTACTTGAAACGCTGCGATAAAGGTTTTGTTGGCATCATCCTTTTCTTTAATCTCCAAGTCTTCTTTATGAACCAAGAATTTACGAATCAGCAGTACGGCAAGAATTACACCGATCACTCCCATCGGATAGGCTACCGCACACCCCAAAGCCGGAGTACTGCTCTCTATGCCCATCTGTTTAAGTGTCTGCTGCGCAGCTCCCAAGGCAGGAGTATTAGTCGTGGCTCCGCAAAGGATACCCACCATATCAGGAAGCGACACACCTGTCGCATAACTGGCAACAACAGTCAGCAAAGTACCCAACAGAACTACGGCCAACGCCAACATATTCAGCGTCACCCCTCCTTTCCGGAAAGAACTGAAGAAACCGGGCCCTACCTGAAGCCCCAGTGAATATACGAAAATAACCAGTCCGAAACTTTCTGCATAATTCAGCATCTGTGGATCAACCGAAAGCCCGAAGTGTCCGGCAAGGATACCTGCAAAAAAAACAAAAGTGACTCCCAGAGATACTCCCCAGAAATGCACTCTTCCCAGCCCCAGCCCAATCGCAGAAATCAGTGAAAGCACCACAACTGCCTGTAAGGCAGAATGTTCGAGAAACAGATTATATAACCACTCCATGAATTAAACATACTAATAGGGCGCAAAGATAAAAACTATTTAGTCCCATTCAAAACTTTTAAGCTTTCATTTCGCGCCCTATCTCTTCTCTAAATTCTTAATATCCTGAAATCTTATATGTTATCCTTTAAATTATCTGTTTGTTATCCGCAATCTTTTTACCTGTCACCTCCATCTATCGCTTTTTACCTTTTCAACCTATTCCATGTGGTATCTTTCTACCTGTCGTTATCCGAAATCTCTCTACCTGTCATCTTTTGTGTAATCATCATTTTCTTTTCATTTGCCGGCACTTTCCATCTGCCGGCTATTATCTCACCTACCTGTATATTCTACGAAATTATTCCGACCATCCAGATAACCGCTCAATCGATTTCCTCCGATGTATACATCATCCAGGTAAGATACATCATTGCGACCGTAATCCATGCGAATGGAAGTCTGTGCATAATTCTCCCAGTTCCAACGGAAATAATATTCGAATGTCTCCACATGTCCATTAGGATATTCCACCCGAATAAAATCAACGCCTGTCCGGTCCAAATAAAAGTCGAGTTCCTGACGGCAACGGTTACCGTCCACATCCCGATAAAAACTCACCCATGTACGGCTACATAAATCAGAAGAACGATTATAGTAACCACCACCGATATTATCATCATCATAAAAACTATCGATTTCTACTTCACAAGAAGTCAGACTCAACGTTAACACAGCCATTAAAGCCAGTCCTAAGTATCTAAATGCGTTCGTTTTCATATTCCTTTATTTTTAATGGTTCCTTTATTAATCCTATCATTTATCTTTCGATATTACAAAAGTAGGGAATGAATTCTCCTTATGAAATTGAAAATTCCTACTTGTTTAGGGGAATTCACCTAATGGAAGAGGTAAATTCCCCCAACGTACTGGATACCTTACAGATTCCTAAATAGCTAAGAAGACACGCTTCCGCCCTCCAAAACCTTAATAAACATTGAATCAAACATTCAATTATTTAATCAATGTTATAAATCAAGCCATTTAGCCCGATTTATTTGCAGATATCACAAAACTCTGTATATTTGCAATGTGTTTTTCATAGTATTAGATTTAAGGTTAACAAAAAGATTGGCTGTCTGGGATAGATAGCCTTTTTTTATGCTCTTTTTTTAATAAACTTCTCAAGAAGCCATGAAGACAAACGTAAAATGGCAAATACTGATGTGAAAAATCTGATGACACCACAGGCTTCTATAATAATTAATAAGGTAATCGTTTTCTCCCATGAATAGTGAGAAAAAATATTCTCAAAAAAAATAATCCGTTTAACATTTGAAACATAGCAAGTTATCTCTTTCATCAAAAAACAAGTAAAAAAAATCTTGCTAAAAGATTTGCGTAGTCCAAAAGTTCCCCCTATATTTGCACCGCATTTGAGAGAGAATGCGGGTTCAAGGAAGTTTGGGTGAGTGGCTGAAACCACCAGTTTGCTAAACTGACGTACGGGTAACCGTACCGGGGGTTCGAATCCCCCAGCTTCCGCAAGATTCTCTAAATAAAAAGAGCTAAGTTTTATAGACTTGGCTCTTTTTAAATCTATCAAAAGCCGGTGGGTTCGTCTAACGGTTAGGACACATGCCTCTCACGCATGTAATACGAGTTCGATTCTCGTACCCACTACTCTATTTTAGTTAGCCTCTTACATTGAAGTAAGAGGCTTTTTTTATTATGTTCATATCTCAAGAAATGGAATATAACGTAAAAGAATTGAAAAAGGTATTGATTGAACAATGCAAAGAAGAAGGTATTTATTACGCATTGATAGCAATCAACAAACAGACGAAAGAGATCGTTTTGCCACAAAGCCTTGATAACGCTTTAAATAATCCGGATTACTGCGTCTTTAAATGCAGGAAAGTGAAGGATGAATATAAAGTAGAAGAGGTAAAATAAGCATAATTAAAAAAAGAAGGATATGCTTATTGATATTGTATTAAGATGTTAAAAGATTTAATAATTATTTGAGCATTCAAAGTTTTTTCTGTAAAAGAATGTTATATCCATGTAAAACGATTGTGTTTCACATGGATACCCGCCAACAAATGAAGAAAAACGCTGCTTACTTACATTTCTTCACTCTGCTCGTACAATTCGAAGTAAGACTCTTTATCAATCCGCAGTCGGACTCTGTTTTCCCGCTTCTGACCGGCCAGGTTGATAAATAAATTGAAGTATAATTGACTAAAAGAGAGGTCGGAACGATCATAAGTGATATCGAATGTACATGTTCTTCGGAATGAATCGAAAGTTCCCAGCTTCATACCTCCCTTACACATAAAGACTTCGGGGAAATTCGCAGGCGGATAAGGCTGAAACAAGCTGGCCAGCTGCGCATACACATAATCGATCATCCATTCATCACCGGATACAAGCAATTCTCCTTTCAGACGAAGTTTGACTGCATATTTAGCCGTGACGTCCTGAGAAGTATAAATGGGGACCTGACTCTCTGATAGATAATTACCATCCTTATAGCCAAGGCTCATGGTCAGTTTTGATTTACCCACGCCGTTGAAATCCGCCACATTCAGATCTTTCTGTTGATTTTTCAAGTCAATCATAAATGTCAGTTTACCCAAAGTCGGGTCATTCGGATATTGAGCTATCGTATCCAGCACATAATCTTCTTCATTAAAACTCCGCGCTACCAATACATCCCCCTCTCCGACTTCCAACGCCAGACCTCCTCTTTCAATATCCACATCGCCTACAGGGTAATATATTGCATCATTATCTCTGACACAACCTGTCAGACAAAGCAGTAAAGCTGCTATTCCTATTATCTTAATCATTATCATATACATCCTTATTTTGGAGACAAAGATACATCTTTTTTGAATCAACTTGATTTATATCAACCGTTTTTAGTACTTTTGCACATAACAAGACTATAATGACATGGATACACTACTAAGAGAAACTGTAAATGCCATCGTAAATTCCCGCTTTCCCGAAATGAGTATAGAGGGACGCCGACAGATAGAAAGCATCCTGATACGTGAGGAATATCCTAAAGGAGTGATCGCACTTAATGAAGGAGAAGTAGCCCATGAATTAGTTTTTGTTGGGAAAGGGATGCTCCGGCAATATTATTATAAAAACGGGAAAGACGTTACCGAACACTTCTCATACGAAGGCTGTATCCTGATGTGTATCGAAAGCCTGCTGAAACAAGTCCCTACCCGATTGATCATAGAGACACTGGAGCCTGCTGTCATCTATCTGTTCCCTTATGACAAAATGATGCAGCTGACAAAGCAAAACTGGGAAATCAATATGTTCTATCGGAAGATACTGGAATATTCTCTGATTGTATCGCAAACCAAAGCTGATTCCTGGCGTTTCGAATCCGCCCGCGAGCGTTATAATCTATTACTCGAAACTCATCCGGAAATCATCAAACGGGCACCTTTGGCACACATCGCTTCATACCTGCTGATGACACCGGAAACATTGAGCCGAGTACGTTCAGGTGTTCTGTAGTTTTGTAATTTTTGGGAGCTATCTGCTTTTCCGGTATTCTTTGGGAGACATACCGGTATAATGCTTAAAGTACTTACCGAAGAACGACTGGTTGGCAAAGTTTAAACGGTCGGCTATCTCCTGTATGTTCATGCTCGAAGAATTCAAGAGTGCCTTCGCTTCCAAGATCACTAATTCGTCAATCCACTCCCCTACCGTCTTCCCGCTGACTTCCTTGACAACTCCGGACAGATGTTTCGGCGTCAGACACAACTGATCCGCATAAAACTTCACGCTGCGTTCCGACTGATAAGACTGAACCAAAGATTCATAGAAGCGCTCAAATATATATTCTTTACGACTTTTATTTTTGACAACGGCAGAAGCATCCGGAGCATAACTGTTGAAGATATTGCAAAGCTCAAAGAAGAAGCCCTGCATCAATCCCATTACTACCTCCCTACGGTACCTATCGTCTTTATTTTTCAATCTCTTTCTGATGAAAGCATGATACTCCTTAATCATCTCCTGCTCGTGCAGATTGAGATCAAAACAAGGGTAATCTTTCAGAAAGAAAAAGAATGAAAGCACATTACCAACTTTGGGCAATGATTCCAACAGACTTTTTGATACAGCAAAGAAAATCCCTCTGAAATTGGAACTGAACTGACGATGTTCGATTATCTGATTGGGCAACGCAATAACCATTCTGCCCGGAATCAGTTCAAACTCACGCAGACTGATATTAAAACGAGTAGAGCCTTCCAGACAAAGTCCGATGCTCACCACTTCCAGTTTACTGGGGCCATTATAAAGGGAAATAACGCTCTCCGTGTCGAAGAGCGCTATATCATTGCCGACCACATCAATACTACCCGGATCTATATGTTTAGAATGAACTACCGAAGAAATACCTATCTTAGGAACAACTTGCATATCCATACACTCTCTCTTTTGGTTGCGACAAAGATACCAGTAATAATGAGATGTTCAACCTAAGGCGAGAGATTATCTGTCAAAAAGAACACTTTTGCCTACTTATTGACTATCTCCGAATAAAAACTTATAATCACGTTCGGCAGCCGGAACAGTCCACTTTTCAGGAACGAATTTCCATTGGTTCAATGCCTTCGGGTCCATAGTACCTTTCTTTTCTATATAATTCATCAGATAGAAACGAAGATCCTTATCCGTAGAGAAGATGATACGCTCTTTCAATTTCTCCTGCGGGATGCCTGATCCTTTCGTCAGCAGTTCTCCACCGCCATTCCCCCGGTAAGAGTTCAAAGCCACCTTATAAATCTTATCCATGAGGAAAGGACTGCCGTCTGCCATGCTGATAATCGTAATCTTTTCCCCTTGCGGCTTGGTGACGTCTACGGTATAAATAATTCCCGATGCTGAATCAAAATTGAAGCTGAAATTTTGGAAAGAAGCTCTGTCCTCCGCACCTTCGCGACGTTTCTCCTTAAACCAGAGCAGATGATCGTCCGGAGACTTCATCCGGTTGGTCCACATGAAATAAGACATTTCCAGATAATCCTTGATTTCTTTTCCGGATAAAGTCATCATATATAGCATATTCTCATACTTATACAGATTGAACATATCACTGACAAACACATCCCCTTTATTTATTTTCGCATCAAATGAAAGCGGTGCCGCAAAGGATATCTCCGCACCGGTGATTTCAAGCTGCAAGGTATGGATCAAGTCGATAAAAGCAGACGATCCGAAGAAAGAAGGACGGGTCGAGATACTTTCAGTGAATGTACCGATCTTTTTAGAGACAAAGTTACGGACAGTGTCATATTGAGGAGCAAAATTCTTCATAAAGTCCTCACTGATTCCATAATCTTTCGTTTCGGTCAATACTCCTTTTATATCTTTGCTGCGCACTTTCCCATCTTTCAGTTTCAAGGTCACATCGATGTTGGACAGAACAATTCCGTTGCTTGCCGGATCAATGACCAGTACCGAATCACCTGCCACATTCATCACTTTCTTACATTCGCGCGCATGATCGTGTCCCATCAGTACAATGTCAAATCCGGGGACATTCTTCGCCACACTCAGAGAAGCGTTTTCATTATACTTGCCGGACATTTTGAAAGCCTCCTGCCCCGCATGGAACAAGCCGATCATCAAGTCCGGATTCTCTTTTTCACGGATGATCTTCATCCATTTGCGTGCAGTCTCCTCCATGTCGTCGAAACGCAGTCCCTTCCACAGGTTCTCCGAGAGCCATGCAGGGATAGCAGGGGTGATCATTCCAAGGATTACGATTTTCACTCCGTCACGTTCCATGACCTTATAAGGAGGAAGATGAGGTTCTCCGGTCGATATATCGATGATATTAGCTCCTAATACGGGAAAGTCACAGGTATTTATCCAGCGGTCGAACACGGCTCGGCCTGTCTCCACATCATGATTACCCATATTTCCGGCATCATATTTCATGTAATTCATCATTTCCGCGCATAGGTGGGGTGATACTGTATCTATATAATTATAGTAATAGGCAGTCGGTTGCCCCTGCAATATATCGCCGTTGTCGAGTAAAATAAGATTCTCCTTATATTGTTCGCGTTCTTTCTCCACAAAAGCGTATATTCGTGCCAGACTGCCCTGCCAATCCTTACGGGTAATAAAATTATAAGGATAATAATTACCATGTACATCACTTGTCTGTACAATTTTCAGCTTCACTACTTTTTCCTGTGCCGCAATTGAGAGCACGAGGCAAAGAAGCCATACGTAAACACATGCAAATCGTTTCATTCTTTTTCTATTTTAAGCGGATGTGAGAACATGAACCGTGCACCTCCCGTATATTCGGAGTCGATCCATATATCCCCTTTCCATTTATGCACAATCAATTTACAGATAGATAATCCCAAACCTGTTCCCTGGGCATATTCGTTCAGCTTCTCGAAGCGCTCGAATACCAGTTTCTGTTTCTCTTTCGGGATGCCGCACCCTGTATCCGTCACAGAGAATACAGCCATCTCCGTCTCTTCATTCACCGAAAATTCCAGTGTTATCTGCCCTTTCCTGGTGAACTTATCCGCATTAGACATCAGATTGATAATCACCTGCTGCATACGCTGTATGTCTGTCGTCATCCGAAACGACTCATAATCGCTGACAAACAGGAACTGATTGCCGGACTGCCGTGAAACGCTGACAGATGCCACCACCTGCCTGCATAGCTGCACCACGTCACACTCTTCCCAAGTCAACGTGACCCTGTTCGCTTCCAGGCGTGAGAGATCAAGAATATCATTGATCAGGCGAAGCAACAAATCCGAATTTGTCTTGATAATCTGATAATAGGTCTGCTGTTCTTCTTCCGTATTGCCACCCACAGCGAGCACATCCGAGAAACCTACAATGGAGTTTAAAGGCGTACGTATCTCATGGCTCATATTGGCGAGGAAAGCACTTTTCAGGCGGTTCGATTCTTCTGCACGGTCCTTAGCCACCCGCAGGTCTTTTTCCGACTTCAGCAGATCGTCCTTCAGACGTTTGGTGCGGAAATAGTAGAAGAGCGAGATGCACAAACCCAGCACAAGGATGAGAAACAGTGCACACGCCGACCAAATCTGATAAGTATATTGCTGATAGAATGATACAGTCTGATTAATAATCTCCACATCAAAAGGAAGGATATCCGGGTCCAGTCCCCACTCCTTCACCTTCCGGCTGTCCAGTACGGCCTTGCTGCCAATCACGGAAAGGTGCTGCTGTTCATCCGCCGGATATTGATCAATCTGTACAGATGCCAATGCCATGTCCTTCCCCAGTTTCCGGTAATCGGGCAGCACTCCGCCGATCGCCCAATACCCCAGGCTCACCGATGAGGGAGTAAAAGTCGGAATGGTCGGAGTAACCTCCATCATGGCATAAGTAGCATTCCGCATGAAATAACCTTCGTTCATATCCACACGCCACGTGCCTACCATGATCACCGTATTCTCCGGTAAATGACGCAATTCTTCTACAATCGTATAGATAGTATGCCGCCGGCCGTCCATCAGGATCAGGTCGATTTCGGGAAACTTTTTCATTTCCTTCCGCACCAGTGCCTGCATGGTGACGCCGCCGTAAGTATTGTCCGAAATAAAAGCGATGTGTTCCGTCTTCGGATAAAACGCCTTGATCATCCGGACATTATCTTCTATATTGTACTGATTGATAAATCCCGACTTCAATTCCGGTATATTCATGTGGTCGGTAAAGAGATCTACCGATTCCGGCATCCATGCGTCCAGTCCGGCAACCGTATCCTCAGGCAGTATGACGATGTTGCTGCTGACGAGACTACACATCACCGGCACCTTCACCTGTATCGAATCCCGTTGCGACAGATACGCCGCCCATGCTTCCTGTCCCAACAGAATAATCTGGGCCGGATGCTTCTCCCCTTGATATTTAGAAAGAATCTGCGTCATCATACCGCTCCAAAGCGGGGCTTCGGAGAAACTTTTGCAGTTCATGTTTTCAATGATAATATCGCGTTTCCCTCCCAATTTGCTATATTCTTCCATATAGTCGGAGATAGTGACCGAAGTTTGATGAGCGGCGGGATTGTAGGAGCAGATAATCAGGATAGGTTTCTGATCGTTAGAGACAGCAAATAACGCTGTGGCCCGGAAAAGCCATAGTAAACAGATAAACAGGCATCCTATATATCTCATCATACTTGTAAGTTTTGAAGTGTTACTATCTCATTTTAGCTTGCAAATATACTAAAACTTGTCGGCTATAACAGATTTATGTGTATTTTTGTCGCTCATTCATTCACAAAAAAATTGTTTATGGAACTATTTCATCAAATGATTTCCGGATTACTGGGAATTCCGGAAAGACAAATCAGCAGTACCCTCCACTTGTTGGGCGAAGGTGCCACCATCCCTTTCATCAGCCGTTACCGTAAGGAAGCTACCGGCGGACTGAACGAAGTACAGATAGAGAACATCAAGGAGCAACATGACAAGTTGTGCGACATAGCCAGACGGAAGGAAACCATCCTCAGTACCATCAACGAGCAAGGCAAACTCACTCCGGAGCTCGAAAAGCGCATCAACGCCACCTGGAATCCTACGGAACTGGAGGACATCTACCTCCCCTACAAACCCAAACGAAAGACCCGTGCCGAAGCGGCCCGTCAGAAGGGACTGGAACCACTGGCCATGATCATGATGCTGCAAAGGGAGCCTAACCTCACCGCCAAAGCCGCCACCTTCGTCAAAGGCGACGTCAAGGATACGGAAGACGCACTGAAAGGTGCCCGTGACATCATCGCGGAGCAAGTGAACGAGGACGAGCGTGCCCGCAACGCCATACGTAACCAGTTCACCCGTCAGGCGGAAATCACCGCCAAGGTAGTGAAAGGAAAAGAGGAAGAGGCCGCCAAGTACCGGGATTATTTCGACTTCTCCGAATCGCTGAAACGCTGCACTTCCCATCGCCTGCTCGCCATCCGCCGGGCAGAATCCGAAGGGTTGCTGAAAGTATCCATCAGTCCGGATGACGAAGCCTGCCTGGAACGCCTCGACCGCCAGTTCGTACATGGCAATAATGAATGCAGCCATCAGGTAAAGGAAGCCACTGCCGACGCATATAAACGTCTGCTCAAACCTTCCATCGAAACAGAATTTGCCGCCCAGTCCAAAGAAAAAGCCGACGACGAAGCTATCCGCGTATTTACGGAGAATCTCCGCCAGCTGCTTCTCTCTCCTCCTCTCGGACAGAAACGGGTGCTCGCCATCGACCCCGGATTCCGTACCGGCTGCAAAGTCGTCTGCCTCGATGCGCAAGGCAACTTGCTGCACAATGAGAATATCTACCCGCATCCTCCGGTCAATAAAACCGGTGAAGCGGCCTCAAAACTCCGCAAGATGATAGAAGCCTATGAAATTGAAGCCATCTCCATCGGCAACGGAACAGCCAGCCGCGAAACGGAAGACTTTATCAATCATCAGACCTTCGACCGGCAGATTCCTGTATTCGTGGTCAGCGAGCAGGGCGCTTCCATTTATTCGGCATCCAAGATCGCCCGTGACGAGTTTCCCGATTATGACGTAACGGTACGTGGAGCAGTCTCCATCGGTCGCCGACTGATGGACCCTCTGGCGGAACTGGTAAAGATCGACCCCAAATCTATCGGTGTGGGACAATACCAGCACGATGTAGACCAGACGAAACTGAAGAAAGCCCTTGACCAGACAGTGGAAAACTGCGTGAACCTGGTAGGCGTGAATCTGAATACCGCCAGCAGTCATCTGCTGACATACATATCCGGTCTGGGGCCGCAACTGGCACAAAACATTGTCAACTTCCGTGCCGAGAACGGAGCTTTCAGTTCACGCAAGGAGCTGATGAAAGTCCCCCGCATGGGTGCCAAAGCCTTCGAACAGTGTGCCGGCTTCCTCCGCATTCCCGAAGCAAAGAACCCATTGGACAACACTGCCGTGCATCCGGAAAGCTACCACATCGTAGAGCAAATGGCAAAAGATTTGAAATGTAGCGTAGACGAACTGATCGCGAATAAGGAACTCCGCCAAAAAATCAAGATATCGGACTACATCACGCCGACTGTGGGCCTGCCTACCCTGCAAGACATCATGCAGGAACTCGACAAGCCGGGTCGCGACCCGCGTAAAGCGATCAAGGTATTTGAATTCGACAAGAACGTGCGCACCATCGCAGACTTGCGCGAAGGCATGATTCTGCCGGGCATCGTAGGCAATATTACCAATTTCGGAGCTTTCGTCGATATAGGCATCAAGGAGAACGGGCTTGTACACCTCTCCCAACTGGCCGAACGATACATCTCCGATCCTACAGAAATCGTGTCCATCCACCAGCATGTCATGGTCAGAGTGATGAACGTGGATACCGACCGGAAACGGATTCAGCTTAGCATGATCGGGGTACAGCAAGACTGATTGCCTCCCGTTTTTCTCCCCACCAAACAATTAAAATCGTAAAGATAATCATCAGTACTGTACAAATGAGCGAGCCTTCAAACCCGAAGGCTCCGCCATTCAGTACGTTCTCTTCGGGCAGATGCAGCGTCAGCAGGGATGTCCCAAAGTCATTTCCACTTACCTGATAGCCCAGTATCGGGCCCTGAATCCAGTTCCAGAAAAGATGAAGGGAAATAGGGAAACAAAGATTGCGCGTATATAAATAGGAAGCGCCGATAAACATACCTGCAAGTAACAGATTCAGCATAGGCAGGAAGGCAAGGTTCGGATTGAAGAGGTGCAGCAATGCGAACAGCAGTGCGGAGACAAAAAGAGACAGGAATTTATTCAGCCGGGTATGCAGCAGACGGCCGAGTATATAGCCACGCATCATGATTTCTTCGGCCAGAGCCACCAGCAGGCAGAACACAAAGGTAGCAAGCAGATTCAGAGGATCGAATCGAAAACCGGTTACTTCCACCTCACCCAAAGCCAAAGACAGTCCGAAGCCGATCAAGTAGAGAAGGATGGCTGCCAGCAGTCCGTACCACAATCCCCGTGCATGACCTTTCAGTGTCAGTCCCAAGTCAGAGAAAGGGCGACGCTCAAAATAGAGCAGAATCACTGCCGAAGTCAGCACAGCCAGCAGCATGCCGGCTTCCGCCACCATATGCCCCAACAATCCGGGGTGCCTTGCCTCATCACCAAGAATCAGAGATAAAACTCCGAAGCCTATCGTACTATACAATCCAAAGGTGACGAAAAGCCCCAGTGCAAACAACAGGATGCACGCCCATACGGGAAGTCTCTTCGGTTCTTTCTTTTCTCTGATTTCTTCTGTCTCCATTTTTACTTTTTGTTAATCACGCTACAAAATTAGATATAAAACATAAAAAAACATCGTGTCTTACCTATTTTTCCTATATTTGTCTGAACAAATCTGCATAATTATGAAAATAAGACAACTACTGATAAGTTTTTTATTGGCTGCCAGTACTTTGGGAGCAACCGCACAAGTAAGCAAAACGTATTATGTCAGCAAGCCCGGCACATTGATCTCGATGATGACGGAAGAAGAAGCCAACAGCATCACCCACCTGACACTGACAGGAAAACTGAACGCAGAAGACTTCAGACATCTCCGCGACGAGTTTCCCAGCCTGAAAGTGCTTGATATCTCCAATGCCGAAATCAAGATGTACAGCGGAAAAGCCGGCACATATCCTAACGGAAAGTTCTACATCTATATGGCCAATTTCGTCCCTGCCTACGCTTTCTCGAATGTGGTGAACGGAGTGACCAAAGGTAAACAGACGCTGGAGAAAGTGATCCTTTCCGAAAAGATAAAGAATATCGAAGATGCAGCCTTCAAAGGATGTGACAACTTGAAAATCTGTCAGATACGCAAGAAGACAGCTCCTAACCTGCTGCCGGAAGCTCTGGCGGACAGTGTGACCGCCATCTTCATCCCGCTGGGCAGCAGTGATGCCTACCGTTTTAAGAACAGATGGGAGCACTTTGCATTTATAGAAGGTGAACCGCTGGAAACCACCATACAGGTAGGCGCAATGGGCAAACTGGAAGACGAGATTATGAAAGCTGGTCTGCAACCCAGGGACATCAACTTCCTGACCATCGAAGGGAAACTGGATAACGCCGACTTCAAACTAATCCGCGACTATATGCCGAATCTCGTATCTCTGGATATTTCTAAAACAAATGCGACGACTATCCCCGACTTCACTTTCGCACAAAAGAAGTATCTCCTGAAGATCAAACTGCCACATAACCTCAAGACCATCGGTCAACGGGTATTCAGCAACTGCGGACGGCTTGCCGGAACACTTGAGCTGCCTGCGAGCGTGACGGCTATCGAGTTCGGAGCGTTCATGGGATGCGATAATCTGCGCTATGTGCTTGCTACAGGTGATAAGATTACAACGCTGGGCGATGAACTCTTCGGAAACGGGGTGCCGAGCAAGTTGATTTATAAGAAATAAAAAAAGTATAATCCACATTGGACATTGATTTATGCTATGTAGAAGATACGAGGATAGATCGAAAATAAATTAGCTATTAGCATATTTCGATTAGCTATTAGCTAATTTGTTTTTGCTAATAGCTAATTTCGATTTGCTCATAGCGTATTTGAAAGAAAAGAATGACAAAACCGATCAATTATTTCACTTCGTCATTGGCATAGAGAGAAAAAGCTTCTCGTTTGTCACAACTTTCTTTTATTTCATAATTTCTCCCGATTTTCACAACTCTTTTTTCTTATGACAATCAAGGAAAAGTCACGAATTTCCTTCCTTTCAAAGTCCAATAAAGTCCAGAAAGTCCATATTAGATTTTTAGAATACACAATCTGCGATATAACTTACTATATTTCAAGCATTAACACCTTAATTTATTAAATAATAAACAGCGCTTCTAGAGAAGTTTAATTCCTCTCCCGCAACACATGAATCTTTAGCCCCAAAAACTGTCTAAGCTTCTCCGAAAGATGCGAGATATGTCAGACGATTGCACGTTTTCGTGTCTTCGACAAAGCTTCTCACGCAGGTGTTGACCATTTTATTATGTTCAACGTAATATAGTAAAATGGCGAACGCTACTTCGATATACGTGCGACTGATATTGTCAAGAATAAATAAGAAGACTGTTCAACATCTTCCGGTTCGTCCGGCAACACACGTAACAATAAATAACAACAACTATTCATCCTATTCACGTTATTTTCTTATGATGGAGACACATTTTGAAGATGGTGGGAATCAGATTGCAGGTTTAGTCCGGGAAAATTTAAATATGCCCGCCAAGTCCTTCTCTGCTCATTTCTTCCTCGTTTTTAATCCAATTTCCGTTTTCTGAAAATCCTATAGTGGACTTTTGAACTTTACTGGACTTTGCTGGAGGAATTTTGGAACTTTCGATCTCTCCCTCAGCAACACATCTAAATAAACTTTATTTTACAAACAGTACAATACAAGTTTATATACTTCAATATACAAAAGGAAAGGGAAAAGCAATGTGACGACAGTCAACAAGCATTTCCCTTTATTTAACAGTAAGGTACTATTTATACTACCTTCTATACATTATTCAGTGTATCCGGCTGATACAACACGCTATTTATCACCGTACATCTTCGCCCTCAACTCCTTGATATGGTCCGAAGTGATATATTCGTCATATTCCATCATCTTGTCGATGATACCGTTCGGAGTCAGTTCGATAATGCGGTTGGCAACCGTCTGAATAAATTCGTGGTCATGCGAAGAGAAGAGGATATTTCCTTTGTACGTCTTCAGGTTGTTGTTGAAAGCCTGAATAGATTCCAGGTCCAAGTGATTGGTCGGAGTATCCAGAATCAGACAGTTCGCATTGCGGAGCTGCATACGTGCAATCATACAACGCATCTTTTCACCTCCGGAAAGTACGCTGACTTTCTTCAGTACCTCTTCGCCGGAGAACAGCATACGTCCGAGGAAGCCCTTCATGTACACTTCGTTACCTTCACCGAACTGGCTCAGCCAGTCCACCAGGTTAAGGTCAGTGTTGAAGAAGTCCGTATTGTCCAGAGGCAGGTAAGCCGTTGTGATGGTTACCCCCCAGTTGAACTGTCCGGCATCCGGCTTCATGTTTCCGTTGATGATTTCGAAGAAAGCGGTCATCGCACGCGGGTTGCGTGAAAGGAATACCACTTTGTCGCCTTTTTCGATGTTGAAGTTCACGTCGCTGAACAGCACTACGCCTTCTTCCGTCTTCTTGCTCAGTCCGGAAACTTCGAGGATCTGGTTGCCCGGCTCGCGTTCGGGAGTGAAGATGATGCCCGGATACTTGCGTGAAGAAGGTTTGATTTCTTCTACGTTCAGTTTTTCCAGCATCTTCTTGCGGCTTGTGGTCTGCTTGCTCTTCGCTACGTTGGCACTGAAACGGCGGATAAATTCTTCCAGCTCTTTCTTCTTCTCCTCAGCCTTCGCCTTCTGGTTCTGCTGCTGACGGAGCGCCAGCTGACTAGATTCGTACCAGAAACTGTAGTTTCCGGCAAACATATTGATCTTTCCGTAGTCGATGTCTACGGTGTGCGTACATACGGAGTCGAGGAAGTGACGGTCGTGGCTTACCACCAGCACGGTGTGCTCGAAGTTGGAAAGGTATTCTTCCAGCCAGGTCACTGTCTCCATATCGAGGTCATTGGTAGGCTCGTCCAGAAGGAGGTTGTCGGGGTTGCCGTACAATGCTTGCGCAAGCATCACACGCACCTTTTCCTTACCGCTCAGCTCGCCCATCAATGTATAATGCTTATCTTCCTTGATGCCCAGACCGCTCAACAGCATGGCTGCGTCACTCTCCGCATTCCATCCGTCCAGCTCGGCAAATTTCTCTTCCAGTTCGGATACTTTCAGTCCGTCTTCGTCCGTGAAGTCTTCCTTGGCGTACAATACTTCACGCTGCTTCATAATGTCCCACAACACGGTGTGGCCCATCATTACGGTGTCCATTACCGTATAAGCATCCCATTTAAAGTGGTCCTGGCTCAACACCGACAGGCGTTCGCCCGGTCCCAGGGCAATCGTACCGGTCGTCGGGTCCAGATCTCCGTAGATTGTACGGAGGAAGGTGGATTTTCCCGCACCGTTCGCGCCGATAATACCATAGCAGTTGCCACTTGTAAATTTCAGGTTCACGTCATTAAACAAGACTCTTTTACCAAACTGCACCGAAACGTTTGAAACTGTAATCATTTTCTATTATTTACTATTTTACCAGTTACTATATTATTATTTGAGCGTGCAAAGGTAGACATTTAAAATGAATTATGAGCTATCCGGAATGTGTCAATCTGGCATAAATGTATTACCTTTGCCACGTTTTTTGGCAAAACGGTCAGATTGGCAAAGTTTTTGCTTGGGAAATTGATATTATGAATAAAAAATAAAAATAAGATATGGATCCAAAAGAAAAAGAAAAGATGGCTGAAGAGCTGAATGTGGAAGAAACAAAGGATACGGCGGAAGAACAACCGCAAAACGATCAGGCAGAAGAGGCCGCTCCCCTGACTCATGAGGAGCAGCTCGAAAAGGAGCTGGAAGATGCTCAGGCTGTCATCGAGGAGCAAAAGGACAAATATCTGCGCCTGTCCGCCGAGTTTGACAATTACCGCAAACGTACCATGAAGGAGAAGGCGGAACTGATTCTGAATGGTGGCGAAAAGAGCATCAGCAGCATTCTGCCGGTGATCGACGACTTTGAGCGTGCCATCAAAACGATGGAAACTGCCAAAGACGTAAAAGCCGTGAAGGAAGGTGTCGAATTGATTTATAATAAGTTCATGGCTACTCTTGCACAGAACGGCGTGAAGGTCATCGAAACGAAAGACCAGCCGCTGGATACCGATTACCACGAAGCCATTGCCGTCATCCCTGCCCCGTCGGAAGAGCAGAAAGGTAAGATTCTGGACTGCGTACAGACGGGTTACACGCTGAATGACAAGGTGATTCGTCACGCGAAAGTGGTAGTTGGGGAGTAAATACAAAAGTTAGTTTAGTTAAGAAGCATGGCAGAAAAAAGAGACTATTATGAAGTGCTGGAGGTGACAAAAACCGCCACAGTAGAAGAGATTAAAAAAGCCTACCGCAAAAAAGCGATCCAATATCACCCCGACAAAAATCCGGGTGACAAGGAAGCGGAAGAGAAATTCAAGGAGGCTGCCGAAGCGTATGACGTGTTGAGCAATCCGGACAAGCGTTCGCGTTATGACCAGTTCGGTCATGCGGGAGTGAGCGGTGCGGCAGGCAACGGAGGTCCGTTCGGTGGTTTCGGTGGCGAAGGAATGTCTATGGATGATATCTTCTCCATGTTCGGTGACATCTTCGGAGGTCGTGGCGGTGGTTTCAGCGGCGGCTTCGGAGGTTTCGGCGGTTTCGGTGGCGGTGGCGGTGGTTCACAGCAACGTCGTTATCGGGGCAGCGATCTACGTGTCAAGGTAAAGATGACTTTGAAAGAAATCTCGACAGGAGTAGAAAAGAAATTCAAACTGAAAAAATATGTGCCGTGTAATCACTGTCATGGCACGGGTGCCGAAGGCGACGGCGGTTCGGAGACTTGTCCGACCTGTAAGGGTAGCGGTTCGGTGATCCGTAACCAGCAGACGATTCTGGGTACGATGCAGACCCGCGCCACTTGTCCTACTTGTAACGGTGAAGGTAAGATCATCAAGAACAAGTGTAAAGAGTGTGGTGGCGACGGTATCGTATATGGCGAAGAGGTAGTGACGGTGAAGATTCCTGCCGGAGTGGCAGAAGGTATGCAACTCTCGATGGGCGGCAAGGGTAATGCCGGAAAGCATAATGGTGTGCCGGGCGACTTGCTGATTCTCGTTGAGGAAGAACCGCATCCGGACTTGATCCGCGACGAGAATGATCTGATCTATAACTTGCTGCTGAGTTTCCCGACTGCCGCACTGGGTGGTGCCGTGGAGATTCCGACAATCGACGGCAAAGTGAAAGTGAAGATCGACTCGGGTACTCAACCGGGTAAAGTGCTGCGTCTGCGCGGTAAAGGTCTGCCGAATGTCAATGGTTATGGTACGGGAGATTTGCTGGTTAATATCAGCATTTATGTGCCGGAAGCATTGAACAAGGAGGAAAAGAGTACGCTGGAAAAGATGGAGGCTTCGGACAACTTCAAGCCGAGTACGTCGGTGAAGGAGAAGATCTTCAAGAAGTTCAAGAGCTTCTTTGACTAGCCTTCTTTGGCTGGGTCTGTTTTTAAGATCATAGTCATTCTCACAGAGATATAATAAAGGCTTCGGTGTTCGTTATGAATGCCGAAGCCTTTTAGTTTGTATTGGGATATTATAGCAAATGAATGGATGAATCCGGCTAATATCCCGGATTCTGCTCCAGTTTTGTATTCATCACCCGTATCTTTTCCGGAATCGGGAATACAGTAGTATATCCATTATTCTCAGCAGGAAGTTGCGGACGACTGCTGTATGCTCTCGTGAACGCTCCGAAACGAATCAAGTCCTGCCGTCGCCAACCTTCCCAAGCCAGTTCGAGCTGTCGTTCGGCAAGGATATTTTCTAATGTAGCCGTTCGGGAGGAAGCGTTGACACGCCCGCGTACTTCGTTCAGCTCGGCATCTCCGTCTTCCCCATTACGAACCTTTGCTTCGCTCTTCATCAGCAGAACATCTGCATAACGGAACAGTACAATGTCGTTCTCCATCAGTTTACCGTCCTTGGTAGCCGTTTCGTCTACCTCGTACTTTTTCATGCGTGCTCCTGCTGTCTGCTCATAGGGAGTATTCGAGATATCCAGTTCGACTTTCCACGGCAAATATTCGAGAACGGTTCCATCGTCCAGACGGACTATATTTCCTTTTAAATCATATACGACTCCGGCAAAATAGCAGATATCGAAACGCGGGTCCTGTTGCGCTGTTTCATAGCCGAAGGTTTCCAGAGCTTCGATAGTAGCGCTCGGTCCGTTTTCACCGCTCAGTCCGTAGGCTTTGGCGTGATTGTAATGGCGGGAACGGAAAAGGTATTGCATCTGGTTGGTGTACAAGGTCTTGTTCATCGGGATGGTGAAGATATTCTCAACAGACGGTTCATTGAATACGGCAAAGTTGGTTTTGTAATCCGGTTCCAGACGATAGCCCATTTCTTGCAGTTGGTCACAGTAAGCGATAACCGTCTGCCAGGCATTGAGGCGGTTGCCGTCTACTTCGAAAAAAAGATTCTTTCCGTCGGGACGCTGGCCGTCCGTCCAGTCGTTGTCGGTATAGACTTCGGCATTCAAGGCAAGCTTTGCCAAGAGGAAAACAACTACAGGACGGGTGATTCGTCCGTAATACGGACCGGACTGGTTGCTGTGGACTTCGGCCAGCAAAGGGGCGGATTCTTGCAGTTCTTTGAATACAAAGTCGAATATCGTTTTCCGTTCGCTCTGCACTACGTCTTTCATCGACGGGGATGAGGTAAGTACAAGCGGGACACGTCCGAACAGATCCATCAGATAATAGTAATACATCGCCCGCATGGCGCGTACTTCGGCACGATAGGCGGGAAGTTCGGCGTCTGCGTGGGTAGCACTGAATTTGTCTATTCGTTCGAGGGATTTGTTGGACAGCATCACCACTTTATAAAGATATTCCCAAGTGGCTTGGATGGCATCGTTTTCTATTCCCCATTGGTGCAGGAACAGACCTTGCCAAAAGCCGCCGTCGTACCAATCGCCGCCACGGGTGGGGATAATGGCTTCGTCGGTGGTGAAGGTGTTCAGGTCATAGACTCCCCTACCCGTCCCCTGCAATCCCTGACTGTCGCTATAACCGCCGATGTAGGTGTAAAGTGAGGCTACGGCATTCAGATATACATCCGAGATATTGTTGTAGACTTCATCTTCCGGCAGTTTGTCTCTGGGACTCTCTTCCAGAAACTTGTCGCACGAGAAGAAGGTAATGCACACAATAAGAAAGACAACTGTTTTTTTCAGGTTCATCTTCCCCTCAAGCAGATTCCCCCCAAGCAGAGTTGCTTTTCCATCATATAGAGATTTACTCTCTAAATACCATCCTTGCTGCTGCAAATATCGCTTTATCTTTTTCATTATTGTTTTCCTCCTCCGTTAAAAGTTAATACTCAATCCCAACGTGTAAGTCCGCGCTAACGGATATCCGCGTTTGTCGTCCAGCCCCAAAGTGGAGTTGACCGTCGAGCTGTTGATCATGGGCGAAAGACCTGAATAGCCGGAAATCGTCGCTAGGTTGTTGACTGTAAATGCCAGTCGCAGGGAGCGGACATATTTCTTTAGTTTCTGCACCTTTTCTATCGGTACGTTCCAGCCGAGTGTCACGTAGTCGAAGTTGACATACGCTCCGTTTTCCAGCCAGTAGTCGGTGGCGGTCTGGTCTTTGATATTGCGTGCGGGAGCTTCCTGCATCACATTGTAGTCGGGGAATATGTTCATGTTCATATAGGTCAGGGAGGTTCCGTTGTATATTTTGTGTCCGAAGGCGCCGTTGATCTGTACTGAAATATCAAAACGCTTGTAACGGAAACTGAGGTTCGATCCGAGAATTGTTTTGGGTACGGCTTGCCCGGCCACATAGCGGTCTTCGCCATCTTCGAGGCTGACGCCGCCGCCATTGAGGTCGGCTATGTCATAGGTGTAGCCGCCGTTTCCGTCGGAAACGAGTCCGTTGGCACGTGGCAGGTAGAAGACACCCAGCGGCTGGCCTACTACTTGATAAACGATGTGGTTATAACCTCCGTGAAAGCCGGCTCCGTCGAGGCTGGCAAGACTCTTGTATTCGGGGGCGGAAATCAGTTCGCCATTGTACATACCGCTCAGAGAAAGCAACTTGTTCTGCTGGAAGGTGATGTTGGCGTTGATATTCAGTTCCATGTCCTGAGTCTTCAACGGGGTGATGCCGATGGCTATCTCCAGACCGCTGTTGCGCATGGAGCCGATATTCGCCAGCAGGGTGTTGTAGGTAAAGGGCGGTACGCTTACGTTGTAGAGGTAGAGCATATCCGTCGTTTTGGAGTTGTAATAATTGGCGGAGAGCAACAGGCGGTTGCCGAACATGGCAAGGTCAATACCTGTATTGAAGGTATGTTTCACTTCCCATTTCAAGTCGGGATTCGTGTTTCGCAAGTCTCCCAATGACACGGCTGCCGAGTTTCCTACGGGAATCACTCCGTTCGGTTTGACAAGGCTCAGCGTGGTGTAGGAGTCGATACCGCTCTGATTACCAGCCAAACCGTAACCTATACGGAACTTCAGATTATCAATCACGGGGAGGCGTTTCATGAACTTTTCCTCACTGATCACCCATGCAGCGGAGACGGAGGGAAAGAATCCCCATTTGTGATTGGCTCCGAATTTGGAGGAGGCATCGGTACGGGCGGTCATTGTCAGACTGTAGCGGTCGGCATAGGTGTAGTTGAAGCGTCCCATGAAGGAGGCCAGATGCGGTTGCTCGTAGTACGAGTTGGTTCCCTCCCACGGACGGAGAGCGCCGGCTTGCAGATTGTGGTAGCCGAATTTATCTGTATTGAAGTTGGTGACTGTGGTATAGAATCCGGTGTATGTCTCCTTCTGGAGTTCCGCCAGTGCCAGCGCGTCGAAGTAATGCTTCTTCCAGCCTTTCTTGTAGGTCAGCATCATGTTACCCAGGAGGGATTCCATCTTTTTCGTGCCTTTGTATGCCTGTCCGTGCGCCCAGACGGAGGTGGGCAGATATTGGGAATTTTCGACTATGTTATAGGTATAGGCACCGAAGAGAACCAGTTTCAGTTCGTCCATCAGATTGAAAGTCAGACGAGCGTGAGTACTGATATGCGAGGTGGCGTCATGATCCTGTACTTCCATCCATGCCAACGGATTCGTGATCTGACTGGCGGTAGTGATTCCGTCCCATGAACCGGAATCGGGGTCTTTATGATTGGGGTATGTGGGATTGAAAGTGGCGGCAGAATAGAAGGTTTTCTGAAGGTCTACCAGATTGTGATTCTTCTGGATAGAACCGAACATGCCCAGTTCGCAGTTCAGAAAACCGTCGAACATCTTTTGGGTCATGTTCATATTGGAGGTGAAGTTCTTCATGTCTTCGTTCAGTATGACTCCCTGCCGGTCCATGAAACCGAGGGAGACACGGTAGCTGGATTCATTCGAGCCTCCATAGAAGGCGATGTGGTGGTTTTGCTGCAATCCTGTTTGTTCTATCTCTTTCTGGAAGTCGGTGTTGTTTCCTTTATCCAGTATGGAGATGCCACGTTCAGATGCGACCCGGCGAAAGTCATCTGCTGACAACATTTTCAGATTCTTATAGACGGTGGATATACCGAAAATACCGTTATAACTCACTTGCGTTTTACCGCTCATGCCCTTCTTGGTGGTGATTTCGATGACACCGGAGGCGCCTCGTGATCCGTACTGTGCCGTTTCGGAAGCATCTTTCAGGATGGTGAAACTCTCTATGTCTGTAGGATAAATGGAGGTAAGCATGCTCAAATCGCCGAAGACTCCATCGACGATAATTAGCGGGTCGTTTCCGCTGGTCAATGAGGTGGTTCCTCGCAGGCGGACTGCATCCAAGGCGGCGGGGCCGTTTGTCCCACGCTGGATGGTCAGGCCCGGTACTCGTCCGCGTATGGCTTCCAGCGGATTCGTGATCTGGTCTTTATTCATCTGTGTCTCCGTGATTTTCTCCACTGATCCGGATATGGTTTTTAAACTTCCGGTGGCGTATCCTACCGTTATCAGAGAGTCTATCGGAGTTATCGTTTTTCTCTGGGCAAGGGCACTTCCACTGGAAGTGATCAGAAAGAAAAGGCTCCAAATAGTAAGTCTGTAGTGTTGTTTCATAATTATCATTTTTTAAGGGATAATACAAATATAACAAAAAAAGCGGGTATCTGGTTGTCCGGATACCCGCTTTTCTTTGATATGGGATATAAAAATTATATTGTCAACGTAGATGAATACAACAAACCGCTTGATTGGGGAAAATCAAGCGGTCGGCTATATCTGACTGACTATATCTTGGGGGATATACTGTGGTCAATCAGACTGAAACGGGCTATCGTTTATTCTTAGGTTTATTCTTAGAACCGGATTACGATTTAGTACCTTTTTCCTGTCCGTAACCGTATCCGTAACCATAGCGTTTGCCATATCCATAGTACTTGCCATATTTACCGTAGCCGTAGTAGTAGCCATACTTCCTGCGTTTCAGGTCTACGCCGTTGATTACAGTACAAAGGTTAGGCAGTTTCTTTTCTTCGGCAAGTTCGTTGATCAGTGTGTACTCTACTTTATGGGTATAGTCGGCACGACAAACGTAGACGGACAAGTCCGCTACACGACCGATCAACAAGGTATCGGTAACCATGCCTACCGGTGCGGTATCCAGAATCACATAGTCAAAGTTCTTCTTCAAGATCTCTATTGCCTTGTCCAGACCATCACGCGCTAACAGCTCGGTCGGATTAGGAGGAACCGTTCCACCGGGAAGGATATACAGATTCTGATTAATATCCGAAGGTTGTACCAGACTCATCAAATCTGTTTCCGGGTTTGCAAGGTATAAGGTAATACCTTTCTCTTTTGTCGAAAGACGGAAGACTCTATTCAATCCCGGTTTACGGATATCAAGCCCTACGATCACTACTTTCTTTCCTAATAAAGAGAGACTGATGGCTAAATTGGCGGAGATAAATGATTTTCCTTCTCCACTGACGGTAGAAGTCACAAGAATCACTTTCTTGTCATTCTGAAGCATGAACTGAAGGTTGGTACGGATGTTTCGGAAGGTCTCGCTCATCAGGTTGTTCTGATTCTCAAAGACGGCAATAGAACCGTCTTTTTCGTTCTTCTCGTCGGTTAATGGGATATCACCGACGATAGGAATAGTTGTCAGTTTCTCGACATCTGCACGACCTTCGAGTTTGAACTTGGTCAGGCCGATCAGGTAGATGATGCCTACGGGGATGCCAACACCTAATACTAAAGCGATCAGATAAATCATTCTACGCTTAGGAGAAACAGGGATATCATCAGCGATAGCTTCATCAATGATTTTTGCATTGTTTGCAGTAGCTGCCAATGCTATGGCGTTCTCCTCACGCTTTTGTAAAAGCATCAAATACAGTCCGGCTTTGATTTCCTGCTGACGGGCAATACTTACAAATTGACGTTCTTGTCCGGGAGCATCACTAATACGACGAGAAAAACGGCTTGCTTCACGATCAAGGTCCGCTTTTGTAATCAGCATTCCCTGCAAAGTACCATCAAGAGTAGCTTGTACATTCAACTTCATGGCACGGATACTTGTATCCAAATTGATGATGGTTGGATTATTTTCTGTAGAAGTACGTAATAAGCGCTTCCGTTCAACCAACATTTCATTATATCGTTCAATCGTTGCAACTAATGCAACATCTTGTAACCCCACATTACTAGGTAATACTTCATACTCATTCCCTCTTATATACTTACGCAAATCTTCGATCAAGCTGATTTGTGTCCGAATCTCCACCCTCTTCTTCTCATATTCAGCATTACCGGTCAAAGCTATTTGTGCCTCACTACTTAAATCTGTAATACCCGCATTACGTTTGAAGTTCTCCAGATTTGCCTCAGTACTTCCTAATTCCTTCGAAATAATATTAATACGTTCATCGATGAATTCAGCAGTCTTCTGTGCAATCTCATTTTTATCGTTATTTGTATTACGGTTATACATTTCAAGCAGCTGATTGATAAAATCCTGTCCACGTTGCAAGCTAGAGTTCTTCAATGAAATCACAGCTACCGAAGTCGTTTTAGAAGTAGGCTCAATACTCAAATTCTCACAATATGCTCTAGCCACTCTCATCGGTGAATTAATTGTAGCAGTAATATGACGCACACTTTGAGTTGAAGAATCTTCTATTGTATCCTTCTTCAAAGAAAGTGAATCTGGCGATTGAAAGAAAGCTAAAGTACCCTCATTCATCGGGAATACAGCTGGTAATTTCTCAAAATGCTTTTTATATTCGTTATCTCCAACTGCTACATTCACATCAAGCCCTCCTTGAGTATATAATGCCATCTCAACAACCATTGGGGCACTCAACTTCTCGGCTTCCTGTGGAGTCAAACTAACTATGACTGGAGAAGTCTTATATATATTTTTTGAAGGGAACTCATCTTCATCTGTATAAGAGACATACAGCCCCAATTGTTCTACAACTTCTTTCGCGATAGTCTTAGACCGCAACACTTCTACCTCATTATCAATGTTCTGCGATGAAGATACAAGACCATCCAAACCTAAATTCTCAAGTCCAGTAATCATACCTGCCGCCCCGCCTTTTTTATCATCCTTTATAAGAACTGTAGCTGAGATGTTATATATTGGGGTAGCCATACGTAAGTAAATCCAAGCACCAACAAGGCAAATCAACACTGCGCCGACAAACCACGGCCAATGGATAATATATTTGAAAAGCAATTCCTGAATATCAATTTTCTCATCAGTAGCATCGGAGTGTCTTTCGTTTATTATTTCTTCTTTCATTATTCCAAACGTTATTTTAAGATATTAAATAATAAGCTTGCAAGTGATACTAAGATGGATGTGGCAGAGAACCATAAACTTGTGCTGTTTCCTATATCCGAATTTCGAGCTTTTGCTTTATTGGGAGTCACATAAACGATATCATTCTGCCGGAGCCAATAATATGGAGAAAGAATCGTTTCTGATTTATTCAGGTCGAGAGTAATAATTTCTTGTTTTCCTGTAGCATCCTCACGAATAAGTTTCACATTATCACGCAACCCATAAACAGTCATATCACCTGCCATAGCAAGGGCTTCCAATAAATTTACTTTCTCATTTGAAATTGTAAATGTCCCCGGACGAGTAACTTCACCTATCACTGAGATTTTATAATTTACCATACGAACTGTCACTATAGGAGTCTCTTTCATATAGGGCTTCAATTTATCCACTATCATTTGCTCAGCCTGCCTTTTCGTCAATCCTCCCAACTGCAATTCACCTAGTACCGGAAAAGAAATCCGACCTCCATTATCTACCAAATAAGTTTGCAATACAGGTTGCGTAGTAGCTAACGTACTTGCTGCTGCCAGATTACTCGGACTAGCTACTGTCAAATTGAACGGTGCTGCTAATTCCGGACTCGTACAGGATACAACGATAGTCAATAAATCCTTAGGCATGATTTTAGCATCGTATAAATTGTCCCTTTGTTCTGTTTGACTTATCACTTCTATGTCCTGCAAATAAGGTACTTTTTTGTACGACTGGCAGCCAGCTAGTAAAAACAGCAGCAATAACCAGCAAATTCTCTTGTTTAGTCTTCTCATCATATATTCAGTAATTTAAATTTTATCAAATAAAGCAAACTGGGATTCGTAATTATCAATAAGCTTCTTTATCTCCACGAATAGCATTGTATACAGTTCTATATATAATATACAAATCCAATAAAAATGTCCAGTGTTCAATATACCAGATATCGCGTGTCACACGACCTTCCATCTGCCATAATTCCTTTGTCTCACCTCGATACCCTGTGACCTGTGCCCAGCCAGTTATACCAGGTTTCACAAAATGACGAACCATAAACTTATTAATTAATTGAGAATATTCTTTCGTATGCTTTAACATATGTGGTCGTGGTCCGACAACAGACATATCTCCACACAAAACATTTATAAACTGAGGTAACTCATCAATACTTGTCGCCCGAATAAATTCTCCAATACGTGTTTTGCGCGGATCGTGTGCCGTAGCTTGTAATGTATCACACTGCGCATTCACCTTCATTGAACGGAATTTGTAACACCAAAACTCACGACCGTCTTCACCACTACGTTTTTGTTTAAAAAAGATAGGTCCCGGAGAACTCACTTTGATGGCAATCCCCACAACCAAATAAATAAGAGGGAAAATAGTACATAAAAACAAAATAGAACAGACTATGTCAAAACTACGCTTTAAAATCCGGTTCTCTAACAGTTCAAGAGGCTCACGACGAATGGATAAAACAGGAACATTACCTAACATTTCAAAATACATTCTTCTTTTCAAATAGTTGCGAACATTCGGAACACTGAAAAAACGTATCAAGTTATTCTCACAATAGTTTATAATCTGAACAATCTCGGCACTACGTGCGGAAGGAAGACTACAATAAAGTTGGCAAACTTTCCCTACATGTTTTTCTAAATAAGCATTAACCTCTTTAGGTTGCCCCAAATAAGAAACTCTATCAGGATAACAATCAGATGGTACATCCTCAAAATAACCGAGTACACGATATCCCGAAGTAGGGTCGTCTGTCATCGCATGATAAAGTTCCTGCATATTTTCGTGACTTCCCACCAATACGACTCTGCGAATATTCCCGCCTCTTTCACGATAAAGTTCCAAAAAACGACGGAATGTCAAACGGTAACTGACTATCACCATTATCAAAATAAGATAGTATACCCCAAAAAACCGAGAATTAGAAAACTCAAAATCAAATAGTAATAAAAAACAGGTCGACAGTAAAACAAAAGGTACCATATTACGAAGTACGCGAATCATTATCTGTTCAGGACGAACTACCGAACGATATAGGATTACACCAGAATGTATATTACAAAACAAATAGCATAAAGTAATTAATGCCATTCCCTGATATATTGAACCACATTTATCACACCAGAACCGATCACCAAAAAGAAATTCAAATCCCCATAAAAGCAGATTAAGTAGAATAATATCCCCCAAAAGGACACTAGATTTTAAAACTTTATTAAAACGCCGGACTTCCTGCATAATTATACTTATTTTTTTTATCAATACCCACCTCTTGTACACTAATAAAAAACATATTTCTTGTAAACCTATACGAGATATATGAAAAAAATAAGGCCCCCATTTTTCTTATGTTACCGCTAGCTGCAATTACTATTAACACTATCCCGCTATTTACTTCAGAGATTTATTAAATGGATTTCGATACAACCCTAATAATTGGAGAACGAAATAGTAAAAAAATTGCATATCATCTATAAAATAACGTTTAAAAAGCCTCCTTGGCTCTCTTAAACAGCGGTATAGCCATTCCATCCCTATTCTCTGCCAAAATAAGGGAGCACGCTTCAATATCTTTGCTTCAAAATCAATCGTAGCTCCCAACCCCATAAATAAATCAATCTCGGGAAGCTGCTTACTGTATTGAGCAATCCATTTCTCTTGTTTAGGAGCCCCAACTCCGACCAAAAGAATATTAGCCCCCGAGCAACGTATAATATCGAGAATCATATTACATTCATCTACATCTTTTTCAAAGCCATAGGAAGGAGAAAAGGCTCCCACAACTATTTCCCACCCTACTTTCAGGTTTATTTCTTCCATCGCTTTTACAGCCACTCCTTCTGCCGCTCCCAGAAGAAATATTTTACAATTTTTATCATCTTTATGATATTGATAAAAAGCAGTAAAGAAACTAGAACCAGGAATTGCTTCAGGTAATTTTTTCCTTAGCAATTTCGACATTAAATATAAAACCTTACTATCACAAATCACCCAATCAGCTTTTTGATAAACTGCGTAAAAACCAGCATCTTTTTGAAGTTTCACCAAATGATCTACATTCGGAGTGATTACAATGCCCTTCTTCAGATTTTGTAAAAGTTCCTGCTGAGTAATAGAGTGTATGTCCACATTCAATATACGGACTACATTTTCAACCATAACTAATTATATGAATAATAAATAACTATTTTCTCCCAAAAGCTATTTCAATAGTGAATGATAAATAGTAGTAAGCTGTTTGAACACATTTTCAGGGAAATAAGGTTGAACTAGCCGAAAACTTTCCTTCCCATAACAAGAAATTAAATCAGGACGTTCTATAAATACTTTCAAAGCATCTCTCATTCCCTGTAAATTTCCCGGTTCTATCAACATACCATTTACCCCAGAATATACTACCTCGGGTATTCCACCAACCGGTGTAGAAATAACAGGATGGCTATAACTCATAGCTTCCAATATTGCAACAGGAAGACCTTCATTATAAGAAGGCAAAATATAAATATCTTCCCAATTCAAACAGTCAACTTTCTTTTGACCGGAAATCCATCCTTCATAACTTACAAAAGAAGATAATTCATGTTGTTTTATAAAAGCTCTTATATCCCCATCTACTTCGTTGCCACCTAGTCTTACACTTAACTTATCTTTAAAATAGTCCCGATTTTCACTTAATGTCAGCAATAAATCAAAAGCTCCTTTTCTTTTACTAATTTCACCCATAAATAAGAGATGAACTTTATTATCTTCTCGCTTCGGAAATTGAATAATCGGAGGAGAAACAATATTGTTCAACACATATATTTTTTGTCTTTCCACACCTATAGAACAAAAGAAAATCTTCCAAGACTCAGAAAGTACGATCAATCGCTCACAAATATTAATTGCATCGACAATCTTTTCTTTATTTGTTGCTTTATTATAAAAATCAACAAAATCTGCAGCATGCTCGTGCAAAATAACTTTCTTCTTAAATATTTTTACTAATTGAATAAAAAGTTTACAACGATAAAATGAAGCATTGGCAGCGCCATGAATATGAACTATTTCAATATCTTTATCAAATATACAAAGAAAAAACGTACGTATTAATGCCTGCAAGGCATACCACGCTTTCACAAACTTATTCCCTAGTTTCCATGTGGGAATAAAACGCATGTTTTCAATGTATTCATCATAAGAAGCAAGTACAGCAGTCATCCCACCTTTCGTCTTCATTGAGACTCCTAAAAAAAGGATTCTTTTAGACAACGGTTTTGATATGAAATAAGGCATATTAATTTATATGTTTTTAGATTCCAAATATTCTTACTTAAATAGATATCTGTTAATAAGAGCTGAATAAGAATTGATCTATTACTTTCCCTACTAAATTGTATTTCGAGGGAGCTCCAATGCGTTTTTCAAAAAAATAATAGATTCTTCTCTTAATATTGAAAGCTTCCTATTTACATCATTATAATCAATATTATTTTTTATAGAACAAATGTCACCATTATATAACCGATCTGATAAATCAAAGTACTCCAACAAACTATCAATACGGGAATTTCTAGAAGTAAGAGAATGCTTCTTAAAGCGATAAAATGTTAAGAATTTGCGTTGAAATATAATGGAAAAGACTGTGCAATGAAAAGAATCAGTACAAATATAAGAGGCTTCACTAATATATTTAATAAAATCATTAGGACTGACATTGTATGGAGCCTCATCACCAAAAACATCATCACTAGGCACAAACTCATCCATATGCCTAATAGTAACCACCTTATACCCAGTTTGATCCTTCAAATTACTAACGGCTTCTCTTGCCTCTTGATTTGTTCCTAAAAAATAACAAAAGATATACGGCTCCTTTTCCTGAATATCTGATTCTGCAATTTCTTGCTGCCATTCTTCTCTAGTTAATAACATTGTAGGATCTGCCACAACCGTAGCTTGATTATCAGAGATTGTTTCCACAATTTCTTTACCACGAATTTCTCTAACCCCTATTTTATTGAACCGGTTTAAGAATCTTTTTGTTTCCTCATGTTGGAAAGAAGGAATTATAGATACTCCAAAACTCGAAGCATAGGCAACTTTGGGCACCCAATCACTAACAAACAGCAGATTATAATATTTACTATATAAACTTAGTGGCGTCCAAACCTGGTCACTCCCAACTAATACAACATCATAATTTAATGATCCTTGGCACAATTTTTCATAGCCAACATACTCATGAAATAAAGGAATCAATCGTTTCAATTTATACTCATTAACAGCATCTGTTCTTTCCTGAATATTTTTCTTGTACATAGGGTGAAGTTTCATATTCAAACGTTCTTTTACAATGCGTATCTTATCCATTGTTCCCCCACAGCGAAACATCAGATATATAAGCTTGATTTTCTCAAATAGAGTCAATTGCTTTTTATAACGGATTATTTCGCAATCATATCCCAAGTCTCGTATTTTTTTTATTGTTGCAAAACCTTGAAGTGATGTTCCATAATTATTATGATTATCAGAATAAGCAATCACACATCCTATTTTTTTCTTATTTCTCATATTCCATTATTCTTTTAATCAATTGTTGTTTTTTTCTTGAGTACACTTATAATACTCCAAAGCGATTTATGGTTGCCAACAAACTGTTGTAACATATTGAATCCATATGAAAAGACTGATCTGCACACAAAGCTATCATCAAGTTTAACATCATATTTTGGTACTTTACGACCTAATATTCTATCTATTTTAATAAAAGTTGATGCCCGTTGTTTTTTTTGCTTTACTGCAATTTGTGATGACAATAGCACATCTTCATTCAGATCTGACAAAGATATCGCGCGCTCGCTCGCTGCTTCATAAAGTAATTCAGTCATTCCTGATTTTCGTGTTACTAAAGAATTTATTCCAACTTTATCTAACGAATAAGGCATTACATGGATATCACCAAAAGAAATATCAGCCAATTCAGCAAAATGATCTATACAAAACAAACATCTTCTAGGAACAAAAAAAGACCGTAAAGGATGGCTATATTTCTGATAATCTTCGTAGAACCTATATGATTGTTTTGATTGAGGATCAACACCTTTTGCGACCATTCCTCCTAAACATCCTTCATCTCTATAAGATAAATATGATAGCCCTTTCATATTTATATTATATTTATCCAAGACATACTCTGTTAAATAAAAACTTTTACTTCCAGAACAATATAGACCAAAATAAGCAAAAACCTTGTCTTTAAACTTTTTATCTATTTTTTCATATTTACGGAGACCATGGATATGGCAAGGTAATCCTACAATAACAAATTTCCCCTCTCTAGCTTTTATATCATGAATGATATTATTTAATGTAACAGGTGCATATTTAGAACTTTTCGCAGAAAGAATTTCCTCTTTAGTTGTAGCAATAAAAGAATGAACCAACAATTCACTTTTTGATCTAAAGGCCGTAACTGCTGCACCGTCAATAAGTTTTTTTTCAAGCATCCAAACAAGTAACTGAGTAACCATTCCTCCAGACGCGCTATGATATCGCACATCATAATTATTACTGTACCCTGTAAAACATTTCCTATAATATCCTATTTTCCCATTATAGAATGTATCAGCTCCGCTAAATTCCTCTTTCGCTATACAATTGAGTTTAACTCCTACCCCAGGACAAATATCATAACAACGATGGCAACCCTTATCATTCTTACATGATTTCTGATCAACCACTGGTAGAAATCTTCCACTTTTGACGTGCATTGTAATTGAAGTATTTGGACATGCCCCTTGACAAATGCCACATCCGGTACACAAGCCATTACTGACCGTATATAGTATACTCTTTCCCATTATTACAATAAATTATTATAATATTCAATATAGAGTTCTGCAGTTCTAGAAATGCTGTATTTTTCAATAAATGGAAGTCTTTCAGCATATATAATATCATGACTATCTTCGCATCTTAAGGCTTCTTTTATAGTCACGATAAAATCAGAAACTTTGAAGGATTCTGGTATCCAACATTTTGAAACATTAGATATATTAATGTGTTGCTCTATGGGAGAAAGGACACATGGTATCCCATTAAAATAAGCCTCTAAAACAGCAATCGGTAACCCTTCAAACGTAGCGCAACTCAAAAACAAATTTGCAGTATTCTCTATAGCTGAGATATCAGACCTAAGTCCCAAAAAATGGATATTCTTATATTCTTTAAAAGAATTAGTATTAATATACCCCTTTCCATAATTACCACCACATACGCAGAAATGGATATGTTCATCCATCATCGCAGTCGAAATCTCTTTTAAGAAATCGTAATTTTTTTGAGGACGCAAAGATCCTACTGAGACAACAATTTTATCATTATGACTTAAATTCAATTCATCTCTTAAATTTACGCATTCCTTAGTTTGTACAATAGATGGAGAAATTCCATTGTTTATCACTTCATAGCTTTTATTCTTTTGTACCCTAAGAGAATAAGCTGCTTCCGAACAAAAAATCAAAGGTTTACTTCCATTAAAGAGGATATTTAATTTATTCCAATGTTCGGGGGCATTATGAACAGTAATACAATGTTTGATTTTCCTTCCCCAAGTAGTCACCGCTCCATATATGTGACAGATTTCCCCATGTGTATTTACGATATCGGGCTGTTCTTTCTTTATAATATTCCTACATTTTATCAAGGTTTTCAAAAATGAGATTTTACTATGCAATTTTTTATTTAAATAACAAACCTGCACACCATTGTTCTCAAATTTTTCTTTTAAACGTGTACAGTATTCATAATCGTCATTATCTACAACTATAATTAATACTTGACACCCTTTTATTACCTGCTCAGGAGCTAACGACAATAAGAAATTCTGAATACCTCCCCCTTTAAGAGAATTTAGAATATGTACAATTTTCATATTAGAAATCTCATTATTTATCATTCTTCCAAAATAACACTCCTTAATGAATCCAGATACCCATGCCCAAACTTTATATCTGGTTCTACATAATTTCCTTCGGCCCATTCATTCCAAGAACGCAAAAATATAATTTTATGCTCCGCCTTTTTATTCTCTACTATTTTTATAGCATCTTCAATATGTCGTTTAAATAATTCAGGCGTCGACCCTGTGTATATGACAGCTCTTCTACCTCCTCTTGGAGACCTATCCCAATTAGGAATAATAGAAGGATAGCTATTTTCCAATCTATCATAGTCAGTATAGAAATTCTTTATTATATCTTTATATTTATACTTGTCAAGTGGGGCAATGGAAGGAAAATATTTGCGAAGCTTATGTTCTACTAATTTTATATATTTCCCCTTTACTTTAGATTCTGCATACCATAAATTTGACGGGGCAATTGCATCTAATCCTAAATCTAAAGTTTTCTGATACTTATCCAACCATCCACTCGCTAACCCTACAAAATGAATACCATTAGTCAATCCATTTTTTATAGCCAGTTCATTCCAGATCTTCATAAAATTATTCATATTAGGAACAGACAGCGGATCATATACCATAAACATTGGTTTTCCATCAACACAAATATATCGATGATCTTTCAATGCGGGCAAAACACATTGAAAATGTTCAATTATATCATTATCTCCAGGATAAGTCTGTAACAACAAATCAACATCCTTACAAGACTGTGCATTACTATTCCAAGTTCTACGTGTCCAACTATGATTAGCCCACCCTAAACAAAAAGGGAAATCAGGCTTATCAGTCGTTAATACTTCATTAAAAGGACGTTCCAACAATTTCCTGCCATTTCCAAACCAATAATGCCAATACATAAAACCCTCGATTCCTGCATCTTTTGCTAATTGCGCTTGCGCCTCTCTAACTTCTGGCATTCTTAAATCATAATACCCCAAATCAGCGGGGACTCTAGGTTGATAATGCCCTCTAAATAAAGGCTTAGCCTTACCTACATTAGTCCATTCTGTGAATCCTTTTCCCCACCATTTATCATTTTCCGGTATTGGATGAAATTGTGGAAGATAGAATGCTATAACTCTTACTTTCGTGACCATATTCTTCATTCTTTATACCTTAGCTTTTTTTTAAATAATATATAATTACATCTGCACCAAACTTCTTTAGAAGAAAAAGAGACAAATATGATATTGTGCAATTAATTCAATTCACTCCCTCTTGATAAAGTCCCGTTTGAATTCATCAAAATTAATGTATAGAAAATAATAAAATACTGCATATATCCATATTCACCTGTAATGATTGAATAACCTATGTAATAAACAGCTAATGTCATCACAAGTAATGTTATATTTTTAGTCTTTCTATAAACACCCCTAAATAACCAAATAAATGTAATCACCCAAATAAACACCCCCACAATACCATTATTACAAAGTACTACAAATACAAGCGACTCAAAAGCTAATAACACAGGATGAAGTTCATGAATAGATATATAATAACTGCTCCAACCATACCCTTTACCAAAAACAATGCAGTCTCGTATTTCCCTCAGACAACCATTAAACTGTTCAAAACGCATCTCAAAAGATGATCCCTCTACATTTGTTTGACGATTACCACGAGTAAATATAGAATCAATTGTTGCTGATAACTCTGGAATATTTTCGATAATAAGATAGCATATAAATCCCAAAATTATTGCATATATCATCAATTTAATCTGACGAGACATCAGTAAATAGAAAAGAACTGTAACAAAAATTGCACCTATCGGAGTACGAATACCACAAAGAAAAATGCAACCTACAACAAATATCATCAACAAATAGATAAATAACGATTTCATTTTATCTTTTAATGAATAAAGATACACCATAGCTAGACCTAAAAACAAGCCGAAAATCATTGGATGAGTAAATACTGAAGATATTTTAGTCATGAGACGTGCTGTTTGCTCTCCAAATTGAGCTTCTCGTAATTCAGCATTATTAATTTGTGCCATAAAAAACACATAAGGATTCATTCCTTTTAATGACAGTAAAAAAATGCCATACAAAACAACAATAATGATCACTACAAGCATGCAGTTTTTACAATACTTCACGACTTTTGTATCATATCTGGACACATTCCACATTACTATTGGAAATAGTATATTAGTCATCATATTTGCACGCCATGAATTCAATGCAACATTTATCGGAACATCGTCCTGAAAAGGCATTTCAACTAACATCATACCATAGAAAAATATAAATGGATAGAATGGTTTCAGGTCAAAAATTACTTTTGCACTACGTTTATAATAATCCAGGATAAAAGCTACTAAGAGTAAAACATTTGCAAAATTCCAACTCAAATGAATTCCTAAAAAGTCAATATTAAAATATGGGACTAAAAATACATAAGCAAGATATAACACTATACCGACTCGTAACTTAATGAAAAAAGTCGCAAGAATAATTATGGTAAGCCATGATTGAATAAAAGCCATAAAGCAATATTTAAATAAAAGGATACTATCCCAACGCCTCGTATTTGATCGCTATTCTCTCTATTATGACATCTACATCTTGCTCATTGATATTATTTATCATAGCTGTACTATCATAAATGCCATTTGCCTCAAACGCCCCTTGAAATTTATAGCTATACGCCAATCCAAACAATGGCACTCCAGTATATATTGCTGCAAAATTGGCATGCATACGTGTGCCTATAAAAAACTTCATTCGTGAAATAATAAACTTTACTTGAGGAGAAATTATATCTTGATCAATAAATAGAACATGACTCTTGTCCTGTAACTTGGCATAGACATCACGCGTAGCTTCCAGATCGTCATTAGCGAACTCTGCGTTCTGATAATTATATGAATGCGGTATCAAATAAATTGAAACATTCTTTTGCTGAAAATAAGCAATAAGCTTATCTATGAGCAATGGATAAGTAGCAAACTGTCCGGAAAGAGTCCGGAATTGATTACTATAAGCCAATCCACTCACGTTAATACCTACCGCATTGGATTTGATCTCAATATTAAAAGGCTGCGGCTTCATATAAAACGAGAGATCTTTCGTCTGTTCGTATTTTAATCCCATTTTTTTTAACTCCGGAATGAATTTGTCATCACGAACAAAAATCTGACTGGCATAACGAAGAATACGACCAGCTATAATCTGATTTTTACTCTCCTTAAACGGTCCCAGGGTTTGGGGGAGAAGAATGACAGGAATATTGAATATCATCGCTAAATTGATATCAGATAACCGACTGTGAAAAGTTTTAGTACTATAAATATCCGAAAAGCCGTCACCACCATTAATGGCAGCAACATATTCAGTCTGTTTTATCATTCGTCCGAACTTAGTAAAGGGCAAACAAACACGAAGATATTTTAATAATATACTTTCTATGAAGAAGACATTAACTGTAAAATGTTCCCATACGGTACCATCAATGTCTATCTTTTGATTTTTTATCCCTCTATTTTCCGGCCTTAAGAAATTCTTTACAAAACGAACATTTAAAATCTTTGCCCCTTTCGGCAATAACCCTCTTTCATGCAAAAAATAAAAAGAGCCATAGCTTAATGCAGCCGTTCCTCTATTATTATCTCTAAGATTTAGTCCTGATATTATAATATATGGTTTCATATATCTCAGTTTATTAGTTTATGAATAACCCGAATGATAAACATATGAAGTTTAAGCATAGACGGAGAGAATGTGACAATAGTTTTATAAATTACATTACTCCCCATTTTTGACAATATATCATTCAATTTTCTTTCTTGAAATGCATACATTTTCGCTTTTACAGTATGCCCTTGTGCATTCATATAATCTTCTGCAGAAGAATCAATGACTTGTAGGGCAAACTGTTTTTTCATCTCTTCGATAAAAGATAATCCAATTTCTGTATTGACTAAAAACATTGTATTACCAATTCGATCATTTTCTTTGTATTTCTCTAGCCAAGGGTCTGCTAATGATATATCTGCTTTATAGCTAATATCTTCTTTGCACATCAAGCAACGTTTCGGTCGAAATAATTTTGACTGGTGCATCAGTTTCCATGGATTTGTATAGTTATCTTTATATATAGTTTCACCATTAGACAATCTTATTTGCATACCACTTGGCCAACCATTTCCTCGATATTGCATATTTTCTACTTTATTTTTATCAATTCCCATATATCGATAACAAAGCCATGTACCCTCAATAGTTGTCTGACCCGAACAGCAAAAGGACAATATAAAATTCCTAATATTGTTCTTATTCAAAATAGAACGTATCCCCCGTACTTGACAAGGCATACAGGATAACACAATACCATCTTTGATATTTGATAAATTATTTTTTATAAAAGAAAATATATCTATATCTTGATAAATACTACCACAAATATTAAATTCATCAAAACTGTGAATAAGTTTTAGAATATAGCCACACTTCTCTTTGTCATAAACAAAAGTTATGGAAGTACTATATTCAGGCAATGAAAAGAGATATTTAATAATTGCTGTTCCAACTCCCCCTGAAGAAGCTTTATGACGTATTTCTTTATCCGTTGAATATCCAACATAGTAAGCCAATGCTTTGTCACGAATATTAGAATAATCTCCCATTATTTCTTATGAATTTTATTTTTGATATATGTTATGAGAAAGACACGTTCATTCTTTGTTATGCCTATATACAATATTACAATGCTTATAGTCATCAATGAAACAAAGGAAAGCACCATTAAACGTACAAAGCCCTGTGGCATTAAATTAATAATAAGACATGGGATTACCAATGATAAAATAGAGACAAATAGCACTCTTAAAACAACATCTTTTAAAAATATGCGCATAGGCAATCCTATCATTCTCTGCAACATAACCAGGCGAGCTATTAGACAAGAAACAGAAATAAAAATAGATATATAGTAACAATATGATGGAGCAAATCCCATTTTAAAAAGAGCATATGAAAGTGGAAATGCCATTAAAGCCAATCCGCCCACAACTATTTGATAATTCCGAATATTGCCAGTAGCCAACATTGCAGTAAATAAAGTGTTTGATAAAGATTGACATAACATATATATCAAAGATAACTGTACAAAAACAACCGTATATTCCGGAACATTTCTCAACCATAATGTAAGCACATATTCTGTTTCAAACAAAATTGGTATAACCATAATAAACAAGAGATAAAAAGAGTAACGAGAACCACTTACTACAAGTTTTATCATATATTCCCGATCACCAGATGCGTAAGATTTAGTTATTTGTGGATTAAGTGCCATAATAAAATTGCCGACAAATTGACTTACTGCATTATCAACCTGTGCTGCAATGCCTCTAGCTGCATTTACTGCTACACCAAAGAATATATTCAATAGGACATTAATCCCATAAGTTGCCAAAACAGAAGATGAAGTACCTATAATATTCCACCCTGAAAACCCTAGTATCTGTTTATAATAAAGATTCTTCTTTACTAGTCTAAATTTACATTCAACAAAATTTCTCGAACAATAAACCCCATAAACAATACGAATAACTAATGAAACAGATAATATTAAAATTCCATACACTATCAATTTATCAAAAGTAGATAGTTTTAACATATAAACAATAAGCAACTTTAATAAGGCTTCAATTAATGTAATAGAAGCGAAAGCAGTCATTCGTTCATGAGCAATTATAGTAGAATTATATGGAATACTAACAATATTTACAACAAAAGTAATTAACGAAAATTGAAAAATCCAGTTAGCAGCAGTTAATCGCGATAGTGGTATATTCATTTGAGTATTTAAAAAATATACGCCTATACTCTCTGCAAGTATAATAATTATAAAAGCAATTATTACATGTATCAATATGGCAGACGAAAAAACATCTTGACTATTATTTTTACCTTTTTTCCCTAATTCAAATGTGATAAAACGTTGTGTAGAAGATGTTAATGTTGCACTTATTAAAGAAAACATCCCGACAAACCCACCTACAACATTATAAATACCAAAGTCATCTATACCCAATACTTCCAATATTACACGCGAAGTATACAAGCTAATAAACATTGTAATAAATGTCCGAATATAGAGAAATAATGTGTTCTTTGCTATACGTTTTGAATTGTTTGGTAAGATATTCTCAGCCACAATAAAGGATTATTTAAAATCTAAAGGTTTCTGCAGGTACTTACTATATAGCTTATAAGCATTATAGGACTTTCTAGTACATAATGAGTTCTCATTGTTCAAACAGCCAAGAAGCATCTCGTAATCTTTCATGGTATTTATCTTTCTCAGACAAAACAATCTCATTTGCCGGAACTCTCCAATCAATACCCAAATCAGGATCATCCCATGCCAAAGCCCCTTCACTTTGCGGAGCATAGAAATTATCACATTTATATTGAAAAATAACTTCATCCGTCAGCACACTGAATCCATGAGCAAAACCACGAGGAATAAAAAATTGACGATGATTATCTTCTGTCAGTTCTACAGACACATACTTTCCAAACGTTGGTGAGCCTTTGCGAATATCTACCGCAACATCCAAAACAGCACCTTTAATAACACGAACTAATTTACTTTGTGCATAAGGAGGCTTCTGAAAATGTAAACCTCGTAGCACCCCATAACTAGACTTACTCTCATTATCTTGTACAAAATTCACTTTACGAACTTTCTCGTTAAATTCCCGTTGCGAGAAAGATTCGAAGAAATAGCCACGATCATCCTTAAACAAACGAGGTTCAATAATGAACACACCTTCTATAGCTGTTTTAATAACTTCCACTGTGATTATTTTGAAAATTAAGTATTAAGTTTATTTCTGTGTTAACTCATCAATTACCTTTAACAAATATTGTCCATACTGATTCTTTAGCATAGGCTGGGCCAGTTCGCGCATTTTATCAGTAGTAATCCATCCATGACGTAAGGCAATACCTTCCAAGCATGCTACCTTCAACCCTTGACGTTTCTCAATAACTTCAATAAAAGTACTGGCTTCGGATAAAGAATCATGAGTTCCTGTATCCAGCCAAGCGAATCCACGACCTAGCAGCTGCACTTTAAGTTCCTGATCATTCAGAAATTGCTGATTCACCGCCGTAATCTCTAATTCACCACGCGAAGATGGTGTGATATTTTTAGCTACTTCCACCACTTTATTAGGATAGAAATAAAGACCGACTACTGCATAATTAGATTTTGGCTGAATAGGTTTTTCTTCTATACTCAGAACATTCCCTATTTTATCAAATTCAGCAACACCATAACGTTCAGGATCGGCAACCCAGTATCCGAAAACAGTAGCTTTATTCTCTTCTTCTGCAGTATGCACAGCTTCTTTCAGCATATGGGTGAAACCCTGACCATAGAAAATATTATCACCTAGTACCAGACAAACGGAATCGTTACCGATAAATTCTTCTCCGATAATAAATGCTTGAGCCAATCCATCCGGAGAAGGTTGCTCTGCATATTCAAAACGTACACCATAATCAGAGCCATCTCCTAAAAGACGTTTAAAGCCCGGAAGATCATAAGGAGTAGAAATTATCAGAATCTCACGTATACCAGCCAACATCAATACCGAAATAGGATAATAAATCATTGGCTTGTCAAAGATAGGGAGTAGTTGTTTGCTCACTCCTTTTGTGATCGGATACAAACGAGTACCTGAACCACCAGCTAAAACAATTCCTTTCATTGATTTGTTATTAGTACTCAAGATTTGAGTGGCAGGGTATATATCCTTCCACTCAAAAAATTGAATATTTTATTAAATAAATAGATTACCTTCCGAGATTAAAAAAACAGTTCTAAAGGTCAGACATGAAGTGTCCGACAACAAGGTGTTGAGCAGATAATCGTAATGTTATGATTAGTTGATTTTTTCGCAATACCACTTGGGAATATGTAGCATGACGCCGATAGTAGCTAACGTAACAACTACGTAATAGCTCTTCTTGTATTGCGTGAGTTTGCCTTCAAGTCCGGCAAACGGGCCACGGATCACCCGAACTGCTTGTCCGGGACGGGCTTCTGCTGTTACTGTATCGACATAAAGAGTTCCTTTATAATTAGGATCACATACGGCACGGAATTCCAACATCTCACAGTCTGGAATCTCATAACACCGCCGTGTACTCCGGTCACGAACAAGCAAAAAAGGTATAGTACAATCTTTTACCCTTTCTAATAGTTCTTTTTCCGTAAATTCTTTCTCGATAAACAGCAGATTGTGTACAGCTGGAGTCAGTTTCCGATGCTTTTTACCATCAAGCGTCTCATGCTCGATATATCGCATCGGAATAAAATAGTTTACCCCTTTTTTTTCCAAATATTTCCCCAAATGTTCTTCTTTACAATAGAAGGTTTGTACGGCATACCATGCCTTCCTTCCCTCTGTTTGTCGTTCTTTGTCCAAATCATTCATTATCACCCATTACCCCTTGTTTTTTATTTCATCACTTACTTAAAAGACAAAAGCGCCCTGACTTTCACAAATGAAATCCATTTATGAAGCAGTAGCGCATCTCTTAAGGATTTAGCCTTTTTATCTTATCTCCATATAAGAACCAAGGTTCATAGAGAAACGGATACAGTACTAAAACGATGCAAAAGTAATACAATTTAATAAAAGAACATACTTTTACAGCTTTTATTTTGCCTGCAAAGATGTTAAACTCCTGCCTGCTTAAACAAAAATTCCTCTAAGTGTATCGCAATGAAACACTTAGAGGAATTACACATATTACAACGATATTTCTTACTTCTTAGCTTCCTGACGGCTTTCAATGATTAAGACTCCTTTTTTCAAGCCTTTACCCGTAGCTTCAAGGGTTATTTTGCCTGGCTGCTCTGTCGAAGATACAATAGCAGTCATCATACCACTGAAGACTTTCATCTTCGGACGCTGGAAAGATTCCAAGGAAGCTGCATTACTATTAGCTCCTGCACGGTAACTACCCTCTCCCTTCACTTTGAAACTGATTTCATGTGAGGCATCCGGACACAAATTACCGTCTCTATCTACCACTCGCACTGTCACAAAAGATAGATCTTTTCCATCCGCCTTGATTACATTACGATCAGCTACCAATTCAATATGATCCGGTTTACCGGCCGTATGGAGTTCTTTTTCAGCTACAGCTTTCCCGTCAGCATTATAAGCCACGACTTTCACCGTGCCTGGCTCATATTTTGTATCCATCCACATTAGGCGGTAACGGCTCTGACGTTTCAAGTTCATGATGGAAACAGAGTCAGCACTATTATCAATGGTTACGGAAAGGTCTTTGGTACGTTTCCCTTGGCTCTTTCCGTTGATGAATAATTCGGCTGAAGGATAGTTGGTATATACAAAGACAGGAGTTATCTCTCCCTCTCGTCCTTCCCAATTCCAGTGAGGAAGAATGTGAAGTGTTTCCTGTTCTTTATTCCAGTGACTACGATAGAGATAATAACGGTCTTTGGGCAGCCCTGCTAAATCGATAATTCCAAATAGTGAAGAATGACTGGGCCAATCTGTATAATAGGGAGTCGGTTCACCCAGATAATCGAATCCTGTCCAAACAAACTCTCCTATGCAATAAGGTAAGTCCTCATGCTGAATAAAATCATCCTCAGGCAGATTGGACCATGAACAAGACTCCACATCATAAGAGGAAGACTGATGATCGTCATATTTCTTCATCCATTGCCGGGTAACAGGGAATTTATATACTCCACGCGAACTAACCGTAGAAGCAGTCTCACTACCCAAGACTATCTGTTGAGGAAGTTTTTTATAATTCTCCTGATATTTATGTGGCCTATAATTAAATCCCGCAATATCCATTACTGCCGCCATATTATTATTGACTACAGCATCCGGCGCATCCATCCCCTGTGTGACAGGACGTGTCGGATCTTCGCGATGACAAAGTTCCTGTAGAAAATAAGACATCTTAGGTCCTTTATTTCCATCCCATTGTTCGGGAACCTCATTTCCGATGCACCACATCACCACACTCGGATTATTACGATAATGACGTAGCAAGTTCGTCAAATCCTTTACTGCCCATTCGTCAAAAACATGACGATAGCCGTTCTTAACCTTCATAGCCTTCCATTCATCAAACGATTCCGCCATCACCATCATTCCCATCTCATCACAAGCTCTGATTAACTCAGGAGCAGGCATATTATGAGAAGTACGAATCGCATTACAACCCATATCTTTCAAAATACGAATCTGACGACGAATAGCAGCATCATTCACAGCGCCTCCCAAGGGGCCGAGATCATGATGATTGCATACGCCTTTGAATGAAGTTCTCTTTCCATTTAAGAAAAAGCCCTTATTGGGAATGACCTCAATAGTACGAATACCGAAAGATGTTGTATATTCATCCTTCAGTATATTGCCTTCATAGACTTTAGAGACAGCCTGATAAAGAACAGGAGTTTCCGGGCTCCATAAAGCCGGACGACTAACAACAAGTTCCTGGCTGAAGATATTATCATCAAAACGGGAACCTTGTTTTTCATCAGTAGTTACTACTTTTCCATCCTTATCTTTAAGTTCAGTCACTATACGGTATGCATCAAACTGTTTTCCGGAAGGTACAACCAAAGTCGTTTTTATATTCACTTTCGCATAATCATCCTTCACTACCGGAGTAGTTAACTGTGTACCCCATGTCGGAATATGAGCATCTTCCGTTACTACCAGATGTACATTTCTGTAAAGTCCGGCTCCCGGATACCAACGGGAAGATTCTGTCTCATTCTCCAGACGAACAGCTAAAGTATTCTTTGTCCCCTCTTTCAGATAGGGAGTTACATCCAGATAAAAGGTATTGTATCCATAAGGCCAATAACCAGCCTCCTGACCGTTAATATACACACGAGCATGGCTCATAGCTCCGTCAAAAATTAATGTAGCCTTTTTCCCTTTGACAAAAGAGGGAGCATCAAAATTCAGCCGATACCAACCCACTCCGACGAAAGGAAGACCACCTGTACGTCCGGCATGTTCCATCGCTTCTTTTTGTCCGTCTTGCGCAATGGCTGTCAATTGCCTGTCATTATCTATACCAAAAGGTCCATAAATAGCCCAGTCATGGGGTACTACCACAGATTGCCACTTGATATCATTATAGTCAGGCTGAATAAAATCAGCATTATCTTCACGTGTAAACTTCCACCCTTTCTCAAAAGTATACGAGGTTCGTACTTGTGCACTGATCACAGAGAAAGAAAAAAGGAGGGCTATTCCTAATAAGTATCTAATATTTATAGTCATAAATTATACATCTGATTATTTCACTACTATTTCATCTGTAAATATCCATCCGCCAAACTCTTCTCCGGCACGAGCCTGATAACGTATATACCGTCCTTCAGCACTGCCTTCCCATGAAATACTAATAAATTTAATAGCTTCTTTTCTATTTACTTCAAAAGTATATTGTTTCAATTCTGTGAAGTTTGCTCCATCATCAGAAATGGAAATAGTGACAGATTCAGGCAAAAAGACCTCTGCCCCTACCACTTGCATAAAATCAGCAGAGACAGAATGGACAGCAGTTTCCGTACCCATATCAATGGTAACATCCAATCGCTTTTTATCGATAAAACCTTGCCAGGATCCATCTCCATAAGTCCAGTCGCCACGAATACCATCAGTAAGAGCTGTATTTCCCTGCGCAGGATAGTGAGGACTATACGGAGCATTATAAATCACCTTTTTCCCCACAGCCAAATGACTTATCGGCTTCAAAGACTCCGGACGACTTCCTATCTCATTTTTAAGATCAAAAGTATGATATCCTTTCGCTTGCAAATCATCAACTGCTTTCAATGCACGATTATGAAAGTCTGTCCATGATTTACGTTCGGGAGCCGACCAAGCCACTTCTGCCCAAGCAAGGATACGAGGATATATCATATATTCCATATGCTCCGGAGTGGGGATATATTCTGCCCATAGATTTGCCTGCACACCATAAACAAGTTTTGCCTGTTCTACAGTTAAAGAATCTGAAACCGGATTATATGAATAAACCTTCTCCAATGGCAAATATCCTCCGATGGCTTCCGGCTGAGAATACGGAGCATCCTGATAACTATCCAAATAACAATATTGACCGGGAGTCATAATTGCCTGATGACCGGAACGGACAGCAGCAATACCTCCCTCTTCGCCACGCCATGACATTACAGTAGCATTAGGAGCCAGACCACCTTGAAGAATTTCATCCCAACCCAGCAACTTACGTCCATGTGCATTCAGAAACAGTTCAATACGATGAATCAGATAGCTTTGCAGCTCGTCTACATTAGAAAGATGTTCATCCTGCATCCTTTTCTGACATTTCGGACAAGTCTTCCAAGCCGCCTTACCAGCCTCATCGCCTCCTACATGAATATATTCCGATGGAAAAAGCTCCATTACTTCAGTAAGCACATTTTCTAAGAAAGTGAATGTTTCTTCATTTCCAACACAAAAATCTGCGTTTTTATAAGGTTCACCCGAACAGGAGAGTTGCGGATAAGCAGCCAATACTTCTTCTGAATGAGCAGGCATCTCGATTTCAGGAATGATTGTGATATAATGCTGCTGCGCATATGCAATAATCTCCTTCATGTCATCCTGAGTATAATAACCACCGGAAGCACCGGGCTCATCAAAACGGAGATATTTCCGTCCGCCATTCCACCACTTCTTCCAGTTGGCATCAGTACGCCAGGCGGCAAATTCCGTCAATAAAGGATATTTCTTTATTTCAAGTCTCCATCCTGCCGCATCCGTCAAATGCAAATGCAAACGGTTTAGTTTATAAAATGCCAATGCGTCTATCTGTTTCTTCACAAATTCTTTAGAGAAGAAGTGGCGGGAGACATCCAGCATCATCCCACGATAAGCAAAACGAGGGGTATCCTGTACTTCAACAGAAACTATAGAATAACCCGTGCCCGAAGGCTGAGATAATTGCAACAGTGTCTGAATTCCATAAAACAACCCAGCACCGGAAGAAGCCTGAATCAGAATATGTTCAGGAGTAACGGATAATATATAACTTTCCGGTGACACCAACTGAGGATTCTTTTCTGTTATCAATAAAAACAAGACATTCTGTTTATCTTTCTTTTTCCCTTCCTTAAATTGTACAGGTAATGCAGTTTTCAGATAGTCGCCCAGAAGAATAGCTTCTTCTCCTTGTAAGTTTGTATAAAGCTTTGTTTTTTCAGAGAGTAAAAAAGAGCCCGTACCCTGTTCCATCTTTAAGGGAACAGGAGTTACGGACTGTGCATTAATGGGATGTGCACAAAGACACATCCCGATTACCCATAAGAAAAGACAAACTTTAGTGTATCTCTTTCTTATATTCATTAATTAATTGTGATTTCGTCTACAAATAAAAAGCCTGGATAACTCTTACCACCATGCCATTCCGGAATACTTTTCTCGGGTGAAGCTATAACTTTCACATATTGTGCAGTTACAGGTGTAAATGTTAGTTTATGGTCATAAACACCATTTTTATCAGTTTCCTTCATTGCAGGATAAGCTTCAGATGCCACTTTCGTGAAGTTTGTGCCGTCTTCTGAAACTTCTACAGAGAGTCCCCTTGTATCAAAAACCCAATCTCCCTTCTCTACGCAAGTAGAAATGGCAACGCTTGAAATCTCTGTTGGTTGTTTGAGATCAATAGTCACATCCATATTATTTCCTCTAAATGCAATCCAGCGTCCGGTTTTATAGTTACCATTTCCTTTCAAGCCATCTACCAACGTAGAGACACCTTTGAACTCATATTGTTTATTCACCGGCTGATTAGCAACAATCGGCTTCATGCTTGATTTACTGAAATCGATTTTCTCAGAAACGACACGACTATTTCCAGTAGGGCGAATAGCTATAGCCGAGAAGTCTGCATTTTCCTTAATCTTCAAAGCGCCATCATAAACGGGAGAAGTACTAGTCGGCTCTGTACCATCTAGCGTGTAGTGGATTGGCGCATTGTCAATTGTAGTAAGTGTAATGTCTAAAGTACCATCAGCCGGATTCGGAGTAAATTCTGCTTTTACGTCAAATACGTGCTTTGCATAATTATATCCTTCTGCATCATACCACTTAATCAGTCGTGGAAGACGAGATAAGAAATCTTCGTAGTTCTTCTTATCAGGTGTTGACCACTGGACTTCACACAAAGCAGCCCAACGAGGCAAGACCATATATTGAGCATGAGAGAAAGTAGCAATATATTCTGTCCAGAGATTAGCCTGTACACCTTTTATATACTGCTGTTCTTCCGGAGTAAGGGAAGCCGGCATCGGCTCATAGCTGTACACCCTTTCCATCGGCAAATAACCTCCGATACCGAAAGGTTCATTCTCAGTATCTTTAGCCTGATAATAATCAAAATACAGATAAGTGTTCGGGGTCATGATCACATCATGTTTCTGCTTGGCAGCTTCAATACCTCCACTTTCGCCACGCCATGACATAACTGTTGCATTAGGAGCAAGTCCGCCTTCGAGAATCTCATCCCAACCGATAATCTGACGCCCGTGATCGTTCAGGAACTTCTCTATATGATTGATAACGAAACTCTGCAAACGTTCTTCCTTACTATGATTCTTATCCGATTTCAAGCCCAACGCTTTGATACGTGCCTGACATTTCGGACATTTCTCCCATCTTACCTTCGGACATTCGTCACCACCTACATGGATATACTCTGAAGGGAAGATTTCAATCAATTCGCCATATACATCTTCCAGGAATTTCAGAACCTGATCGTTGCCGGCACAAAGTACATCATCGGCTACTCCCCATTGTCTCCAAACTTCATACGGTCCACCGGTACAACCCAATTCCGGATAAGCGGCAAGGGCAGCCAGCATGTGTCCCGGAAGGTCAATCTCAGGAACAACAGTGATATAACGTTCTGCGGCATAATCTACAATTTCCTTAGCCTGTTCCTGTGTATAGAATCCACCATAGGGTGTATTGTCATATTCACCGGAGTTACGTCCGATGACCGTTCCCGATCTTTGAGAACCTATTTCCGTCAACTTCGGATATTTCTTGATTTCCAGACGCCATCCCTGATCGTCAGTGATATGCCAGTGCAAACGGTTCATGTTGTGCAAAGCCAGCATATCAATATAAGTCTTCACTTCATCAATTGTGAAGAAATGACGACTAACATCGAAATGTGCACCACGATAACCGAAACGAGGAGCATCCTTAATTTCAACAGCAGGCAATGCTACATCAGCACCCAAAGCAATAGGCAATGATTTACGCAAAGTCTGAATACCATAGAAAACTCCGGCTTCTGTAGGGGCAGTTATCGTGACACCTTGATCGGTGACTTTCAACTGATAAGATTCAGGGTTTTCTACTTCTGAGCCTAACGCCAGCACTATAGCATTTTTACCTTCAGTTCCGGCTTCAATCGAAAAGTCTTTTCCGGTTGCAGTCTTCAGATAATCAGCCAAAAATTGCGCATCACGCTGCATCTTCTCATTTCCTTCCGGATAAAGGATTTTCACACCGCTTTTCAAAATAAAGGGGTTTACTTGCGATGTTACAATTTCTTGTGGCAATGGGATAATCTGATAATTGGCTTCTTCTTGTACCGAGCCACAAGAGCTCATCAGTCCTGCCAGTGCCACACATCCTGTTAATTTTAGGAGTTGTTTCATAAAATAAAAATTAGGTGTTAGTAGTTAATAAATTAGTTTTATTTATAGGTTTCTCGAATATGCTTGATATTGACAGGTAATTCTTCTCCCTTCTTTATCCGGGGAGAAGTGATAATTACTTTCTTACGTTCTCCGGGTAAGAGATCAAAGAAGTTGTCACTGTAACGGGCTCCTTGCAATGGAGTCTCAATAAAAATATCTTTTGCCAACATTGATGAAAAGAGAGTCAATTCACATTTACCATCCGTCTGCTTCATTTGATAGGATACTGATGTCGGAGGAAGTTGCAAATCTTTCGTCTTTCTGAAAAAATGGACGCTCTCAGCCACCTGATGTCCCGATTTATCTTTGAGTATCAATTTCAAGAAGCTACGTCGGCAGTCTTCGGGAGTCAGCCAGCCATCCAGTTTTGCACGATAAACACATTTTGAAGTATTTGCCGGAACTTCCAACGAATGTACTTGTATCTTCTTACCCAGCGTTTTTCCATCAAAATCCACGACTTTCATTTCCAATGTCATTTGCTCCATTGTATCAAGCCGGTCTGAGATCAGATAAACACTCAAACTGTCATTCTGCTGTATAGGATTGATCAAGACCGGTGCAAAAGCACGCTTTGCCTGATAATGTAATGCCTTCCAATTACCATAATAATCAATACTTGACCAGGATACTACCGGCCAACTGTCGTTCAACTGCCAATACAATGTCCCCATACAATAAGGACGATTGCGTCTGTGAGCTTCCAGTCCATGCCGCATCCCCTGTCCTTGCAAGACTAATCCGACATACACAAAATCCTCGAAACTTTCGGGAATAATATAATCACGTTCCATATAAGTACGGATCAACGAATTACCAATACTACTCTTCTGATGCGCATTCATCACTTCAGACTCAATCTGATAATCTTCAGAAGCAGCAAAAGCAGCAATGGTTTTCATTTCCGGAAATGACTGGAAACCAAATTCACTCATAAAACGCGGCAAATCAGTATCTAAAGACTCAAATGGCTTCTTTCCGTACCAGACTCCCCAATTATGACTGTCTCCTGTCCCCCATGACTCCGGACGCCCCCAGTTAGCGAGATAAGGCGAACTGTGCACATAAAAACGATCCGAATCAAATTCTTTAACCATTGAAGGCAACAGCTCACGGAACAGTTTATCATAACCATGCATTAATCCTTGATAAACCTCCGGAGTAAACTTCTTCTCAAAACCCCAATATTTCAGAGCTTCCAGTATTTCATTATTACCACACCACATCGCCAAAGAGGCATGATTCCGAAGACGGCGAATATTGTAAACAGCCTCCGCCTCTACCCGTTTCAGGAAAGTAGGATCGGATGGATAAGGAGTACACGCAAACATAAAATCCTGCCAGACAAGTATCCCGTTCTCATCGGCAAGGTCATAGAAAAGATTATTCTCATATGTCCCACCGCCCCATATACGAACCATATTCATATTGGCCTCCTTCATGTCACGGAACAAAGTCTGATAGCGTTCCGTAGTAACATTAGGCAGCAGTGCATCCTGAGGAATATAATTAGCTCCTTTGGCAAACATCGGTATGCCATTGACTTCAAAATAAAAAGATTCTCCGTCCTTATCTTTTTCATTTACCACACGAATCGTTCGTAAACCAATCCGATGAGATTGTTCCGCAACAATCCGATCTCCACAAGCTATCTGAGCCGAGAAATCATACAGAGTCGGAGTTCCCCAACCATTTGGCATCCATCGTACAGGGTTCGTCACTTCAGCAGGAAGAGTGATATGATTTATCCCGGGTTGCAGGGTCACCTGCTGTTTTACTTCTGTAACGGTAGTTCCATTCAACGATACATTGACCCTTACTTCAGCCGGAATTTTCTGAGGAACGATCTGGTTTACAATCAGTTCATTAGACAGACGAGCGTTTTCATCTGTCAGCAATAATTGTCTGACATGGTAGTCAGATATGGTAGCTATGTCGTAAAAACGAAGAGTAACCGGGCGCCAGACACCACTTGTCACCATTCGGATGCCCCAGTCCCAACCGTAACTATACGGAGCCTTACGGCTGAACACACTAAGATGTTTCTCGTGATGATCGTTATCCGCCGGATAATTGAAGCCATTGGAAGCATATTGTGGCAACGTTTGCCGAATAGGTGAATGGAAATAAATATATAAGTGATTCTCGCCCTTCCGCAACACAGATTTTACAGGAAGTGTATACCCCACAAACATATTATCAGCCTTCAGCAGTAATGAGCCGTTGAGATATACGTCTGCATAGGTATCAAGACCTTCAAAAATAAGTTGGATTCCGTCACGATTCAATTGCTCTTCGGAGACTATAAAGGAGGTTCTATATTCCCAGTCCTCATTCTCCACCCATTGAATTTTCTTTTCATTCATCCCATAAAAAGGATTCGGCAGTAATTCATGACTGATCAGGTCCTGATGAACCGTACCAGGAACCGTGGCTGGCATCCACTTTTCAGTCCCTGATTGAGAAAATTCCCAACCGGTATCCAGTAGCATGACTTCCGAAGTGTCATTACCTTGAGCATAAACCATACTACAGCAACATAGCAATCCACATGCTATCGGGGCTATCTTTCCTGTCAAATTTAAGATCATAGTGGGGGCATTAGATATTAACGGAGTAAAGATATTGCTTTTTTGTTAAATATTTCCTATTGAAGCTACAAAATATCTCATTTCATCGAAAATTCGGCACGAAATGTCGAAGCAGGCAGTCCTTCCCGATTGATCAGATTAGCCCGCGTAAAAGGTTGCCAGCCATAACGTACATAGCGGGGATTTGGCACTTCTTTACTATACACCTTCACCTGGTCTCCTACAACCTCAGCCGTTGCCGGATAATAGATACCATCATATTCCGCTACTTCAAAGCATTGTAAAGGCTTTCCGTCTGAACTCCGCATCCCTTTTCCATAATCAAAAGATAAAAAGACTTTCCCACCGCGAACGTTTGCACCACGAAATAAAGGACCGGAAGGAATGACATTTTTCTGATACGTTTTATTCAAAGCCCCTCGCGCCAAACGCTCTCCCACAGGTTTCTTACAGATAGGATGCACATCCAGAGAATCACCATGATCGCTGGATACAGCCATTCCGATATGAGAAATTTCATTCAACATTCTACGCTGACTATCACGGAACCAAGGCCAGGAAGGGCGATTCAAACTGGATAATTGTACATAATAAAAAGGCAGGCAGGCATCATTCCAATTCTTCCGCCAACTATTCACGAGCAGTTTAAATAATTTTTCATGAGCTTCCCAATTATGTGCATTCGATTCTCCCTGATACCAGATTACTCCTCGTATCGGATACTGTTCCAAAGGCCGAATCCCCGACTCATATAAATAACAAGGCTCATACGGATGCCTCTGCTGGCTATTTGCTGACTTTTTTATATTCAAAGCAGCCCGTCCGCGCACCCATTCCTGAATAAAATCATTTTTAGTCCAGTCTTTTAAAATGGCGGGAAACTGATATTCCAAACTAGCTCTATCTACCCAGGCTTCTGTAGGTGATCCTCCAACGGCATTGCAAATCAATCCAACCGGAACATTCAGACTATCTCTTAGCATCTTACCAAAATAGTATGCAATTGCCGAGAAATCAGAAGCTGTCGCCGGAGTACAATTTTTCCATTCCGTATCCTTATAATATTGGAGATGATTCAACGAATCAAGTACGTTCGCCTCCCATTCGACGGCATTTGTGCGCCAACGTGCTTTCATATCATACAAACGAAGTTGCTGATCTACGGCACGTGGAATATCGGCTCGGGCAGTCGAAGCCTGTTTCAGCATAAACTCCATATTTGACTGACCAGAACAAAGCCAGACTTCACCCGCTAACACATTTTGATATTGAAAACCCGTCTCATCCGTTGAGATCTTTAAGGTATAAGGACCACCCGCCTTTAAAGGAGGCAGCGTTACCGACCATTTTCCATTCAGACCTGCTTTTGTTTTCATTTGCCGGTCGGCTATGCTTACAGTAACCCGGTCCCCGGCATTGGCAATTCCTTGAACCGTCAACGGAACATCCCGTTGCAATACCATATTGTCTGTATAAAGCAACGACATTTTCAGTCCGCCATAATCTCCGGTAATGGCGGAATATACGGTCTGAGCCATAATAAACGCTCCTTCGGGATCAGGGTGTACGGCGTCCGTCAATATGAAAGGGTATGGATACAACGGCTCATGAAAGTCGATCAACTGTACTCCGGTATAGCGTACCACATTCTCAATAGCCAATTGTATTTCTCCATGCCAGTCACGTGTCCCTGACAGGAAACGAGGATGCCGATCGGCAATAGGCGTAAGTCTGGCAATCATAATCCGGACTTTAGAATTAGCCGCCCGAAAAGAATCGATCAATTCAATGTAATCTTTCACAAAGAAATCACGATAATCGGGCCAATCACGGGGATCTGTATCATTGATGCCCAAATGAATAACCACAATATCTCCGCCAAAGTCGATCGCTCTGCGATACTCATCTTGCTGCATATAAGGCCGGTGCCCTTTATTCAACAAGGTAGTACCCGATTTGCCGAAGTTTTCGACTTGATAAGACTCTCCCAACATCTTCTGTAATTGCGCCGGATACGATTGTGTAGTCCGGTCGGGCAATCCATAACCATAGGTGATACTATTCCCGATGCAGGCAACTTTAATACGATTTTCCTGTGCACTCGCTGTTGTAATAAACAAGATGGAAACAACAATTAATAATACATTTTTCATCATATAAAAGTCAATTACATTTTCTTTTCCGGAGAATAGATCAGCCCTTCTACGGCCTTATCACCGTCAGGAGTCACAAATACTGCGGTAAACATCCATTTAACCAATCGTACTTCATTCGTTGAGAATTTGCCGACAGGCAGTTTCAGCAATACCTTATTCCAGCCTTTATGCAAATGAACCCGTAGTGGCGGACGTGCCACACAATTCTCATTACCTAAGGCTGTTTCCGAGCTTTTCACGAGATGAGTAGCAGACCATACCGGGGGCAGTATTTCCTGATCATTAATCCAGATACGGCTTTCTTTATAATCCCACTTTCCCGGCAATGGCGGCAGGTCATTCTCTGAACGTCCATAATTCTGAAATTCAGTCCATAAGCCTACTTCCTGTGTTTTAGAAGAATAGACATACGTGTAAGCATAAGCAGTATGATTCTCCTGTGGATCTTTGTAAAAAGCCGGCACAATTTTACCCCATACGTGCCGAAGATAGATACCGGCTCCTATGGCAGAACGCACTCCATATTGCTTCCCTTCATAGGTATATGAATCTTTCAGCTCTTCTTCCGGTGGAAAAACTTTAGTCAGATCCCCCTCATTCGGAAAAGCATCTGTAATGTTCCATTTTACATGAGTCTGTTTGACATAGGCAAATGGATACCCTTTAAACAGATGCTCTTTATACCATAACATACGACTTTCGAAGTCCTCAAAATTACGAAAGACCTCAGAGTTTTCATCTACAGGAAGAATTGTTCCCTGCTTATCGAAATATTCAGTTCCTCCTCCCCGCCATGAACGCTCTGCGATAGCCAGCATATTCGGGTAAAAGTTATTTTCCAGAACCATATTCCACTCTTTGTCGATTAAACGATCATTCCAGATACCCATAATGACTCCGGCAAGATCATCACTTCCCATATCTGCATTATAAATCCGACTATTGTATAGAGCAATTATATCGCCGAACATATCAAAATGATTCAAATAATGGAAACGGGAGTCAATAGCGGGAATACCTTGTTGGGCTTTGCCACGATAACTCCAAAGTTGCATCATGTCGATCTCACCCGTCTTATACTTCCATCCGGGATTCCAGGAAATCACTTTTTTCCCTTTATCACGGATATAAGCCACCATTTCGGGCACAAACTGCGGATTGGTAAAATGCACTTCATCTGTTCCAATATGGAGATATGGAACATCAAACGTTTCACAAATCTCATCCAGCAGGAGTTTCAGGATTTTCATTCCTTCCGGACTTTGCATATCATGACGGAAAGTACGGATAAATGCCGCACTATGTCCGGGCATATCAATCTCCGGAATCAACAGTACCTGATGAGCTTTACAGAACTTGGTCAACTCTCTCGCTTCCTCCAACGTGTAATATTTACCCGCCATACGAGTCATATTCGCACTATCATTCAACATCGGAAAGATTTTACTTTCCAGACGCCATGCCTGATTTTCCGTCAAGTGCCAATGAAAGGTATTGATTTTAAATCGGGATAATATGGCTATCTCACGTTTCAACTCCTCCAAAGACAAGTAGCTACGCCCTACATCCTGCATGAAACCCCGAATCCTGAAAGCCGGCCAATCAGTGATAGTACCACATTGCAGCCGGATTTTCTTTCCCTTTTCTTCTTTTAGCTGATATAGCGTTTGCATCGCCCAATATACCCCACGCTCTGCTACAGCCTCCACAGTAATTGCCTTTGGAGTAATAGTCAGACGATAAGCCTCATCCTGATTGACAGGTACATTGCCAATCGCATCAACCAATTTTATATTGATAGAGGATGCCGACTGATCAGTCAGAGTACCTCCCATTTCCGTCACAAACTGCTTCCATTCCAGCGAAAGCACAGGAGTGGAAAGCTGCATTTTCCCCACGACAAAATATCCTTTTGCAAGCACACATTGCTGAGGTTGAGGAAGCAGACGCAAATGATCTGCCCCCAATATATATAAGGTATGGAATAAAAATGCAATCCCCAAAAAGATTCGAAGACTTTTCATCGAATCAAATCTTTCAGTTTTACAGCTTGAAATGTCATGTGAGCTGCACTACTCTCATACAAGATACCAATCGTTTCCCGATCAATCATTGTCAGACAGCTATATCCCCAGCCTTCTCCTTCATCCAGCATTAACTGATGTTCGGGAAGCCAGGTCAGCCCATCGTCCAGGCTAGCTTTAATAGTTATATGATTGCGTCCTCTGGTCGTATTCGGATTCGAGAACAAAAGAATATCTTTATCAAGTACATTATCTTTAGCTTCCACATGGATCAAACTAGCCATACATACAGATTCCTGCAAGGCCTTCCGAGAGGAAGGATGTTCTGTCCATGTCTTGCCCAGATCTTTTGTAATTGCCACAGCACGGCTTCCTCCACGGTTATCCCGCATATTCAGCATCAGCACTCCGGGCTCTATTTCTACTACTTGCGCTTCGGTTGTATTGGTGCGTGCCATGTTGTGCATCTGCCATGTTTTTCCGCGGTCTTTACTATACATGATACCGGCATTAGGTACACGGGTAGAGTCGATAAACTGAGTAGGGAATACTAAAGTTCCATCACTCATTGTTATTCCCCGTCCCGGTCCCTGAAGCAAGAAATACCAAGAAGGGTCTTTTACTTGTTCGGTTATATTAATCGGTTTCGACCAGGTTTTACCGTCATCCGTACTTTTTGCCATCACCAGTTGTGCCGTTTGATACAGATCCATTCCGGGATGAGAACTCCACCAGGCACGTTGATTACCCATTCCGTGTGTCCATGCGGCAACAACCCAAATTGTATTCGTTTGGGTATCTACCAAAATAGAAGGGTCCCCTACTCCATTCTGTGCAGCAGGCAAACCATCGTATTCACCGAACGAAAGAGGAAGGCGCATCTTTTCCCATGTTTTACCGCCATCCGTGCTTCGGCTCAAACCGACATCTACATATTCCTGCAGATCGACACTGCTATTATAACGGACATCATATACGCCAAGCAGCGTTCCTTTATTTGAAGTTACCAATCCGGGAATACGGAAAGAAGCCGAACCGTCATCACCGGCGTGGCGGACACCCACTGCCATTCGATGAATAATGTCTTTCGGTGACCGTTCTTCACAAATGGCTTCTTTTCCATCTATCTTCACTGATTGAAGTTCGGAACTTATTTTAGTGAAAAGAGAAGTTTCCGGCTTCATCTGCAAGCTGATCCAAAAGAAATTAATCCCCGGGAACAACTTATAATGACTCTTCAAAACAACTTTTGCAGAAGGCTGCAAGACTTCCGCACATTTTATCGAATAAGATGGTATTGCTGCCAATGTATTCCCCGGACGGTGACTGGAGATATAATCAACAGGTGCAAATCTGTTCTTTCCTCTATCTTGTAAAGCTTCCGTACCGCCATAATAGAGTTTGACAGCCTGTACATCCGACAGATTGACACTCCTTCCAAAATCCAAAACGATCTCATCCATCATCCGGCTTTCTTTTGCATCTAAACGAAAGTAGAACAATACGTTATCCTGCCGCTCAATTAAAATGGGAATTTGCGTCTGATGTACAAAAACGGTGTCTGAAGCTTTCACAAAGATAGAGCACCCTAACAAGAGAATAAGGGTAAATAAATAATGATTTCTTTTCATAAATGGGGGTATTAGTTAGTTTAACGAAGGCAAAGATAAGATTTTCTCTGCATATATTTAACAGTCAAAGCGACAAACTTGCGTTTTTTACCAAGTTCTCGTAGGACTAGTCAACACTCTGACCACC